>ERZ773264.4340-NODE-4340-length-10064-cov-3.572285_pt1 | contig 10064 bp, 10 predicted proteins | sample MGYA00511910_ERZ773264 | MGnify/ENA primary metagenome ERZ773264 (study PRJEB29015, sample SAMEA2737739) | human gut metagenome | biome: human gut; feature: human-associated habitat; material: faeces | place: China | collected 2012 ... | reverse complement strand
AGACGATCCGCTTGGGATTCGCCTTCAGCTTTTCTACCAGATTGTCAAACATGTCTGTATCCTCCATTTCTGTAATGATTTGCAATCAATACTCCAGAGCCTTTTCCTCGCCGTTCATCACGCGCAGGACGCCCTGTGCCAGAGCGAGCATCTCCATCTCACCGGGATAGACGGTGACGGGGGCGATCCAGCTGACGAGGTCGGTGATGGCCGCGACGGCCTCCTTGCCGTAGGCCACGCCGCCGGTCAGGAAGATCTGGTCGACCTGGCCGTGCAGGGCGATGGACTTGCAGGCGATCTCCTTGGCGATCTGGAAGTAGTATGCGTCGAGCAGCTCCTGAATCTTCGCGTCGCCCTCATTGGCCTTCTCGGTCAGCACGCGCAGGTCGTTCACGCCGGTGTAGGCGACCATGCCGCCCTTGCCGACAACCATGCTGTACACTTCCTTCTGCGTATACTCACCGCTGAAGCAGGTGCGGATCACATCGCCGATGGGCAGACCGCCGGAGCGCTCGGCAGAGAACGGGCCCTCGCCGTCCAGCGCGTTCTCGACGTCGACCACGCGGCCCTTGCAGTGCGCGCCGACGGAGTTGCCGCCGCCCATGTGGCAGACGATGACGTTGATCTCGTCATAGCGGCGGCCGATGGACTTGGCATAGCTGCGGGCCACGGCCTTCTGGTTCAGGCAGTGGAACTTGCTCTCACGGACGAACTTGGGGTTGCCGGTGTAGCGGGCGACGGGGATCAGCTCGTCGACGACGGTGGGGTCGACGGTGTAGGCGGGGATGCCCCACATCTTGGACAGCTTGTCGCTCACGAGCGCGCCGAGGTTGCTGGCGTGCTGGCCGCGGGCACCCTCAAAGCAGTCCTTGACCATGGCGTCGTTGACGGAATAGGTGCCGCTGGGGATGGGACGCAGAACGCCGCCGCGGCAGGAGATTGCGTCGAGGGTCTTGCCGTCGAAGCCGCGCTTCTTGAAGCAGTCCAGAATGATATTGGTGCGGAACTCCGTCTGATCGGGGATGTTGTGATAGGGCGCGAGCTCATCAATCGTGTGGCGCAGGGTCTCCTCGAACAGCTTGTTCTCATCCTCGAAGACAGCGATCTTCGTGGACGTGGAGCCGGGGTTGATTACCAGAATTTTGTGTGACATGCTTTTGTTTCCTCCCAATGGATTTTCAATTCATTTTCCAGCCGCGGGGCTGTTCCGCCCCCGAGCTGCGTATCTCTTTTCGGTAAAAGCGCGTACAGGGCATGTCCGGTCAGCCGGGCATGCCCTGTACGGTGTTTTCAGGGCATACGTTTTCCGATTCGGATGTGCGATGCTCCTTTTTCAGATAGGTTTTTGTGCCTTACTTCATGTCGGGGTACGCCTTGCGGACGTACTCGTCGATGCGGCGGACGGCCTCCTTGAGGTTCTCGTCGGAGTTGGCAAACACCAGACGCAGATACCCCTCGCCCATTGCGCCGAAGGCCGTGCCGGGCACGCAGATGACGTGCGCGCCGCGGATCAGCTCCTCGGCGAACTCCTGAGAGCTCTTGCCGAAGGCCTTGATGTTCACGAAGGCATAGAAGCTGCCTTTCGGCTTGGCGCAGGTGAAGCCGGGCACCGCGTTGATGCCGTCGACCAGAATGTCGCGGCGGCGGGTGTAGTCGGCCACCATGCTCTTCACGCACTCGTTGCTGCTGAGCGCCTCAGCCGCAGCAACCTGCGAGAAGCTCGACACGCAGGACACAAGGCCCTCGTTCAGCTTCGCCATCTCCTTGATGTAGGCCGCATCGCTCATCAGCAGGAAGCCGACGCGCCAGCCCGTCATCGCATAGGTCTTCGAGAAGCTGTTGAGGATCACAACGTGATCGCGCACCTCGTCGATCTCCGCCATAGAGAACGCCTTCACGCCGTCATAGACGATGGCGTCATACGGCTCGTCGGAGAAAACCCACAGGTTATGCTTCTTCACGACCTCGGCAATCGCGCGCACATCCGCCTCGCTCATCACCGCACCCGTCGGGTTGCAGGGGGAGTTGACGATAATCGCCTTCGTCTTCGGCGTGATGCACTTCTCGATGTCGGCCGCCGTCATGTTGAAGCCGTTCTCCTCGTGAGCCGGCACCGGCACGGGAACCGCGCCCACGATCTTCGCCTGACCATAGTAGTTGGCAAAGCCCGGATCCGGAACCAGAATCTCATCGCCCGGATTCAGCAGCGCCAGCATGCCCAGCGTCAGGCCCTCCAGAGCGCCCACGGTCACGATCACGTTCTCCGCCTTGTAGCCCGCCCAGTGGCTCTTCTGATAGCGCTTGGCAATCGCCTCGCGCAGCACCGGCAGACCGGCATTCGGCGCATAGTGCGTGTAATTCTCGTCGAGCGCCTTCTTCGCCGCCTCCTTGATGTAGGCAGGCGTCTCAAAGTTCGGCTCGCCCAGCGTCAGTGCGATGACATCGTCATACCCCGCCGCCAGATCGAACATCTTCCGGATTCCCGACGCCGGATACGTCTTCGCCAGATTCGACAAACGCAGTTCCATGTCTTTCACCTCAAATAAATTACTTGTTCCAATCGTTGCGGATGCGGTTCCAGGTGGCGTCGCGATCGGCGATGACGCGCTCGAAGTCGTGGGCGTCGAAGTTCGCGAAACGGCTCTGCTTCTTCAGATAATCCTCGACGGAGGTGAACTCCTTCGGGTCGCGGTTGATCTTGAACTTGCCGTTCTCGTACTCGGCCAGATACCACAGACCGCAGTCAACGGCCTCCTTGCCGATATCAATCGTCACATCCGTCGGCGTGCCCCAGCCGGTCGGGCAGGGAGCCATCACGTGGATGTAGGACGTACCGTCGGTGTTCATGGCCTTCTCAACCTTCGCCATGAAGTCCTCGGGATAGCCCAGGGACGCCGTCGCGGCATAGGGGATGCCGTGTGCAGCCACAATCTCGAACATGCGCTTCTTGCTGCTCTGGCTGCCGTGGAAGTTCTTGCCGGAGGGCGTGTTCGTCGTCTTCATGCCGTAGGGGGTCAGACCGGACTTCTGAACGCCGGTGTTCATATACGCCTCGTTATCGTAGCAGATGAAGATCGCCTTATCGTTGCGGTCGATCATGCCGGACAGAGCCTGCAGGCCGATATCGGCCGTGCCGCCGTCGCCGGCGAAGCCCACAACGTGGTAGTCCTCAAGACCCTGTGCCTTCGCACCGGCCAGAATGCCGCTCATCGCGGCCGCCGTACCGGCGAAGGGAGGAATCATGCCGTTGACATACAGGGGCATATGCGGATAGATAAAGGCAACCGTAGACATGCAGTTCGGCGGCATCACCGCGATTGTACGCTCACCCAGCACCTTCAGCGCCAGGCGGATCGCCAGGGCCGCGCCGCAGCCGGGACAGGCCTTATGGCCATAAAAGAGTTCCTTATTTGTCATCGTCTTTGCGTTAAGCGCCACAAATATCCCTCCTCAGATTCACAAAGCTGGCCTCGCCAACCTTGGCAGTCCCGGCCAGAAGCTCCTCATAGATCTTCTCAATGTCGGTCTTGTAGATGCTGCGGCCGCCCAGACCGCCGACGTAGTTCGCCGCGGGAATCTCCACACCCGCGCTCTTCAGCGCGGAGCTGACGTCCGTATACACAACGCCTTCGAAGCCGAAGCTCACATCCTTCTCCAGAACGCCCACGAACTTCGCATTCTTCACAATCTCCACGATCTCCTTCGCGGGGAACGGACGCATGCAGCGGATCTTCAGCAGGCCGACCTTCTTGCCCTGCTCGCGCATCTCGTCGACCACGCAGCGGGTCGTACCAGCCACGCTGCCGAGGGTGATCAGGATCGCCTCGGCATCGTCGCACTTGTAGGCCTCCACAACGCCGCCGTAGCTGCGGCCGAAGGTCTCGCCGAACACCTTGTCCGCCGCCTTGATCTTCTCCACGGCGTTCAGCATCGCCTGATGCTGCTGATAACGGAACTCCATGTTGTACAGAGGACCGGCGGTGATGCAGGTGGCCTTGGGGTTGTCGAGATCCATGCGGTTGGCAAACTGCTGATAGGGGATGTACGCGTCGACCTTATCCTGATCGACCGTGTGCAGCAGCTCATAGGTGTGGGTCAGCACGAAGCCGTCCAGGTTCACCATGACGGGCAGCATCACATCGGGATCCTCAGCGACCTTGTAGGCCTCGAGAATCGTGTCATACGCCTCCTGCGCGTTTTAGGCGTACAGCTGCATCCAGCCGCTCTCCAGTTCAGCCAGGGAGTCACGCTGGTCGCCGTAGATGTTCCAGGGCGCCGCGATGGAACGGTTCGCGTTCATCATGACGATGGGGAAGCGGGAGCCGCTCGCGTAGTGCAGGCCCTCGACCATGTACAGCAGGCCCTGGCTGGACGTCGCCGTGAAGGTACGCGCACCGATCGAGCTCGCGCCCAGGCAGGCGCACATCGCGCTGTGCTCGGACTCAACGTACATGTACTGGCTGTTCAGGGAGCCATCCTCCACGAAATCGCTCAGCCGCTCGACCACGATGGTCTGCGGGGTGATGGGGTAAGCGGCGATCACATGGGGCTTCGCCTGACGCACGGCCAGCGCGACTGCCTCGTCGCCGGAAACAAACAGCTTCTCGCTCATACTTCCGTCTCCTTTACCATGGTAATTGCGCCCAGCTTGCAGGCGCGATTGCAAACGCCGCAGCCCTTGCAGTAATCGTAGTCGATCTCCAGATGCTCGCCGGACTTGTCAATCGCTCCGTCCGGACAGACCAGGAAGCAGCGCAGGCACTTCACGCACTTCTCGGTGTCGATCACCGGGCGGAACGTACGCATGCCGGAGCTGATGTCATGCAGCTGGCCCGTCGGAAAGGCCGGACCCATGGGGATCTTTTCCACCACATAGCTCAGATCAGCCTGGGGTCTTTCCATTTACAGTCCCTCCTTTACGACCTCGTAGGTCTTCTTCAGCAGTTTCTTGTTCTTCTCACGCAGCTTCGGGGCCAGCTGGTTGTCGATAGCTGCCTCCACGGCCTCCACGCTCGTGATGCCCGTTGCGGCGATCAGCGCGCCCAGCAGGGGCACGTTCGTGATGGGGCGGCCCAGAATCTCCAGCGCCAGACCCGTCGCGTCGACGGCCACAACGTTGCAGCCCTCGATGGCGAACTCCGCCTTGTCGCGCGTCGTGTTCACGATCACGGTCGCGCCCGGCTTCAGGCCGTTGCGCACGGGATCACCGAACAGCGTGTCATCCAGAACGATCGCGATGTCGCACTCGACGACCTCGCTGCGGTCCGTGATGGGCTTGTTGTCGATACGGGTGAACGCGAAGACCGGCGCGCCGCGGCGCTCAGGTCCGAAGGACGGAAATGCCAGTGCGTACTTCCCCTCGTACAGGGATACCGCGCAGCCCAGCAGCCGCGCCGCGGTGAAGGCGCCCAGGCCGCCGCGGCCATGCCAGCGAATTTCTGTCATGGAATTACCTCCTTGATTTTTCAGAAAAGCCTTCCGGCTTTTTTGTCGTGTTATGTTGGCGAAATCCTCCGCCGAAAAGAACTCTCTTTTGCTGCAGCGATTCCCGGGTGCACGCGCCCGGAGGATGTGCTTCAAAATATGTTGGGCATATTTAGGAGTAAAGGTGGAAAAGAAAAGAATTCAATGATTGTAATGAGGTATAAAAGAAGACAATCGTTTGGGCGATGCACCCGGGCTCCCTGCATTCTGAAAAGAGAAGATGGATAGCGTAATTTACTTCTCAGCCTTCACAGCCTTGATGGACTCGATCAGCTCGGGGACGACCTTGAACAGGTCGCCGACAATGCCGTAGTCCGCGACCTCGAAGATCGGGGCGGTATCGTTCTTGTTCACCGCGATGATGCACTCGGAATCCTGCATACCGGCCTTGTGCTGGATCGCGCCGGAGATGCCGAGGGCGATGTAGACCTTCGGGTGGACGGTCTTGCCGGTCTGGCCGACCTGGTGGTCAGCGGAGATCCAGCCGGCATCTACGCACGCGCGGCTCGAGCCAACGACGCCGCCCAGAACCTCGGCCAGCTCCTCGGCCAGCGCGATGCCCTTCTCGACGTCCTTGCTGATGCCGCGGCCCACGGACACGATGAAGTCCGCGCCGATCAGGTCGACGAGCTTCTTCGCCGCCTTCACCGTCTCGGTGACCTCGGTCTTGATGTCGCTGGCAGCCAGCTCGAACGCGGGATGCAGAATCTCCACGTTCTTCTTGCACTCGCGCTTCTTCATCACGCCGGGGCGAACCGTCGCCATCGCGGGACGGAAGCGCGGGCAGATGATGGAGGCCATCAGATGGCCGCCGAAGGCGGGACGCGTCATCTTCAGGTCGCGATCCACGGGATGCGGCTCGCGGTTGATCATCACGGTGCCCAGCTTCTCGATGCGCTCCTCGGGCAGCGTGGAGGCCTCCTTCAGGAAGCCCTTGTAGTTCGGCATGTCGATGTCGAGGTGCGTGCAGTCCGCGCACAGACCCGTGTGCAGGCGCGCCGCGCAGCGGGGCGCCAGGTCACGGCCGATGTTCGAGGCGCCAAACAGCAGCACCTCGGGCTTCAGCTCCTCAACCGCCTCCACGATCACCTTCGTGTAACCGTCGGTCGTGAAGTCCTTCAGCAGCGGGCTGTTGTACACATACACCTTGTCCGCGCCGTAGTTGCCCAGCTCCGCCGCGATGCCGTCGACGTTATCGCCCAGCAGGATGCCGCACAGCTCAACGCCCAGCTCATCGGCCAGCTTCCGGCCCTCGGAGATCAGTTCAAAAGTGGTGGGCATCATCACGCCCTGACGCTGCTCGCAGAACACCCATACGTTCTTGAAGGACTGAATGTCCGAACTATTAAAAGACATATTTTTAAGTTCCCTTCTTTCAGATTTGACAAGCATTTCAGCACGTTTCGATTCGGCAAGCTGCAATCACGTTTTTTCGCCGCGGCGTGTACGTGGCGAAAAATACCGCTCGGCAAGCGGAGTGTGCGAGCGCAGCGAGTGCGCGCAGTCTGCCGAAATGCTCACAAAAATGCTTGCATTTTTGTGAAGTATTTTTAGATGATGTGCTTGGCGGCAAGAATGCCGGCCAGCTTGTCGGTGGTTGCCTTGTCAGCGCCCTCGAGCATCGTGCCCGCGCCCTTCTGGGGAGGCGTAAAGGAGGTCAGAATGTTGGTGGGAGAACCGGCCAGACCGATCGTGCTCTTGTCGATCAGGGGGTGATCCTTCAGCGTCTCGTAGGTCATCGTGACCAGCGGCTTGCTGTAGGCCTCGAACGCACCGCCGACGGACAGGTAGCGGGGCTGGTTCAGCTCCTTGATGCAGGTGATCATGCAGGGGGTGCTGACCTTGACGGTCATGTAGCCATCCTCGAGCATGCGCTTGACGGTCAGGGTATTGCCGTCCTTCTTGATCTCACCGGCGTAGGTCACCTGCGGCAGATGCAGCTTCTCAGCGATCTGCGGGCCGACCTGCGCGGTATCACCGTCGATGGCCTGACGGCCCGCGAGGATGATGTCGTCGGACTCGACGCCGTAGGTGTCGATCGCGGCGGCGATGATCTGGGAGGTCGCGTACGTGTCGGAGCCGCCGAACTCACGGGCGGTAATCAGAACGCCCTCGTCGACGCCCATCGCCATCAGCTCGCGCAGCATGCCCTCAGCCGGCGGCGGGCCCATCGTGAAAGCCACGACCTTGCAGCCCAGCTCGTCCTTCAGAGCCAGAGCCGCCTCAACGGCGTTCAGGTCATCGGGGTTGATGATGGTCTGCATGGACGCACGGTCCAGCGTGCCGTCCGGGTTCACTGCCACCTTGCCGGAGGTATCGGGAACCTGCTTCACAGTTACCATAATTTTCATAATTCTCTTTACCTCCTCAGATTACTTAACGCCCAGATGGCTGGAAATGACCATGCGCTGGACTTCGCTCGTGCCCTCGTAGATCTCGGTGATCTTCGCGTCGCGCATCATGCGCTCCACGGGGTACTCACGCGTGTAGCCATAGCCGCCGAACAGCTGCACCGCGCGACGGGTGACGTCGGAAGCCGTTTCAGAAGCAAACAGCTTGGCCATGGCGGAATAGAAACCGGTATCGGGATCACCTGCATCCTTGGCAGCGGCGGCACGATACACCAGAAGCTGAGCCGCATCGGCGCGGGTCTTCATGTCTGCCAGCTGGAACTGCGTATTTTGGAACTGAGAGATGCGCTTCTTGAACTGCATACGCTCCTTGGTGTATTTCACAGTTTCCTCAATCGCGCCCTCTGCAATGCCCGTTGCCTGCGCAGCCACGCCAACGCGACCGCCGTCCAGCGTACCCATGGCAACCTTGAAGCCCTTGCCCTCCTTGCCGAGCATGTTCTCCTTGGGGACGATGCAGTCCTCGAAGATCAGGTCGGAGGTGGCACTGCCGCGGATGCCCATCTTCTTCTCGTGCTTGCCGATAGAGAAGCCGGGGAAGTCCTTCTCCACGATGAACGCGGAAATGCCGTGGTTGCCCAGATGGGGATCGGTCATAGCGAAGACGACGAAGGTGTCGGCCTCGGTGGCGTTGGTGATAAAGCACTTGGTGCCGTTGAGAACGTAGTGGTCACCCTCCAGAACGGCCATAGTCTGCTGGCCGGAGGCATCAGAGCCGGCGTTCGGCTCAGTCAGGCCAAAAGCACCCAGCTTGCGGCCGCTGAGAAGATCCGGCAGATACTTCATCCTCTGCTCCTCTGTACCGTAGGCGTAGATGGGGTAGCAGCACAGGGACGTGTGGGCAGCCACAATCGTAGCAGTCGTGGTGCAGCACTTTGCAAGTTCTTCAATTGCCATAGCATAGGCAAGATTCGTACCGCCCTGGCCTCCGTACTTTTTGGGGAAGGGAATCCCTAAGAAGCCATATCGAGCCACCTTGGGAATACTTTCTTTCGGAAAGCGCTCTTCCTCATCAATTTCAGCCGCCAAAGGCTTAATCTCATTCTCCGCAAACTCACGATACATTTTGCGGAGCATCAGCAGTTCATTTGTCAATGTGAAATCCATTCTATTTTCTCCTTTGCTGCTTTTCAGGAGCCGCAATCCGGCTTGGCCGGATCCCGCATCTCTGTTGTGTTCACATCGTACCGCATTTAAAAAATCTTGCAACATCATTTTCCGTATTGCAGAAAAATAATTTCGGCAATTTTTTGGCATAGTTTTTGTGCAAGATCGACAATTAACTTTATTTCTCGCAAAAATCGTCTATTTTTCTTCGCAAATTGCGCTATTTTGACGGTCAAATCCGTTAAATTCTCATCGGTTGAAAAGCCGTCATTTCCGATTTACATATTTTCATATCCACTATTAAGCAACTTTTTCAGAAAAAAATTGTGCGTTCAGTGTCTTGAATTTAGAAAAAATTGTGCTAATATGGATGCATCCGATAAAGGAGGCCCCTCATTATGAATCAGAATCTCTATATGTCGACGCTTGTGAAGGCCTTTGACATCCTCGACTGCTTTCAGAACGACCGGCAGGAGCTTGGCATCTCTGATATCGCGGCCATGGTGGACATGCCCGTCAGCTCCGTCCACCGCATCATCCAGAGTCTGGAGTTCGTGGGCATGCTCACGCAGAACCGCGAAAACCGGAAATACGCGCTCGGCTCCCGGCTGCTGAACCTCTCCGAGAAGTGCGGCCAGTATCAGCAGTTCCAGCAGATCGCCTCCCGCTATGTCGACCAGCTCGGAAAGCTCACCGGTGAGACGGTCAACCTCTCCGCCCGCGCCGGCGACCACATCACACATATTTATCACGCGGAGAGCCACTTCGTCCTGCGGCCGAACTTCCCGCTCTACGCCCCCTTCCCGGCTTACAGCACCAGCGTCGGCCGCGTGTTCCTCAGCTACATGAGCGACGCCTCCATCGAGTGGATTTACGAGAACAACAAAGAGGAGATCGGCACGTCGGTTGACGAGTTCCTCGCGATGCTGCATCAGGCGCGCCGCGACGGCTGCGCGCTCGACGACGAGGCATTCAACGCGGGTCTGCGCTGCGTGGCCGCCCCGGTATTCTTCACCCCCGGCAAGCCACTGTTCGCCATCTCGATCTCCGCGCCGCTGTCGC
>ERZ773264.4333-NODE-4333-length-10072-cov-15.297594_pt1 | contig 10072 bp, 8 predicted proteins | sample MGYA00511910_ERZ773264 | MGnify/ENA primary metagenome ERZ773264 (study PRJEB29015, sample SAMEA2737739) | human gut metagenome | biome: human gut; feature: human-associated habitat; material: faeces | place: China | collected 2012 ... | reverse complement strand
TGTGGGGTCAAGGGGCAAAGCCCCTTGCGGAGTCCAGAGGCAGAGCCTCTGGCGTTCCCCATCAGAATATCAAGTCCATGCTCCGCAGTTTTTCGCGAAGCCAGCTTTCGGATAGGCCGGATTTCTGCGACATTTCGCGAATTGTTAAGCCCGATAGGTACGCGTCAGACAGTACCTCCGGGTCGCTCAGGTTGTCCCAGTCGATGTCCGGGATGACCGGCGCGGACGGGGGCGTGTAGACGGGCTTGGGCGGCATCGGCTTGGGGGCGGTGCGCACCGGGTTGCGGAACGCGGCGGACTGCGCACGTTCCGCCAGCAGCTTCACATTCGCCTTCATCTTCCGCTCCTGCGCCACATACGGGCGAATCACCCCCAGAAACGCTTCGCCGTAGCGCGCGGTCTTGATTTCGCCCATGCCGCTGACGCTCCGCATTCCTTCGAGCGTTTCCGGCTTGCGCCGTGCCATCTCCGTCAGCGTCGCGTCGTTGCAGATGATGTAGGGCGGGACGTGGTGCAGCTTCGCCAGTGCCATCCGCACCTGACGCAGCTGCTCGAACAAATCGCCGCCCGTCGGGGCTTCGATTTTCCCGATGCTGCCGACCTTCTCCGCCGTCGCCTGCTGCCCCAGATGTGCGCCGTCCGCTCCTCGCCGCCGCTGCCGGGCGATTTCCTCCGCCTCGCCGTAGCGCGCGCCGCAGCAGGCGCTGCAATGCCCGCAGTCCTGCGCCGCGTTCTCCCCGAAGTACCGCAGGATAAACGCCCGCAGGCAGCCGGGCTTCGTGCAGTAATCCACCATTCGGTTCAGGCGGTTCATGTCCTGATAGCGCACTGCCGACTGCTCCGCCGCCGTCATGTTCTCGTTCGGCTCGGTGTGCTCAATCATCCACTTCGCGGTGAAAATGTCCGACCCGTTGTACAGCAGGATGCACTCCGCCGCCTCGCCGTCGCGTCCGGCGCGCCCTGCCTCCTGATAGTACGCCTCCATCGAACGCGGCATTTGGTAGTGAATGACAAACCGCACGTTGGATTTGTCGATGCCCATGCCGAACGCGTTCGTCGCGACCATCACCGGGCAGGTGTCGTACTGAAATTTCTCCTGATTCTCCTTGCGCTCCTCGTCGCTCAATCCCGCGTGATAGCGCGTCGCGTCGATACCCGCGCGAATCAGATTATCGCAGACCTGTTCGACCGCCTTGCGCGTTGCGCAGTAAACGATGCCGCTTTCGCCGCGTTTCCGGCGGAGAATGTCCATGAGGGCAGCATCACGGTTCTTTGGGCGGATGACCTCGAAGTAGAGGTTCGGGCGGTCGAAGCCGGTCGTGACCGTTTCCGGGTTTTGTAGGCGCAATAGGCGGATGATATCTTGCCGGACGCGCTCGGTTGCGGTCGCGGTGAATGCGCCCATAACCGGGCGGGTGGGCAGCGAATCGACGAAATCCGCGATGCGCAGATACACCGGGCGGAAATCCTGCCCCCATTGGGAGACACAGTGCGCCTCATCCACGGCAAGCAGGGAAATCGGCATGGATTGCGCCATCGCCTGAAACGAGGGCGTTTCGAGGCGCTCCGGGGCGACGTAGATGATCTTGTACGCCCCCTGCCGCGCGCGCTGCATGGCGAGTTCCATCTGGCGCGGGGTGAGTGAGCTGTTGAGGTACGCAGCTGGAACGCCCGCGCTTTTGAGCGCCGCCACCTGATCCGCCATCAGCGAAATCAGCGGTGAAATAACAATCGCGACCCCCGGCAGCATCAGCGCCGGCACTTGATAGCACATGGATTTTCCTGCGCCCGTTGGCATGACGCCCAGTGCGTCCCGGTGGTGCGTCAGCGCATTCACCATGACCTCCTGCCCCGGTCGGAACGCCTCATGCCCAAAGTACTTCCGCAGGGTTTCCTGTGCTTGCATCCGTTTTTTTCCTTTCTTATGGGAGGACGTGGGGAGGCGCCAGAGGCTCTGCCTCTGGACTCCGGCAGGGCTCTGCCCTGCACCCGCGAAGGGTCTTCGACCCTCTCGACACCCTTTTCGCGATTGAGTTGGTGCCACTCTCATACTGGTTCCGCGTGTTTATTGGGGGACACAAGGGACGCTGCCCCTTGACTCCGCCAAAGGGTCTTCGACCCTCTGGACTCCCTTTCGCGCGATTCAGTTGGTGACGACTGCATACAGTGTCCGCGTGTTTATTGAGGGAACGAACCTGCGGCTTAGAGGTACTTCACCTTCACCGTCGGCGGAAGCATCTCCGGCACGTCCTGCCCCTCCGCCAGCACCAGCACCTCAATGCGGTACAGGCGCATCAGCTCCGGCAGCGTCAGCTTCTCCGTCTCCAATTCCAACACGCGGTCAACGCACCGCAGCGCCAGCAGCGAACTTTTCCGCACATCCTGCGCACATCCGGTCAGCGCGACCGTCAGGTGTCCGCCCTCGTCCTTCGCGCGGGTCAGGAACGCAATCGCCTCGTGCGACAAGTCCGCAAATTCCCCGATGACCATCACGCGGCGCATGATGCCGCCGGAAATATGGCGCATGAGGGCGCTCTCGAAGCGCACCGCCAATTCGCTCTGACGCACTTCGCTCGTCTTGTCGCGCGTCATGAGCGCCAGCGCCATGTCCTTCGCGCTGATTTCGCCCTTCACGACCGCGTTCACCGCCTTGGCAATCGGCATTTCCACCTGATAGCGCTCCATCAGCTGCATGGCGGCGGGCAGCGCGTTGATGCCCTCCACCGTGCCGACCTGCCGGACGGCTTCCTGCGGCGGAACACCCTGTCCGATGAGGATACCGCAGCGGTTGTTGCGGCTGTGCATGGACGTCGCCGTCACGATGAGGTCGCCGATGCCCGCCAGTCCGCCGAACGTGTACTCCGCGCAGCCCATTTTCAGCCCCAGACGGCTGATTTCGGCAATGCCGCGCGTGATGAGGGCGGCGCGGGCATTGTCGCCGTTGCCCAGCCCGCTGGAAATGCCGACGGCGAGCGCCTCGATGTTCTTCATCGCGCCGCACAGCTCCACGCCGAGCACGTCCGTGTTCGTATAGGTGCGCATACAGGTGTTCATGAACACGTCCTGCACCTTTTCCGCGACCTGCATGTCCGTACAGGCGGAAACGATGGACGTGGGCATATCGAGCGCGACTTCCTCCGCGTGGGTCGGGCCGGACAGCGCAACGAGCTTCACATGGTCATGCTGACCGTCTTTGCTCAATTCGTCGCGGATGACTTCGGTCATGGTCATGAGCGTATCCGGCTCAATGCCCTTGGCAACATCCACGATAATCTGTCCGTCCGGGATGAACGGGCGCGCGCTTTCCGCTGTCTGCCGAATCGCAATGGACGGCACGGCGAAAAGCAGGATGTCCTTGCCGCTGGCGACCGTCTGCAAATCGCAGGTGAAATGCACCGTTTCCGGAATCACCAGCCCCGGCAGCGCGGGATGCGTGCGCGTAGCAGACAGATTTTCGATTTTCTTCGGGGATCTTGACCAGACGGTTACATCATGCCCATTGCGGTGCAAAAGCCGCGCCAGCGCAATGCCCCATGTGCCGGAGCCAAGAATGCCAATTGTCGTCTGGTTATTCATGCGATGTTTCTCCTTCTGCTGGATGATGGACGTTCAGCTCGCGCATCAGCATCTCGTAAAACTCCCTCTGATCGCGCCGCAGCCGAATGAAATGCCCTTCGGGATTCAGGAAGCAGTGTTCGGACGAGCCGGTGAACACACGCGTTCCGTCCTGCTTCGTCATGTCGTAGCCAATCGTCAGCACGACGCCGTTGAACGCCTCCACGCGCACATCCACCGTGATGCGGTCGTCGAACGTCGTCGTCGCCAGATACTTGCAGTTCACCGCCGTCACGGGCGAAATCACCCCGCGGCGCTCCAGCTCCGCATACGGGAAGCCGAGCTGTTCCAGATACGCCACGCGCGCTTCCTCCATGAAGCGGATATAATTCGAGTGGTGCGTCACGCCCATGCGGTCGGTTTCATAATACTGCACCCGATGTGTTAATGCTTGCATTGCTTACCAATTCAGGCGGCATCCGTCCGCGGAGCAGCCCGTTTCCTCCTGATTTTCTTCCGCCGGAATCACGCCGCGCAGCACGTCCGTCATTTCCGGCAGCGTGTACGCCCGCAAGCGGATGCGCTGACCGTTGACGAAGAGAATCGGCACGCCGCGCGGATGATAGGTGTCCAGCGTGTGCTGGATGGCGGCTTTCACGTCGTCCGCGTAGGTGCGGTTTTCCAGCGCCTGACGCATTTCGTCCGCATTCAGTCCGATGTCCGCCGCCAGCACGCACAGCACGTCAATTTGCCCGATGTCGCGCCCCTCGACCCAATACGCGCGGTAAACCCGGTCGCTCCACGCTTCGTGCTTGCCCGATTTTTCCGCCAGCACCGCCCCTTCAAACGCCAGATACGTCATTGGGCGCGGGCGGATTTCCGGCGGAAGCTGCATGTTCAGCCCGACCGCCTCCGCGGGTTCTTTCAGCCGCGCGAAATACGCTCGATGCTCCTCGTCGCAGATGTCGGTCGCCTCGCTGCCTTCGGGGGTCAGCGCATACGGATGCTCGATGATTTCCGCCTCTTGGTGCAGCGTTTTCAGCGCCGCGCGGAGGTTTTCTTTCGTGACAAGGCAGAACGGGCACACATAGTCTGTCAGAAAATCAATGGTCAGCATGGGGATTTCTCCTTTCGGGGGATAATCAGCCGTCGTCGTCGCGCCAGCACTCGTTTTTCGCGCTGCCGTCGCGGTACGTCGGTTCATAGGGCGACATGTCCTCGTCGTCCTCATCGGGGGATACGCGGTCGCTGTCGTCAGGAATTTTGCGGATGCGCTCCATCTTCGCCGCCTCCTTGCGTTCTGCCTTCTATCATACCACTTTCGAGGGAGGACTGCAAGGGGAAAGAAAAAGCGCCTTGCCCCCGGTAAGTGTGCGGGGCAAGGCGGCGAAAGGAATTTGATTGCGGGTTAGTTGTTCAGCCAGTCGTTGGCGTCGGGGTAGGTGTAGGGGATGTTGTTGGTTTTGGCGTACTCGGCAGCGTAGGAGTTGCGCGGGACGGTGAGGGTGAGGTTGGGGCAGTCGGAGAACGCGTAGTCGCCAATGGCGGCAACGGAATTGGGGATGGAGACGGAGGTCAGGGATTTGCAGTAGGAGAACGCGCGGTCGCCAATGGAGGTAACGGAATCGGGGATGGAGACGGAGGTCAGGAAAGTGCAGGAGCCGAACGCGTAGTCGCCAATGGAGGTAACGGAATCGGGGATGGAGACGGAGGTCAGGGAAGTGCAGGAGCCGAACGCGCAGTCGCCAATGGAGGTAACGGAATCGGGGATGGAGACGGAGGTCAGGGAAGTGCAGGAGTCGAACGCGTAGTCGCCAATGGAGGCAATGCCCTGTGGAATGGTATAAGTTGAAGACTTGATGCCGGCAGGATAGGAAATCAAGGCTTTATCGGCTTTTCGGAACAAAACGCCATCAATGGTGGCAAAATACAGATGCTCAGGAGAAACAGAAATTGTTTTCAGTGCGGAACAGGCTGCAAAAGGATTCGTACCAATTTGTTCAACGGAATCGGGGATGGAGACGGAGGTCAAGGAGTCGCAGGAGTAGAACGCGCTGTAGCGAATGGAGGTAACCGTCTTTCCAGCAATCTTTGCAGGAATGGCAAGGCGGTCTGCGCTCCCTTTGTATCTTGTAATTTCTATTGTACCATCATCCAGCAGCGCATACTGGTAGTCGCGCTCATTCTCCGCCGCTGCCCCCGTCCAGCACGCACACACCATCACAACAACCATCAGCAGAGCCACAAACCATTTCATTTCCATTAGAACAACCTCCTTTATACCATTATCATACACAACAAGCCTTCATTTGTCAATGCGATTCCATAAAAAGCCCCCAGCATATCCACGATACGAAAATATTTGTTCGTGTTCGCCTTGCATGTGCCGGACAAAATGTGCTATACTGTGTTCCTAAGCCAAGGAGGATTGCAACGATGAACGACCAAATCATCATTCGCGGCGCAAGAGAACATAACCTGCGCAATGTCAGCCTGACCGTCCCGCGCGACAAGCTCGTTGTGTTTACGGGGCTGTCCGGGTCGGGCAAAAGCTCGCTGGCGTTCGATACCATTTATGCCGAGGGACAGCGGCGTTATGTGGAAAGCCTGTCCAGCTATGCGCGGCAGTTTCTGGGGCAGATGGAGAAGCCCGATGTTGACCAGATTGACGGCCTGTCCCCCGCCATCTCCATCGACCAGAAAACCACCAGCCGCAATCCGCGCTCGACCGTCGGCACGGTGACGGAAATCCACGATTATCTGCGCCTGCTTTATGCGCGCGTGGGGCATCCGCACTGCCCGAAGTGCGGCAAGGAAATCCGCCAGCAGACCGTTGACCAGATGGTGGACGCAATCGTCGCCTATCCCGAAGGCACGAAGCTGATGGTGCTGTCGCCCGTCATCCGCGGCAAAAAAGGCGAGCATGTCAAAGTGTTCGAGGAGGCGCGCAAGAGCGGTTTCGCGCGCGTTCGGGTGGACGGCGAGCTGTATCGGCTGGAAGAAGTGCCGGCGCTGGACAAAAAGAAGAAGCACTCGATTGAAATCGTCGTTGACCGCCTGATTGTCCGCCCCGGCAAGGAGTTCCAGAGCCGTCTGGCGGATTCCATCGAGACGGCAACGAAGCGCTCCGGCGGCTTGGTCATCATGGACATGATGGACAAGGGCGAACTGCTCTTCTCCATGAATTACGCCTGCCCGGACTGCGGCATCTCCATCGAGGAACTCAGCCCGCGCATGTTCTCCTTCAACAGCCCCTATGGCGCGTGTCCGGCGTGCAGCGGGCTGGGCTACCGCATGGTGGTAAGTACAGATATTCTGTTCCCGGATAAGTCGCTGTCTCTGCGGCAGGGCGGGCTGAACGCCATGGGCTTTGGTTCGGCGGATGGCGACGGCGTGACGGCGCAGTATTTCCAAGCCTTATGTGACAAGTACGGCTTCACGATGGATACGCCGATTCAGGAGATTCCCGAAGCGGGCATCCATGCCCTGCTCTACGGCACGGGCAGCGAGAAGCTGACCATGACCTACGACACGCCCAGCGGCAGGGGAACGTATTCCACGACGTTCGAGGGCGTGATTCCGTCCTTGGAGCGCCGCTATGAGGAAACAGGCAGTGAAGCCATGAAAGCCGCCTATGAAGAATACATGGCGGAAGAACCCTGCCCCGTCTGCCACGGCAAGCGATTGAAGCCGGAAGCGCTGGCGGTCACAGTCGGCGGCAAGAATTTGTATGAGGTGTCCAGCCTGTCCATCACGGACGCGCGGGCGTTCTTTCAGTCGCTGGCGCTGACGGAGAAGGAAAGCATGATTGCCGCGCAGATTTTGAAGGAAATTAACGCGCGCATGGGCTTTCTGGAGGACGTCGGGCTGGGGTACCTGACATTGGCGCGCGCGGCAGGGTCGCTGTCCGGCGGCGAGGCGCAGCGAATCCGGCTGGCGACGCAGATTGGCTCGGCGCTTATGGGCGTATTGTACATTCTGGATGAACCGTCGATTGGCCTGCATCAGCGCGACAACATGAAGCTCATTAACACCTTGAAAAAAATGCGCGACTTGGGCAACACGCTGATTGTCGTCGAGCACGACGAGGACACGATGTACGCGGCGGACTGGATTGTGGACGTCGGGCCGGGCGCGGGCATTCACGGCGGAAACATCGTCGCGGAAGGCACGGTGGAGGATATCAAGCGCAATCCGAACAGCATCACCGGGCAGTACCTGTCGGGCAAGAAGCGCATCGAGATTCCCGACGTGCGCCGTCAGCCGAAGGGCTTCCTGACCATCCGCGGCGCGAAGGAGCATAATCTCAAAAACATTGACGTGAAAGTGCCGCTTGGCTGCCTTTGCTGCGTGACGGGCGTGTCGGGGTCGGGCAAATCCAGCTTGGTGAACGAAATCCTCTACAAGCACTTGGCGAAGGTGCTGAACCGCGCGAAAACCCGTCCCGGCGCGTTTGGCAGCATGGAGGGCGTGGAGCAGCTGGACAAAATCATCTGCATTGACCAAAGCCCCATCGGGCGCACGCCCCGGTCGAATCCGGCGACGTACACCGGGCTGTTTGACCAGATTCGCAAGATCTTTGCCGCCTCCCCCGAAGCGAAGGCGCGCGGCTACAAGGAAAACCGCTTCTCCTTCAACGTCAAGGGCGGGCGGTGCGAAAACTGCTGCGGCGACGGGATGCTGAAAATCGAAATGCACTTCCTGCCGGATATTTTCGTGCCGTGCGACGTGTGCAAGGGCAAGCGCTACAACCGCGAGACGCTGGAAGTGACCTACAAGGGCAAGAATATCTCCGACGTGCTGGACATGAACATCGAGGAAGCCATCACCTTCTTCGAGAACCACGAGAGCATCCGCCGCAAGCTCGAAACGCTTTATGACGTCGGCTTGGGGTACATGAAGTTAGGGCAGGCATCGACGACCCTTTCCGGCGGCGAAGCGCAGCGCGTGAAGCTGGCGACGGAGCTCAGCCGCCGCGCGACGGGCAAGACGCTCTATGTCTTGGACGAGCCGACGACCGGGCTGCACATGGCAGACGTGGACAAGCTCATCGGCGTTTTGCAGCGCCTGACCGAAACGGGCAACAGCGTGCTGGTGATCGAGCACAATCTGGATGTCATCAAGGTGGCGGACTACCTGATTGATCTCGGCCCGGAAGGCGGCGACAAAGGCGGCGAAATCGTCTGCGAAGGCACGCCGGAGGAAGTCGCCGCGTGCGAAAAGTCGTACACGGGGCAGTTCCTCAAGAAGATGCTGGGGAAACGCTGATTTCTGCCGCGCAATGCGGATGCCGTCAGCGCGAATCCGATTCCGAAGAGAATCACCATTTGAAAAATTGACGAGGCGGGTGTGCCTGCCATCAGCGGAGCGCACCCGCTTCCTGCTGCGCGAAAATGCAACATTCCCGGAAATATGTTGAAATTCATCGAAAAACGCGATATAATGGAACAAGTTAATCTGCCGGAAAGGGGTGAGCGGCTTGAAGAAACATGGAATCCGCGGCCTGCTGATACTGGCGCTGATTTGGGCGCTTATTGGCGCGGCATGGGCGGAAGAGACGCTGCCCACCTCCATCCGCGAGGCGCAGTCCGCTGAAGAGGCAAACGCGCTGCTCATCCAGTCTGATACCGGCGAACGCTTGAATGTTGTGAGCGGGCAAGTCCGCCTGATTGTCCAGACGCGGCGCGACGACATGTTCTGCGCTGATTACTGGCGTTCGGGCGAGGAAAAAGGCGAATTTGACCTAACTGCGAAGGAAAACCGTTACGGCGCGCCTTATGCCTACTACATCGGCACCATGTGCACGCGTGCGGTGTACTCGATGGCGCTGTCCTACCTTGGCGTGGATATGACCCCGGTGGATATGAGCGTCCTTGCCCAGCGGCGCACGCTGAATGAGCCGTACGACGAAATCACGGCGCTGGTGGATGGTTTGGCGCAGCGTGGATTGACCGAAGCGACATTTGATGAAATGATGGCGCAGTATCTCAACGATGAGCGATATTCGCCGCTATATATATATATGAAGCGGACGAACGGTGTGGGCCATGCGCTGCTGATTGTGGGGTATAATGCGGAGCGGAAGCGGTTTGTGGCGGTTGATCCGTCGCCGCGCGGATTTCAGGGGGATACGGTGCGGACGTATGAATTGTCGTTTGCGCAGAATCGCCAGCGGGTGATGCGCTGCCCGTACGCGAAGGACTTGGAAGGCGCAAAGGTCTTGCAGGTGTATCAGTGGTATTGGATAGGGGAAGAAACAGAAAAAGAATAGGCGCGGCACAAAGAGACAAGTGAGAACATTTCCTGTGAATTAAAAAAGCCAGCGGAACTGCACCGCTGGTTTTTCTTGTATCTTTTGGGGTTTGGGTATCCGTTTTGGGGGGAAGCAAGGGCAAGGTGTGGTGGAGCGGCTATGTGGTCGCGCCCATTTGGCGCGACAATGTGCAAGTAGTGGGCAGAGCGGCTTGGGGGCGCGTCTGAGGACGCGCGAAGTTACTGGCAGGGACGCTTCGCTGCC
>ERZ773264.4325-NODE-4325-length-10116-cov-12.988868_pt1 | contig 10116 bp, 8 predicted proteins | sample MGYA00511910_ERZ773264 | MGnify/ENA primary metagenome ERZ773264 (study PRJEB29015, sample SAMEA2737739) | human gut metagenome | biome: human gut; feature: human-associated habitat; material: faeces | place: China | collected 2012 ... | reverse complement strand
GTCTTCGACCCTCTGGACTCCCTTTTCGCGATTGAGTTGAGCGCGACTGCATACAGCGCCCGCGTGTTGATTGAGGAACCCAAGAGACTCTGCCCCTTGACCCCGCCAAAGGGTCTTCGACCCTCTGGACTCCCTTTTCGCGATTGAGTTGAGCGCGACTGCATACAGCGCCCGCGTGTTGATTGAGGAACCCAAGAGACTCTGCCCCTTGACCCCGCCAAAGGGTCTTCGACCCTCTGGACTCCCTTTTCGCGATTGAGTTGAGCGCGACTGCATACAACGTCCGCGTGTTGATTGGGGAACGGCGTGCAGGACAATGTATGCGCCTGACTGGTCATTCCTGCGCGGAATTTTCCGTCTGTTTCTCTGCTTTCTTGTCTTCATCGTCCTGCGCAAGCATGACCTCATTATTGAGACACACGAGCGACGCCGCCATGAAGAACATCGACATATAGTAAGCCTTTTCGCCGAAGCGAATCAGATGCACGAGCATCAGCACAGCGAAAACGCCAATCGCCAGAATGAGATAATCGTGGGTCGTTCCCCGCCATTTCCATTGGCATTCCAGCTCCGCTTTGCGTTTCCACATGTCCAGCGCATTCCTGATTTGCAAGGCGCTCATCTCCGCCCAAAGGAGCAGCTGATATTCCTTCGTCTCCACCGAAAGATAGGGCAGCACGAGCGCGGTGCCAATGAACACGAGAATCAGCGCCAGTTCGATTCCACAAAGGTATTTCGTCCCGGCGCGCTTCCGGCAAATCAGCCAATGCGTACTCACCGCAAGGCACAGCACAGCGCACACGACGTCCAGCACCAGCCACCACGCCGCACCCTCCGGCTGCTGCGCCATCAGCACCACGGCATGAATCAGCATCGTCAGCGCCAGCAGCATTTCGAGCGCTACAATCGCCGGATGTTCCTTTCGCATGAACTTGCCCCTTTCGTTTTTCTCGCGGGAAGCGCTCACTCTTTCCCCGCCTGCGTCAACTTCTGCTGATTTTCCACGTCCTCGTTGCGCTTCAGGGCTTCCGCCGCTTCATTCTGCTTCATTCCCAGAATTGATTGAGCCATGACCATCACGCACAGCCCCATCAGTTCCATCGCCTGATAGAAGCTCCTTTCACCATAGCAAATCAGCATCCCCACGGCAAAAATCAGCACAGCAGTTTCCACGCCGAATATGATTTTGTTCAGGAGCATCATCGAATGGCTCATGCTCCGCGGCACAGACGCTGGCGAATTTTCTCGCATGTCGTTCACAAGTGCGCACTGGATGGCAGACATGAATCCCCAGAAAAGCAGCTGATACCGATTCTGCTCAATCGGGACAAATTGCAGCGCAACTGTCGTCAGCATCTGCACGACAATCAGACCCAGTACGATTTTCCACAGAATTTTCGTTCCGCCGCGCTTCCGGCAAATCAGCGACAGCGCACACAGACCAAGGCTGATGACACCGCACGCCGCGTCCATCACCAGCCACCACGCCGTTTCCTGCTGCACCAGCAGCGCGGTCGCGTGTACCAAGACAATCAGCGTCAGCAGCATCGTCAGCGCAGGGATAATCGGCTTCTTCGTCATATTTCTCGCTCCTTTCGTTCTTCATCGGGATTACCGTCAGTATAGCAAAAAATCCCCGATTTTTCCACCGATTCTGCTCGAAAAGTGCGTTTTCGCGTCTGAATTGTCACCCAATCGTAATCTCTTCCTCCGGGTAGCGAATCTTTGACGCATTGCGATTCTGCCGGCTCGCCAGTGCGCTTGCCATCGTCAGCGGGCCGACACGCCCGAAGAACATCATCAGCGCCAGCACGGTTTTGCTGCCCGCCGTCAAGTTTGGCGTTCCGGCGCTGGACACGCCGACCGTTGCCATCGCGGAGAACGCCTCAAACATCATGTCGAGGAACGGCTGTCCGTCGCCTTCCAGCAGCGTCAGCAGCATCGTTCCGCCCAGCGCCATCGCCAGCGAAATGCTCACAATTGCCAGCGCACGGCGAATCAGTCCCGGCGGAACGCGGCGACGCGCCAGCTGCACGTCCGCGTCGCCGCGGATGACCGACCAGACCGTCAGCGCCAGCACCGCAACGGTTGTCGTTTTCACGCCGCCGCCAGTGGACGCGGGCGACGCGCCAATGAACATCAGGATGATGCTCATCAGCTTGCTGGACTGTCGCATGGACGCGAGGTCAACCGAGTTGAAGCCTGCCGTGCGCATCGTTGTGGACTGCATGAGGGCGTTTACGAGTTTATTTCCCGCGCCGGAAATGCCGCCAAGCGTCGCCGGATTGTGCCATTCGGTCAGACAGAAGAACGTCATCCCCATCAAAAGCAGCACGCCCGTCATGCCCAGCACCAATCGGCTGTGGAGCGACAATTCTCGCCACTGGAAGCGCTGACGGGTGACCTCGCCCAGCACAGCGAACCCCGTACCGCCCAACACAATCAGCGCGCTGATGGTCAGCAGCACCATCGGTTCATTTTGAAACGCGGTCAGGCTGGAGAAATGTCCGAAAAGGTCAAAGCCCGCGTTGCAGAACGCGCTGATGGCGTGGAAAATGCTGAAGTACACGCCCTTCCCCCAGCCCAGCAGCGGCACGAAGCGACTTGCAAGCAGTACCGCGCCGCCGCCCTCGATGACCAGCGCCGCCGTCAAGTACCAGCGCGTCAGGCGCACCAGCCCCGACAATCCGCTTGTATTCATGGATTCGCGCAGGAGCATCCGGTCGCGCAGACCGATTTTTCGTCCCAGCAGCACCATCGTCAGCGTCGCAAACGCCATGAAGCCCAGACCGCCAATCTGGATGAGCAAAAGCAGCGTCAGCTGCCCAAAGAGCGAAAAAGTCGTTCCAGTATCGACGGCTACAAGCCCCGTCACACAGACCGCGCTCGTCGCCGTAAACAAACCATTGCCCAATCCGATGCTTCGTCCATTCTGCGCGGCGCATGGCAGCGACAGCAGCACGCCGCCCAGCAGAATCAGTGCGAGAAATCCCAGCGCCATTACCCGTTCCGGACGCATCCAGCGGTTCTTCTTCCACATCCGCATCATCCTTTCGGGGTCTATTATACTGATTTGATGCGGCATTGTAAAGCCTTTCGTTTTCTTCATTCGCTGCTCTGCTTTTTTGTCAGCCGATTTATGGAAAAGTGCTTCACTCTATTGATACATTTCCTCAATCTTCGCATTCGCCCGCGCGCGAATCAAGCGCAGCACCAGCACAGTTTGGTCGTCGGCAGGGGCGGTGTCGCCGGACTGCGCACCGGTCAAAATCGCGTTTGCGGCATCCTGCGCAGTTTCAAGCGTCAAGGCGTCGCGAATCGTCTCTTCCATGGACTGCCGATTTTCATAGGCATCCTCCACGCCATCGGAGAGCAGAATCAGCGTGTCCCCCTGATGCAGCTGCATCAGTTTCTCCCCGCTTTCGACGTTCTCCAAAATCCCCAGCGGCAGCGCGTCGCCGCCCAACAGCGACAAGCCTTCCTCCTGCATCAGGTAGCTACCCGCCGCGCCGAGCTTGTCCAGCGACGCCTTGCCCGTCCACAAGTCCAGCAGGAATAAATCCACCGTCGTGAACCGCTCCCCCTGCCCCGCCAGCAGCATCATGCCGTTGACCGCCGTAAGCGTCTGCGCGCGGTCATACCCGGCATCCAAACACATCCGCAGCAGCTCCACCGCCTGACGCGATTCCAGCGCCGCCTGATTCCCGTGTCCCATGCCGTCGGACAGCGCCGCCACGAATCGCCCGTCCTGCAACTGCCCCAGCGAAAACGTATCGCCGCAAATATCCGCGCCTGCGATGCACCGGCTCGCCGCACCCGCCTCCACCATCATCAGCGGCATTTCCGTCAGGCGGACATGCGCCCGCTCGCGCTCGGCAATCGTCATCGGCTTGCCAAGGCATCGGCTTGTGATGCCGCACAGCTGCGCTGCCTGCTCATCCGCGCTGCCTGCGCCGTGCAGTTCATAGGCTACCTGCAAGTGCCCATCCACCTGCCGCACGAACGACAGGCGCGCCATTGCTTCCTCCTCCGCCAAGGCGCGGCGGAGCTTGCGCGCGTACTGCTCATCCCACCAGCTTTCGCCGCTGGACAGCGCCGCCAGATGCCTTGCGCTGCCCGAAAGCGCAGTGAGATGCGTCACCAGCATGTCCCGCTGCTGACATGCGCGCCGGATAATGCGCTGCTCGTCCGCGTTCTCAGCGCGCAGTAGGTTCATGCTGTCCATCAGCTGATACAGCCGCGCGCACCCCAGTCCCCGAAGTGATTCAAGGCGCTGTGCCCACACCTCGTCCGACGCCTCGTGCGCTTTCCAGATGTATTCGGCGCGGCTCTGTCCCAATTCTGTGTTCATGCATCCGCACACTGCCCGCTCCGGGCAGGAGGCGCACAGATGCTCTTCCCACCACTGCGGCGTGCGCTTTTCGCCCAGTCCCACGGGCGACGGCACAGCGCGCGCCATATCGCCGACCGTCTTTTCCCAGCGGCGGAGGGCATAGGCAGCATACGCATCCCCCGGCGCATCGGGCAGCGGATGAAACCGCCGCGTTTGCTGACGGAGAAATTCGTCTGCCTCCCGCGGCAGCACACCCATGATGAGCGGAGCAGCAGCCGCCGCGCCCAAGGCTCCCCACGCGATTGTCCCCGTGTACGCCAGCATTCCGCCCGTTCCCAGCGCAAACAGTACGCACGGCACCATCCGCCGCCCGGTCATCTGCCCCATGCCAGCGAGGAAACCGCCCAGCGACAGCGCGACCGTCACGCTCAACGGAAGTCCCTGCAAAGCCAGCGTCACACCTGCCATCAGCCCCATCACGCAGCCGGGGCACACGCCCAGATACACCGCTGCCGCCATCGTCATCAGCCCCGCCGCCGTCACACCAAGGTTTACATACGGCAGCATCATCCGCGCGCCGCCGCACAAGAGCATCAGCAGCAGATACCCAACCGACAGTCGGCTTTCAAGCGTCTCGAAACTTCTTCCGCCGCGGATGCTCTCAATCGCGCGGCGCATGACCGGCGCGGAGAGCGTTCCCAGCAGAATGGTGCCGATGCCAAAGAGCAGCGTCGCCGCCGACCCCTGCCACACGCCGATGATTGCCCCCGGCAGCAGCGCCAAGCCCGTCGCAATCAGCGGGAACGCACCGTTTCTCTGCCTAAGCACATGCGGCGAGAGCAGCACCAACACCGCGCCGATGAGCAGCTCCCAGCGTGTCGTCAGTCCCCAGAGCATCCGCATCAAAAACGCCGCCGCGATGCCCAGTGACACCGGGTACGACATCATTCCGCAGGATGCTGCCGCCATGCCATACGCTGCCCACGCGCCCGTCGACACGCCGCATATGTCCGAGAACGCGAGTGCGAATCCCGGCGCAGCCCCCAGCAGGATTCTGCCCGCCTGCCGCAGGATTTTCCGCCCCGTGCCGCTTTTGTATGCGCTCCGCCACGCTGTCCATGCCGCCTTCTTCTCCCGTGTCAGCACTTCGGTCATGCCTGTCCCCTCCCTTGCCGTAGGGAATCATAATACGGCAATCAAACGGGCAAAAGCGTCGAAGCAGGGGGCTGTTTTTTCGCAAATTTGGGGAGAAAAAAGCCCGCTGACGCTTCTTGCGCCAGCGGGGTGCAATGCGGGTTCAGGAATCTATTTTGGCAAAGCAAACCGTTTGCCCCTTCATGGAGATTTTCTGGACTTGCCAGCCGTATGCCGTCAGTTTCTTCTTATATTGCAGAAAGGAATGGTCAATCGGAATGCCCGCAATCTGCTGAATTTCATCGAAGGAAAGCGTCAGCAGCGGCGCAGACTGAGAACGCACATAGTCCCAGAGGGTGTTGTATTTGCTCATGTTTCCTTCATCTGCCCCACAAACGCCACCGGGTCAACGAACTGGAAGCGCGCGTTCTGCATGGCGCTGCGCGGGAAATCGACGCGCTTGATGGGCTGCTCCTTCTGCGTCGCGGTCACGATGACGTGCGTCACAGGCAGCGTCGCGAACAAGTCCCGCGCGATCCGCAGCGACAAGCCGCACAAGTAGTGTTCGCCGTCGCTGTCCAGCAGGTCGTCCCGCACGGCAAACGTCGCCAGCATCACGTCCGCATCGCGCGTCGCAACGGAGAGCGACGACGTGTAGGGCGCAAGGTCTCTCATCGGGTCAACGGCTTTCAGCACGCCAAGGTATGCCGCCGTGTCGCCAGAGAGCACTTTATTGGCATATTGGCGGTAGAGTGCCCACTTTTCCGTCGAAACCAGACCGTCAGTCGGTATTGGCGAGGACAGTGCTTCCGTCCAGTCGATGGGCTCATCCGCCACTTTCCACAGTTCAGTGAAAGGCAGCGATTTTTCGTCCGCATAGGTGGCTTTGGGTGCTGAATCGGCGGATTTCGCGGGATTCTGCGCGGTTTGCGGTGCGTGGGGCGCGGTCGGTTCGTCCCGAACAGCGGTCGGTTTTTCCGCCGGAACGGTTTCGGGAACGCTTGCCCACAAGTCCTGCGCAATGTCCGTCATGTCGCTGAGTATCGACCCGCGGCGGCGCGGTGAATAGCCTGTCATGTGTTTTCCTCCTTGGTTGTGGTACAGCGGAGCGCAGGCGGCTGGGCAGCCGTCTCGAAAGCATCCACCGTCACCGTCGCGTTTTCGATAATGCCGCTGTCAAACAGGTAGCGCGAAAGCGGGTTGATCAGCAGCGCCTCCACCTGATTGCCGATGCCGCGCCCGCCGTTGGTCAAATCCGCCAGCGCCGCGTCGGACAACTGCTGGTAGCTCGTATCCGGGATGACGAGCGTCAGGTTCTTCTGCTCCTTCAGGCGGCGGATGAGCTTGTCCACCTGCGCGCGGAGAATCGCCTGCCCTGCCTCCTGGCGGATGAAGTCGAAGATGACGATGTTCTCGCCGATGCGGTTGAGAATTTCGGGACGCCCCAGCTCCAGCTTGAAGTAGTCCCCGATGGCTTCGCGCAGGCGGCGCGTCACCTCGTCATACGTCATGTCATACGACACGTTTTGGTGCCGCTGCCCCAGCGCATCTTTGACGTACATACCCAGATTGCTGGTAAAGATGATAATCGTCTCAGAGAAATAGACCGTGTGACCCTGCCCGTCGGTCAATCGCCCGTCCTCCAGAATTTGCAGGAATTTGTCGAAAATCGACGGATGCGCCTTCTCGATTTCGTCAAACAGCAGAATGCAGAACGGGTTCTTCTTGACGGCGTTGGTCAGCTGCCCGCCCGCCTCGTAGCCGACATAGCCGGGCGGTGCGCCGAGCAGCTTCTGGTCGGAATGGCTCTGGCCGTATTCGCTCATGTCAAAGCGGACGCAGGCGGATTCGTCGCCGAAAATCTTTTCCGCGAGTGCCTTGGCGGTTTCGGTCTTGCCCGTACCGGTCGGCCCGGCGAAGAACAGCACGCCCTTGGGTTTGCCCGTGCCGGAGGAATTCGCGCCGTTCAGCCCCGTCACAGCGCGCTTGATGACATCCAGCGAACGTTCCAGCGCCGTGTCCTGCCCCTTGATGCGCTTCTGGAAGTCCGCTTTCGCCGTTTTGAGGCTCTCCATCGACAATTTCGCCCACGGATTTTCATGGATGCCGTACTTGTACAAATCCACAATGCTGCACAGGTCGCGAATTGGCGCGCACTGACTGCGGCTCATGCGGCGGAGCGCGTCAAGCTCGGTGAAGCTCATGCCTTCGGTCAGTCCAACGAACTTCTCCCGCAGCTTGCGCAAATCGTCCGGATGCTGCTGATAATAGGGCATGTCCGTGCGGTACACCGCCGCATCGAAGAAGGACGGCCACGCGCTGCCGCTCAGGAACCGCATCCGCTCATCGCGATCGGGTGCTTCCAGCGTAATCGTCTTGCAAACAGGGTTGTCCAGATAGAACCAAGCGGGCAGGTCGTTGAGCTTGTTGACCAGCAAAATCAGCAGATTCGGCAGCTTTCCCTGCGCCGTGCGGACGGTCGCGGCGGACAGCGACGCTTGCAGCAGGAGATTAAAGCTGTTGACCTCCATTTGGTCGAGGCGGTCAGGCGTGACGATATAGCGGCTCGCCATCTCCATCACGACGGCGGTCGCGTGCTTGCCCTGCATCATGGCGCGGCGGATGATGTTCGGCGCGGTATTCGCGTCGTTCCCCTTGAACTCCGCCGGAATCGCCCCGCTGACGACTTCCGCCTGATTCGCTTTCGCGAAATTATCCAGCATCTCCGGCGCATACGGGTTCATCAGCCCCACCAGATTGGAATAGAACACTACTTGCTCATACCCGGCATCGGACAAATACGCATTCAGGAACGCGCTCAGCGGCAGCAGCGTATCCTCCGCCACCGAACCCGTCACCGGCACGCGCACCTGATCCATCACGCACCCTTCCAGCACCAGCAGCGGCTTCACGCCGCGAAACAGTTCCAGTTCCCGATACCAGCGCGGAATCAAGTTCTCCACCGCATTTTCCCCCTTTGCACAGCGAGTTTTCATCATTATAGCATACTTTTTCCGCCGTGTCATGAAAATCCGATGAGAAAATCAAAAGCCGAACATTCGGAATTTCGTTGAAAAGAACATTTTGCTCGGCTTTCTTTTGTTTTTCGCTTGACATCGGCTGACACATGCTGCATAATAAGACGTAATGCCGAAAATTGCGGCAGAGGTTTCTGTCTGCCGCTCAAGGAGGATGTTCCAAATGGTTCGTACCATTGTAGGCGCTAACTGGGGCGACGAAGGCAAGGGCAAGGTGACCGACCTGCTTGCGGAAGAAAGCGACGTGGTCGTCCGCTTCCAAGGCGGCGCGAATGCGGGTCACACCATCATCAATGAATACGGCAAATTTGCGCTGCATCTGCTGCCGTCCGGCGTTTTCCATCAAAACGTGGTCAACGTCATCGGGCCGGGCGTGGCGCTGAACATCGAGGCGCTGCTGAGCGAGCTGGAATCTCTCACGTCCCGCGGCGTGCCGATGCCTAAGCTGATGATTTCCGACCGCTGCCAAGTGATGATGCCCTATCACATTGCATTTGACAAGCTGGAGGAAGAGCGCCTGGGCAAGAGTGCGTTCGGCTCCACCAAAAGCGGCATTGCGCCGTTCTATTCCGATAAATACGCGAAGGTGGGCATTCAGGTCTGCCAGCTGTACGACGAAGAGCTGCTGCGCAAGCGGCTGGAAATCGCGCTGGTGAAGAAGAATGTGCTGCTGGAGCACCTGTATCATCAGCCGCCGATTGATGTGAACGAGCTGGTGTCGTATCTGCAGGGTCTGGCGGAGAAGATTCGCCCGATGGTCGCGGACACGACGCACTTCCTCTATCAGGCAAACAAGGAGGGCAAGACCATCCTGCTGGAAGGTCAGCTTGGCTCTCTGCGCGATCCCGACCACGGCATTTATCCTTACACGACGTCGTCCTCGCCGCTGGCGGGCTACGGCTGCGTGGGTGCAGGCGTTTCTCCGCGCGACATGACGGACATTGTGTGCGTCACGAAGGCGTATTCGTCCTGCGTGGGTGCGGGTGCGTTCGTCTCGAAACTGGAAGGTGCTGCGGGTGACGAGTTGCGCCGCCGCGGCGGTGACGCGGGCGAATTCGGCGCAACGACAGGCCGCGCGCGCGATGTCGGCTGGTTCGACGCAGTGGCGACGCGCTACGGCGTGATGGTGCAGGGCGCGACGCAGGTTGTGCTGACGAATCTGGACGTACTGGGCTATCTGGACGAGATTCCTGTCTGCGTCGCCTACGAAGTGGACGGCAAGCAGATTACGGAATTCCCGGCGACCCCGACGCTGATGCGCTGCAAGCCGGTGTATGTGAAGCTGCCCGGCTGGAAGTGCGACATCCGCGGCGTGAAGTCGTATGACGAGCTGCCGGAGAACTGCCGGAAGTATGTGGAGTTCATCGAGAATGCGTGCGGTGTGCCGATTAAGATGGTTTCCAACGGCCCGAAGCGCCACGAAGTGCTGTATCGCTAAGGTATTTGGAAAGGCAGAGAGGAATCCCTGCCTTTTTCCAGAACTTTTCGCTTTAATACGCTAATGTGTTGATTTGTTTGGTTCTGTCCCGGTAAAAGCCAATAAACATGGGTGCGACCCGAAGGTTTCCAAAGGGCGACCGCAGACATTCGTCTGTTTTCATGCCCTTTGGT
>ERZ773264.4314-NODE-4314-length-10139-cov-29.833697_pt1 | contig 10139 bp, 8 predicted proteins | sample MGYA00511910_ERZ773264 | MGnify/ENA primary metagenome ERZ773264 (study PRJEB29015, sample SAMEA2737739) | human gut metagenome | biome: human gut; feature: human-associated habitat; material: faeces | place: China | collected 2012 ... | reverse complement strand
CATCATTTCTGATGCTAAGATCTTGATTGGTCATCTTAACTTAATGACATTGCTCAAAAGAGTTCTATTTTTCACAGACCTTGTGTCTGCGAATGATAGGACTCTTTTTTTATAGTAAATTCTATCTGCTATCAATAAAATTTATAACCCGCTAACAAATATTAATAACCCTAATTACATTTACAAAAATATCAATTAGTGGTAACATATCAATAACTTAGAAATCATATTTGAATGGTAGGAAATCCCGGCCATACAAACTAGACACAAACTAAGCACAAACTCATAACAAACTCAAAACAGACATTAACAAAAAAGAGGTAATATCAATGGCAAAAATTGCAAAGCAGCTCACTGAGCTGATAGGTCACACTCCGCTTCTGGAGCTGACCAATTATGAAAAAGCCCTTGGGCTTGAAGCAAAAATCATAGCAAAGCTGGAGTATTTCAATCCACTCGGAAGTGTAAAGGACAGGGTGGCGGCAGCTATGATAGAACAGGGCATAAAGGATGGAAAGATAAATCAGGACACAATAATCATAGAGCCGACAAGTGGCAATACCGGAATCGGACTTGCATTTGTGGCAGCCTCAAAGGGACTTCACCTGATACTTATCATGCCTGATACCATGAGTGTTGAGAGAAGAAAAATCGTCACAGCGCTTGGCGCAGAGATAAAGCTCACACCGGGGCGTGAGGGCATGAAGGGTGCAATCGATGAGGCGCAGAGACTTAAAGAGCATTATGGCAATGCCTTTATTCCACAGCAGTTTGAGAATAAGGCCAATCCGGATATCCACAGAGCTACAACCGCCCAGGAAATCTGGGAGGATACAGATGGAAAGGTAGATATCTTTGTATCATCTGTCGGAACAGGTGGCACCTGTACAGGCACCGGGCTTGGATTAAGAGACCATAATCCTGATGTAAGGATAGTGGCTGTTGAACCAAAGAGCTCACCGGTACTCTCAGGCGGAAGACCGGGGCCTCACAAGATACAGGGAATCGGTGCAGGCTTTATTCCAAAGGTCATGCGCATGGATATAGTGGATGAGGTGATTCCGGTGGAGAATGAGGCCGCTTTTGACAAGGCAAGAGAGGTTGCAAAGAGCGACGGACTTCTCGTTGGCATATCCTCAGGAGCAGCAATATATGCTGCAACAGAGCTTGCGAAAAGACCTGAGAACAAGGGAAAGAATATCGTGGTGCTGCTTCCGGATACAGGAGAAAGATACCTGTCTACACCGCTTTTTACAGTAAACTAATGGCATATAAACTGACGGCATAAGCTTACTTTGCCGGAAACTGTAACATGAAAAATGAGAAACATACATGAGAAACATACATAAATATACGGCAGCCCTGCTGTCGACAGTGATGATTCTGTCGCTTCTTCTGACAGGCTGCTCAGGCAGGAAGGATGACGGCACAGTCACCATAACCAATGTGTCGTATGATCCGACACGAGAGTTTTACGAGAAATACAACAAAATATTCGAGTCTTACTATGAGAGCGAGCACGGCAAAAAGATAAATGTGATTCAATCACATGGCGGCTCGGGAGCACAGGCGCGCTCGGTTGTGGAGGGCTGTAATGCAGATGTTGTCACACTGGCACTCGAGCATGACATAGACCTGATACAAAATACCGGCTTAATTGATAAGGGCTGGATTGATGAGTTTTCTGACAGCTCGGCACCATACACATCAACAATCGTTTTACTTGTAAGAAAGGGCAATCCAAAGCATATAAGTGACTGGGATGACCTGGTGAAAAAGAATGTGGATGTGATTACGCCTGATCCAAAGAGTAGTGGCGGAGCCTGCTGGAATTTTCTTGCAGCGCTAAGCTATGCGAAGACAAATTATGACAGCCTGAAGGAACAGAAATCGTTTATGAAGAAGCTGTATGAAAATGTCACAATTATGGATTCGGGTGCGAGAGGCTCAACAACCACATTTGTGGAAAACAGTCAGGGAGATGTGCTCATAGCGTGGGAAAACGAGGCACTTACGACCATGGATTCATATCCGGGTAAGTATGAGATAGTGAATCCGTCCGTCAGCATCTTAGCACAGCCCTCTGTTGCTATTGTGGATGACAATGCAAAGAGCAACGGAACACAAGAGGTAAGCAAAGAATACCTACAGTATCTCTACAGTGATGAGGCACAGCAGCTGATTGGCGAAAGTGGCTACAGACCAACCAATCAGGACATATTAAATCAGTTTTCCGACAAGTTTGATTTGAATATCAGGCTTTGGAGCATAGATGATTACGGCGGATGGGATGAAGCCTACAAGACATATTTCGATGATGGAGCAATGTTCGATGAAATTTACGGCAACTGATAAAACAGCAAAAAAGAAAACTAAATCAAAGAACATAAAGACCAGAGTTATACCGGGCTACCATCTTTCGCTTGGGATAGTGGTCACGATGCTTTCAGTCATCGTACTCATTCCGCTGGCATCAGTGCTTGTGTATTCGCTAAAGATATCGCCGGGTGATTTTGTGGCACTTATCATGAAGGAGAATGTGAGGAATGCCTTTATCACAAGCATCACCTCGTCATTTATCGCAGCGATTATAAATGTGGTATTTGGACTCATCGTCGCATGGACACTTGTGAAGTACGATTTCCCCGGAAAATGGCTGCTTGACGGACTCATAGAGCTTCCGTTTGCACTGCCGACAGCGGTTGCGGGCATCACGCTCTCAAAGCTTTACTCGGGCACAGGCTTTTTTGGCAAGGGCTTAAGTAAGCTTGGAATAGATGTGGCTTACACACAGGCAGGAATAGTTGTGGCACTGGTTTTTGTAGGTATTCCCTTCGTGATCAGAGCAGTTCAGCCGGTACTGGAAAAGATGGATAATACATATGAGGAGGCAGCATATATGCTTGGTGCCACACCCTCTAAGACCTTTTTTAAGGTAATACTTCCGGAGCTTCGTCCGGCACTCTTAACAGGATTTGGTCTTGCATTTGCCAGAGGCATAGGAGAGTACGGAAGCGTTATCTACATATCAGGCAACAGCGCAAAACACAGGACACAGGTGGTATCCTACGTCATCATGCAGAAGCTTGGCTATATAGATTATGCCAGCGCGACTGCCATAGCACTTGTGATGCTTGTCATATCATTTTTACTGCTGTTATTTGTAAACATAGTGCAGGTTAAACAGTCACAGCGCACTAATTTGTTGTAGAAGGCTGCATATAAATCAAATGCGATGCACACAAACAGGAAAGGAGCACAATGCGATGACCGAACAGGTAAAGCTTGAAAGAAGAAAAAAGATCACAAAGATAATACTCGTCACTGTCACGGTGCTCTTCATATTTGTCATGCTTGTAGTTCCGCTTTTTTCTGTGATGGCAAGTGCTTTAAAGGAGGGGCTTGGATTCTATCTGAAAGCTATCTCCACAAGCTACGTGCTGTCAGCACTCAAGGTGACTTTGATAGCAACAGTTTTTGCGGTAGTTATCAACACCTTCTTTGGAATATGGACAGCGTGGCTGTTGACCAGGTTTTCGTTTAAAGGAAAGCAGGTGCTTGCAACACTTATTGATATACCGTTTTCAATTTCTCCGGTCATCGTAGGACTTGCGTATCTTATGACCTTCGGACGGCTTGGATGGTTTTATCCGGTTATCAGATGGTTTAATGAGATATTCGGCACGAATGTGAGAATCACCTTTGCAATACCGGGAGTTGTGCTTGCTACGATATTTGTCACGTTTCCGTATGTGTCAAGGGAAATTATACCGGTGCTCAATGCAGAGGGAAAGGATGAGGAAGAAGCCGCAGCGCTGATGGGAGCATCCGGCTTTACGATATTTCGGAAAATAACACTTCCGCAGATGAAGTGGAGCCTGATTTATGGAATCATACTTTGTACGGCGAGAGCCCTCGGCGAGTTCGGCGCGGTAAATGCGCTCTCGAAGACAAGAGGCGAGACATTTACACTGCCGCTTGAGATTGATGCCTTGTATATGTCGGGCACAGACAGCTCGATAACATCGGCATTTGCTGTATCGTCGATACTGTTAATTATTGCATTAATCATTCTTTTTGCAAGAAATATAGTTGAGCATAAATTTAAGAAATTACACTGAGATTTATGGGAAATATGATTTACACTAATGAAATTTGTTACTGCTTACACACCGGTGTGGCAGACAGCTATAGAGTGGCTGTACTAAGAAAGCAGGAAGGAGATAACGTATATGTACGTTGAGATGAAAAATATATACAAAAAATACGGAGACTTCCTGGCATCCGATAATGTGAGCTTTGGAGTGGAAAAGGGAAAGCTTGTGGCGCTGCTTGGTCCGTCCGGCAGTGGCAAGACAACACTTCTTCGTATGATAGCAGGGCTTGAGACGCCAAATTCAGGTGACATATATATAGATGGAAAGCGAGTGAATGATATTCCGGCCTCGAAGAGAGGCATAGGCTTTGTGTTTCAGAACTATGCGCTGTTTCGATACATGACAATATACGACAATGTGGCATTTGGGCTGGAGCTTCAGAAGATGCCGAAAAAGCTCATAAAGGAGCGTGTTACCAGGCTTCTTGAGATGACAGGCTTATCGGGGCTTGAAAAGAGATATCCGAATCAGCTTTCCGGAGGACAGCGTCAGAGAGTGGCATTTGCAAGGGCGTTGGCGCCGAATCCACAGGTGCTCTTACTGGATGAGCCATTTGCCGCGATAGATGCAAAGGTGCGAGGTGAGCTTCGTACCTGGCTGAAGGAGCTGGTCGAAAAGCTTGGAATCACAAGCATTTTCGTCACACATGACCAGGATGAGGCTGTTGAGGTGGCAGATGAAATCATTATCACAAACCACGGCACGATAGAGCAGATGGGTACACCTCTTGAGATATACAAGTCACCTGATACACCTTTTGTGGCGCAGTTTATAGGACACACCACAGTCGTTGAAAACTATGACAGGCTAAAGGGCTTTGACAGGATAGAAAATGCCGACAAGGCGGTAATCAGACCTGAGTTTATCAAGATATCAAAGAGCGGCAACTTAGACCGCTATCAGTCAGCGGCAGAGGAGGGCATTGTTACAGATGTGGTATTCAGAGGAAACAGGATGGATATCACAGTCAGCATAAACGGCATCGAGGTGGTCGGCGAGCGCTCACTTGAAAAGGACCTGATAGCTGTCGGCGAGAAAGTACATGTGCTGATTTACAGGCTGTATATATTTGATGAAGAGAAAACATACCTGATGGAAAACAGCGAGATGCAGGAGCAGGATGTATTCTACATTTAGATATAGGAATAGTCTAAAGCTTGTGATTGAAAGAGGAAGCAGAGGGAGATAAATGAAGATAGAAAACAAAAAAATCCTACACACGGACATCCTCATAATAGGAGGTGGCACGGCGGGCTGTTATGCAGCGCTCGCCATACGTGAGAAATCGGATTATTCGATTATAATTGCAGAGAAAGCGAACATAAAGCGAAGCGGATGCCTTGCAGCAGGTGTCAATGCGATAAATGCATACATAGTAAAGGGCAGAAAGCCTGAGGACTATGTAGACTACGCAAAAAAGGATGCTGACGGCATAGTAAGGGAAGACTTACTCATGACTATGTCAGAGGGCTTAAACCGTGTGACGGACAAGATGGAAAAGCTTGGACTTGTCATATTAAAGGATGAAAACGGTGAGTATGTAGCAAGAGGAAACCGAAATATCAAGATAAACGGCGAGAACATGAAGCCGCTTTTGGCAGAAGCTGTATCAAAGCTTACGGACTGTACAGTGATAAACAGAATCAATATCACGGACTATATAGTTGAGGACAACACCATAAAGGGTGCATACGGATTTTCAATCGAGGATGCGACAGCCTATGAAATCAGGGCTAAAAAGGTGCTCTGTGCAACAGGCGGAGCGGCCGGTTTATACAGACCAAACAATCCCGGTTTTTCAAGGCACAAGATGTGGTATCCGCCGTTTAATACAGGCGCCGGATATGCGATGGGCATAAGAAGCGGAGCTGAGATGACCACTTTTGAGATGAGATTTATCGCACTCAGATGCAAGGACACAATTGCACCGACAGGAACAATTGCACAGGGAGTCGGGGCAAAGCAGGTCAATTCACTTGGAGAGGTTTACGAGACAAAATACGGCCTTACCACATCAGAGCGTGTATACGGAACGGTCATGGAAAATCTCGAGGGAAGAGGGCCTTGCTACTTAAGGACAGAGGGCATTTCGCCACAGCAGGATGAGTCATTAAGAAAGGCATATCTTAACATGGCACCAAGCCAGACACTTAAGTGGGTGGAGGCAGGTAAGAATCCAAGTGAGCAGAATGTGGAGATAGAGGGCACAGAGCCGTATATCGTAGGTGGGCACACAGCGAGCGGCTACTGGGTAAATACCGAGCGTGAGACTACAATCCACGGACTATATGCCGCTGGAGATGTGGCAGGAGGATGTCCACAGAAATACGTTACAGGAGCTATGGTAGAGGGTGAAATCGCTGCGATAGATATGGTTTCAAAGCTTGATGCAGATACCTCCGACGGAAGTCCTTACACATCGGCATTTGATGAGAAAAAGGCGCTTGACGCAAAAGCTTCAGAGTACGACCATTTCCTCACTGAAAGGTCTCAGATGTTTACAACAGAGGCAATCGAGGAAGCCATGCAGAAGGTCATGGACAACTACGCAGGCGGTATTTCCACGCATTATCAGTTCAATGGCAAGCAGCTTGCGCTGGCAAAGGAAAAGATAAATCATCTGATAGAGCTGACCGGTGATTTATATGCATCGGATATGCATGAGCTTATGTTCATATATGAGCTTAAGGAGAGGCTTACGGTATGTCTTTCGGTCATAGCACATCTTGGTGCGAGAAAGGAGACCAGATGGCACAGCTTTGCCGAGAATCTGGATTATCCGGGCAAGAGTGATGACTGGATGAAATACGTTAATTCCAAATACGAAAACGGACAGCTTCACATGATTTACAGAGAGCTTGTCGGAAGGGAGGCGCGTTATGAGCATAATGATTGATAAAGCAAAGTGTAAGGGCTGTGGCATGTGTACAAGTGTATGCCCCGGAAGCCTGATATATCAGGACTCAGAGAAAAAAGCCTTTATCAAATATCCTAAGGACTGCTGGGGCTGTGCCTCATGCATCAAGGAATGTCATTTTGGCGCTATTGCTCTTTATCTTGGGGCAGACATAGGAGGCATGGGAAGTCTCATGACAGTAAAAAGCACACCGGACACGCTGACCTGGGATATCAAAAAGCGCGACGGAAGCAAGGAAGAGATTCTTATCAACAAGAAGGAATCCAATAAATATTAAAGAAAAGGATGGTAACAGACATGGGTGAATTATCACATCTTGACGAACTCGAAGCAGAGGCAATATACATAATACGTGAAGTAGCCGCAGAGTGCGAGAAGCCGGTTATGTTGTACTCAATTGGAAAGGACAGCTCGGTAATGCTTCATCTTGCAATGAAGGCATTTTATCCGGAGAAGCCGCCATTTCCGTTTTTACATGTAAATACAACCTGGAAATTCCATGAGATGATAGAATTCAGAGATCGCATTGCTAAGGAAAAGGGCATCGAGATGCTTGAATATATAAATCAGGATGGCGTAAAGCAGGGCATCAATCCATTTGATCACGGCTCAGCATACACAGATATCATGAAGACACATGCGCTCAAGCAGGCGCTCGACAAATACGGCTTTACGGCAGCGTTTGGCGGCGGCCGAAGAGACGAGGAGAAATCAAGAGCCAAGGAGCGAATCTTCTCCTTCAGAAATGAAAACCACGCATGGGATCCAAAGAACCAGCGCCCGGAGATGTGGAAGCTCTACAACTCCAGAATCAAAAAGGGCCAAGAGGTGCGAGTTTTCCCACTGTCAAACTGGACAGAGAAGGATATCTGGCAGTATATAAAGAGAGAGAATATCGAGATTCCTTCACTTTACTTTGCAAAGGAAAGACCTGTTGTATACAGAGACGGCAACATCATCATGGTAGATGACGACAGAATGAAGCTTCGTCCGGGTGAGAAAATCCAGATGAAGAGTGTACGTTTCAGAACACTCGGCTGCTATCCACTGACAGGTGGTGTGGAGTCGACAGCGGATACACTTGATGAGATTATTGATGAGACACTCAGTGCTGTTTCCTCAGAGAGAACCACCCGTGTCATAGACAACGAGGCGGCAGGCAGCATGGAAAGAAGAAAGAGGGAGGGATATTTCTAAAATGAGCGGATTACTTAAATTTATTACATGCGGAAGCGTGGACGACGGAAAATCAACTCTGATCGGACATATATTATACGATTCAAAGCTGCTCTATGCAGATCAGGAAAAGGCATTGGAGCTTGACAGTAAGGTCGGAAGCCGTGGCGGCGCCATCGACTATTCACTCCTCCTCGACGGACTGATGGCAGAAAGAGAGCAGGGAATCACAATCGATGTGGCTTATCGTTACTTCACAACAGATAAGAGAAGCTTTATCGTGGCAGATACACCGGGCCATGAGGAGTACACAAGAAACATGGCTGTAGGTGCATCATTTGCAGACCTTGCGGTAATTTTAATAGATGCAAAGCAGGGCGTATTGGTTCAGACAAGAAGACACGCAAGAATCTGCGCGCTCATGGGAATCAACTACTTTGTATTTGCTGTAAACAAGATGGATCTTGTAGGCTACGACGAGAAGCGTTTCGATGAAATCACAAAGCAGATTATTGAGCTTACAAAGGAGCTTGAACTCAAAAATGTAGTAATAATTCCTGTCTCTGCAACAGAGGGTGATAATGTCACAACAAAGTCTGAGAATATCCCATGGTACAAGGGACCTGCTCTTTTATCATACCTTGAGGATGTTGACATAAAGGATGAGAACGAGGAAGAGGGCTTTTACATGCCTGTACAGAGAGTCTGCCGTCCTGACCACACCTTCCGTGGATTCCAGGGTCAGATAGAGGCCGGAGAGGTAAAGGTGGGCGATGAAATCACCACACTGCCAAGCAATGAGACAGCCCATGTAAAGAGCATCCATGTGGGTGATAAGCTAAGCGATAGCGCATTTACAGGCCAGCCAGTTACAATCCAGCTCGACAGAGAGGTGGACGTATCAAGAGGCTGTGTGCTCACAATCGGTTCAGGAGCAAAGGTTGCGTCATCCATCACAGCTACAATACTCTGGATGGATGATGATGAGCTCTTTAAGGGAAAGAATTTCTTCTTCAAGCTAGGTACCAAGTCAATACCGGGCATCGTAACAGAGATAGAGCATACTATCGACGTAAACACAGGTGAGGAAAAGCCTGCCGACAAGCTTAAAAAGAACGAGATAGCAGTTGTAAAGATTGCATTCTCCGACAAGATAGTCTGCGATAAGTTCAAAAACCACAAGACACTCGGTGAGTTCATCTTAATCGACCGTGTGACCGATATGACATCTGCCTGTGGTGTGGTTGAAGAGGTACACACAGAGGAAAGCGGCCTCTATGAGGGCAGAGTAGACAGAAACGTAAGAGCTGCAATCAAGGGCCAGAAGGCAATCACCGCCGTATTCGTAGACGGAGTGGATGGTGTAAACCGCGGCTTTGTGGAGGATGTCGAGAAAGCCTTAAATATAGACGGACGCCATACTTATCTCTACGCACCAAAGGAGGGTGAGGACTTCGTAAATGTAGTCAAGCATCTAAGTCATGCCGGAATACTCGTACTTCTGCTCATCAGCCAAAAGCAGGAGAAGGAGCTTGAAGCCGACAAAGTTGAGTTCACAAAGGACTGGAACAAAAACGGCAGAGATGTGGACAAGGCTGCGGAGTTTATCAAAAAGCAGTCAGTATATGACGGCGTGATTGTAAACACAAGTGAGTATATCTGATAAAAATATATAAGCAGATGAACAGCATCTCAAATTCATTTAATATGAAGGGATGCTGTTTTTGTAACCAATTTCCACGTTGAAAAGCACGCCCCAATGTGGTAAAATTGACAAAGATAATTTATAGAAAACATACAGGAGGATTAACATACAATGGAAAGTTACAAGAGCGAATTTATAGATTTCCTACCTGCTCCTTTATCTTAACCCTTGTGAATGCCCTCAA
>ERZ773264.4310-NODE-4310-length-10150-cov-3.169589_pt1 | contig 10150 bp, 8 predicted proteins | sample MGYA00511910_ERZ773264 | MGnify/ENA primary metagenome ERZ773264 (study PRJEB29015, sample SAMEA2737739) | human gut metagenome | biome: human gut; feature: human-associated habitat; material: faeces | place: China | collected 2012 ... | reverse complement strand
TTGCAAAAAAAATCAGTCTGAGCTATGAGCCGGTTGAAAGAACGGTGATCACCGATAAAAAATGGCTCTCATTTGTCATAGAACAGGTGATATCGAATGCGGTCAAATATACAAAAACAGGCGGTATTAAAATTTATCTGGAGGATGGGGATGGAACCATGTCGGTGCCAGTGCAGAAAGCATCTCATAGAAAAGAAGATGATGGGGAGAACAGCGGCATGAAATCGGTTCGCCTTGTCATTGAGGATACCGGAATCGGGATCCGGGCAGAGGATCTGCCGCGTATCTGTGAGATGGGATATACCGGCTGTAACGGACATGAGGGACAGCATTCGAGTGGAATCGGTCTGTATTTGTGCAGCCGTATTTTAAAGAAACTGGGGCACACATTTTCCATTACTTCAAAAGAAGAGGTGGGAACGGTTGTAAAAATTGGTTAAAGCGGCTATTTCAGGTAAAAATGTATAATGGAATAAAAATGCAATCTTACAGGAATGTAAGATACGGCAGGGAAATGTAAGCTGGTTCGATGGCATACATTTCCCTGTTTTGCTATACTGGGTACAGTCCTTGAGGAAATGAAATAAAATTGCTACGGTAAAAACGATGCTTACAGCAGCAGAAAAAATATGAGAGTAGAAAAGACGGGGAGGAACCTGATATGGCACTTTTAGAGGTAAATAATTTAAAGAAAATATATACCACGCGGTTTGGAGGAAACCAGGTGGAGGCATTAAAATCGATGAATTTTTCGGTGGAGGAAGGCGAGTATGTGGCGATCATGGGAGAGTCCGGCTCTGGAAAAACGACGCTTCTCAATATTCTTGCCGCACTGGATAAGCCGACTGCGGGAGAAGTCCTTTTGAACGGGAAAAATATTGTGACGCTCCGTGAGAAAGAGATCTCTGCATTCAGACGGGATCATCTCGGATTTGTTTTTCAGGATTTTAATTTATTAGATCAGTTCTGTTTAAAGGACAATATCCTGCTCCCGCTTGTACTTGCCGGTGTAAAACCGGAGCAGATGGAGCCAAAAGTATATCCGCTTGCAAAAAAACTTGGAATTGAAGAACTTTTGGAAAAATATCCGTATGAAATCTCCGGTGGGCAAAAACAGCGTGTGGCAGTGGCGCGTGCACTGATTACAAATCCACAGCTGATCTTAGCAGATGAACCGACCGGGGCACTTGATTCGAAGGCAACCGACAGTATCCTGGCATTATTTAACCAGATCAATGAGGATGGACAGACGATCCTTATGGTAACACACAGTATCAAGGCAGCAAGTCATGCGAAACGGGTGCTGTTTATCAAAGATGGAGAAGTATTCCATCAGTTGTACCGCGGAGATATGAGTACCGAGGAACTTTATGCGAAAATATCCGACACACTCACTATTTTAACGACAGGTGGTGAGCGTCATGAATAAACTTTATCTGAAACTTGCATGGAGCAACTTAAAAAACAGCAGACAGTTTTATCTGCCATATGTGATCGCAGGAATGTTGTCAGCCATGATGTTTTATACGATGTGTGCGATCCAGGGGAATGAAGGGCTCTCAAAGATGCGCGGAGGAACCAGTGTCCAGATGGTTCTTTTCTTTGGAGTGATCGTCGTAGGTGTGTTTGTCAGTATCTTTTTGTTTTATACGAACAGCTTTATTATGAAGCGCAGAAAAAAAGAACTTGGGATCTATAATATTCTTGGCATGGAAAAAATCCATATTGCCAAAATCATGGCATGGGAAACGGTTTTTTCTTTCCTGATCGCAGTTGGCGGCGGCCTGATACTCGGTATCGTATTCCAGAAATTACTGACTATGTTTTTGTACCGGCTGACCGGATTAGATGCAGCAATTCCGTTTTACATTTCAGGATGGGGATGCCTTCATACCGCAGAACTTTTTGGTGCCATTTATGTATGTATTCTTCTTTACAATCTGATGCAGATCCGGCTTTCAAATCCGGTGGAATTGCTGCATAGCGGAAGTACGGGAGAACGTGAACCGAAAACCAAAATTCTGCAGGCAGTGCTTGGAGTAGTTTGTATTGCAGCCGGTTATTATATGGCAATCACTGTGGATAACCCGGTAAAGGCGATTACTCTGTTTTTCGTTGCAGTCATGCTGGTTATTATCGGAACCTACTGGCTGTTTAATGCCGGCAGTATCGCATTTTTAAAATTACTTCGGAAAAACAAGCGTTATTATTACCAGACCAGACATTTTACAACGGTTTCCGGCATGATCTACCGGATGAAACAGAATGCTATGGGACTGGCAAATATCTGTATTTTGTCAACAATGGTACTGGTTGTGATTTCTATGACAGTATGTATGTACGCCGGACTTGAAGATGAGTTAAAAACACAGTATCCGGCAGAGCTGGAAGTACTGTTTTATGACCCGGATGGACAGCAGGATTCCGGGACATTTGACCGGATGACAGATGAGATTGAAAATGTGATAAAAGAAAATGGCAGAGTAATAACAGGCAGACAAAAAGGAATCTATGCGGGGGCGGCAGTCATGCTGTCTGGAGATAAGGTTATAGCACTGGATCGTTCGAATATGGATTTTTCCAATATGTATATGTTTGAAGTTATGACAAAACAGGGATTTGAGGAATATATGCAGGAATCAATCCCGGATATTTCAGATGGAAGCGTGGCAATAATGGCAGATCCTGTGTATGAGCTGGAAAGCATTGTGATTGGTGATGATGAGTATCCGGTGGAACAGACCATGAAAATTCCGGGGAAAGATGCAATGACGGAATTAGTGGGAGGTACCGTAATCGTAATTGTAAAAGATGAAACTGCATTAGAAAAGATGCGTCAGCAGTTATCAGATATGGAGACGGCTGCCTATGGGGAAGATCGAAAAGTTGACCTTACCTATATGATGAACTTTGATATGAGTGGATCTGTGGAAGAAAAAATTGCCTGCGCAAATGCTGTGCGGGAGCACCTCAATGAATGGCAGAATGATGAGACAAATCCACAGATTATGCGGTTGGAGTATAATGTAGTATCAAGAGCGGAGGGCCGCATAGATTATGAGTCAAGCAATGGCGGTTTGTTTTTCCTTGGACTGTTTTTGGGAAGCATGTTTTTGATGATCACGGTACTGATTATTTATTATAAGCAGATATCCGAAGGCTATGAAGACAAAGAGCGGTTTGCCATCATGGAGAAAGTCGGAATGAGCAACGCCGAGGTGAAAGCCTCGATCCGTTCCCAGGTGCGCATGGTATTTTTCCTGCCGCTTGTCACGGCGGCATGTCATCTTGCGGCAGCATATCCGATGCTGAAAAAAATGCTTGCACTGGTGGCATTGTATAACGGCACTCTGTTTGCATGGTGCTTAGCAGGTACAGTACTGGTATTTGGATTGATCTATCTGGCGGTTTTTGCAGTTACATCAAGAAGTTATTATAAAATTGTGGGAAATCAGGTATAAGACGGCTGCCGCATCTGTTTTGCAATGGACAGATGCGGTATTTTTGACATTGGAGTCCGTTCTGTGTTAGAATCAGTCGAATTTTAAAAACGAAAGTCTGAAGATGGAACTCGTGTGACTGTGCATTGTCTCTAAAAGGATAGAAACGAGGAAGATTATGGAACAGATAAAAAATATTATTTTTGATGTGGGGGATGTTTTACTCTCCTACCGGTGGAAATATATGCTGATGGATTACGGGCTTTCAGAGGAAGAAGCAGTGCGCATTGGAACAGAAATGTTTGATGACCCGGAAGGATTGTGGGGACTGCTCGATCTTGGAACCGTCCCACAGCAGGAGATCATTGAGCATTATTGTAGAAAATATCCGGCAGATGAAAAGGTGATCCGCTGGTTTATCGGGCATGGAGAGTATATGCCCGTAGCAAGACCTGCAGTCTGGGAACTTGTACACGAACTGAAAAAGCAGGGGTACGGGGTGTATCTGCTATCCAACTATTCAGAGGAATTATTCAAAAAGCATACAGAATACGCGGATTTCATGAATGATATTGATGGACTGATCGTGTCCTATATGGTGCACAAAGCAAAACCGGATCCGGCGATTTATGCGGCACTCTGCGAGAAATATGAGTTAAATCCATCTGAATATTTGTTTTTTGATGACCGTCTGGAAAATGTACAGGCGGCGATAAGCTACGGCATGCAGGCGAAGCGGGTATTGTCAAAAGAGGGGCTTGTGGAGGATCTGGAGAAAATTGTGCAGGTGTATGAGATTTCGCAAAAGAAATAGGGGTTGTTTTTTTTGCATTCAATGCATATAATATACTTAACAAGGGAGCTGGTCGGATAGCTTGTACCTATCCGTTCCGGCGTTATGTCTTAAGTTATAGAATAACCGTCCAACCTTTAGCCGGGGAGTGGACGGTTATTTTTTGCGCTTATTATCTCTAACAAGCGTAATGATTGCACAAAGCATGATGACAAAGGTAAATAAGTCTGAGTATGTAACCATAGCTTGTCCCCCTTCCGCAAGGTCTCGGAACGGATGGCAAGAACCGTCTAACAGCTCCCTTGGTAAATATATTAAATTATCAATGTACCTCAAGGGGAAATAAGAACTTCTATGAAAAATAAAAGAGAGCAGACAACGGGAATCGAACCCGCCTCCTCAGCTTGGGAAGCTGATATACTACCGATGTACTATGTCTGCCCGTAATGAAATAACTACTAATTATTATAGCAAAACGAAAAAAGATTGCAACCGTTTTTTTGACGGTGTAAACTGAGAGAGAGAAACATTGGAGGAAACGATAACGATATGAAATATCCAGAATTTTTACCGGAAAACGGAACGATCGGTTTTGTGGCACCATCTTTTGGCTGCAGTATAGAGCCGTACCATACAGCATTTTTAAATGCACAGAAGAAATTTACCGGACTGGGACATAGATTAGAACTTGGACCAAACTGTTATGCGTCGGAAGGAATCGGCATCAGCAGCACTCCGGAAGCATGCGGGGCGGAGCTGACAGAATATTATTGCAGCGATAAAAATGACATACTGATCTCCTGTGGCGGCGGTGAACTGATGTGTGAAATCTTAGACAAAGTAGATTTTGACAGGATCAGGGTGGCAAAACCAAAGTGGTATATGGGATTTTCCGACAATACTAATATGACATTCCTGCTTGCCACGCTGTGCGATACAGCATCTATATATGGACCATGTGCGGCGGCATTCGGCATGGAAACGTGGCATGAGAGCCTTTGGGATGCCTATCATCTTCTGCGTGGAGAAAAAAGCAGTATAGAGGGCTATGCACTGTGGGAAAAAGAAGGAAAAAAAGACGAGGAACATCCGCTTGAACCATACAATGTGACAGAAGAGAAAAAACTTATGGTATGTCTGCCTGAAAAACAGAAAAATAATGTTCAGTACAAACCATTGGTGCAGCCGGCAGAGGAATTACAGGAAGAAATCACCATGCAGGGAAGACTGCTTGGCGGCTGCATGGATTGTCTGGTCAACCTGCTTGGAACAGAATTTGATAAAGTACAGGAATTTACAGAGAAGTATCAGGATGACGGAATCATCTGGTTTTTAGAGTCCTGTGATCTGAATGTGATGTCTATCCGCAGGGCGGTCTGGCAGATGAAACATGCCGGATGGTTTTCGCATGTAAAAGGTTTTTTGATTGGAAGACCGGCGGTGTTCGGACAGGAAATGATGGGATTAGACCAGTACCATGCGGTTACAGACCTGCTTGCCGGGTATCAGGTACCGGTCATTATGGATGCGGATATCGGACATATCCCACCGATGATGCCGCTTGTCTGCGGAAGTTATGCGGACATCAGTGTCAGTGGAAATGCGTTGAAAGTAAATATGCAGTGGAAATAGATTTCCCCCAAATTATAAAATGACATTCACATTGCTGCCGATTCCGGTGTTGAGCAGTGTGTTTAAATCAGCAGTTACCGGTGTAACAGATGCGATGTTAAGTGCATTCACAGCGGTAGAACCGGTATCAGCAGAATCGGTTTTGCCGGTGGTGCTGTCGGAAACAGACGAGGATGTCTGTTTATTTGCATTGCGCTTTGCCAGTGCATCATTGTATTCGATCTGTGTCAGAATATTGCTTCTGTTTTCAAGACGTCTGGCATAGGAATTGACACGCTGCATGTACTCTGAATCTGAAGAAAACAGAGATTCAAATTTTGAAATGTCGGCTGAACTAAAAAGAGAACTGCGTGATTCAAGTGTGCCGTTATCTTTTACGGTGATACCGATCTTATCAAGCTGACTCTCATATTCGGCAGTCAGATTTTTCAGACTTTTCTGTGTATTTTTCATTGTCCGGTCATCTGATGCACCGGAAGAGTTTATCATATTATTGTAGGTGCTGATGAACGCTGAAACACTGTTTTTGATATTTATTTCATTATCGTCATCATATGTAAATGAGCCAAGGGAACGTATCGCACGGCGCAGCGCATGCGAATCGGCACCCGTGAGGGTGGAATTGGTCAGATTACTGCGTGATGTGGTGGTACGTGCATCCGCATTTGCTGCATAAAAACGACGCATATAATAGGATGTACCAAGTGTGGTTCCGGCTCCGACATAAGCGGTATTGGCCATAAGAAAGACCTCCTTAAAAATCATCTGTTATATGTTTCGGTCGAAAAGCGTAGATAATTAACCATGGCATTGAAAATTTATTTGCGTTATACTACTATAGAAACAGCAGAAATATTACGACAGGAGGGAGAAGATTATGGAGATAATAGTTTGGTTGGCATTGATTATTTTCTTTGTGGTATTGGAGATCGCTACCGTTGGTCTGACATCGATCTGGCTGGCAGGAGGAAGTCTTGCAGGACTGATTTGTGCGGCATTTGGAATGGGAATCACGGGACAGATCATCGTGTTTGCAGCAGTGTCATTTGTACTGCTTTATTTTACAAGACCCTGGGCTCTGAAATATTTAAAACCGCATCTGGTTAAGACAAATTATGAGGAAGCAGTTGGAAAAAATGTCTGTGTCACAGAGCAGATTGATAATGTCAGGGGAACCGGAACAGCGGTTATGAATGGTCTGGAATGGACAGCCCGCTCGGTGGATGATGAAAAGACCTTCGAGCCGGGGATGATCGTGATGGTAAAGGAAATCAAGGGTGTCACTCTTTATGTGACGGAGAGCAGTGATATGCCTCAGATGAATGGAGATAAATAGAAATGAAACTTGGAATGGTATTTGAAGGCGGGGCAAACCGCACGGTTTTTTCCTGTGGAGTAATGGATAAATTTCTGGAAGAAAATATCATGCCGGATTATTACATCGGTGTTTCCGCTGGAATGGCATATGGATTGTCGTATCTTTCCGGGCAGAAAGGACGTAATCTGGAACTGATGGAAAAATATATGGCGGATAAGCGCTATATGGGTATGCGCCATCTGCTAAACCGCAAAGAACATGCGTATTACAATACGAAGTTTGTGTTTGAAGAAGTACCGAATGAGATTCTTCCGCTTGATTATGATGCTCTGGCACGTTTTCCGGGAGAGATTGAAGCGGCAGTCACAAATATTCACACAGGAAAAGCAGAATACATGGAAGTCCCGCGTGGGAAAGAGATGAAGGATCTGCTGATCGCAACCTGTTCACTGCCGATTCTTTTTCAGCCGGTAAAGATCGGCAGACATTATTATCTGGACGGCGGACTTGCAGATTCGGTTCCTTATGAGCATGCTATGGAAATGGGCTGTGAAAAACTGGTTGTTGTTCTGACAAGGGAACGCGGCTATGTAAAGACAGGAAAAGGCGGCAGGCGTTATGAACCGTCTTTATCAGCGATATCCGAAGATCGTGGAGGATATGAAACTTCGCGCGGAGCGCTACAATGCTTCCATGGAAAAACTGATGCAGTTAGAGAAAGAGGAAAAAGTATTTGTGATCGCACCGGAGTCGACCTATGGAGTTGGCAGGACGGAGACGGATACCATAAAATTGCGCAGGCTTTATGATGAAGGTTATCGTATTGCCACAGAACAGACAGACGCCCTTCGCGCCTATTTGAATAAATAATGCAAAGGAGAAAAAAGATGAACATTGTATTTCTGGATGCAAAAACTATCGGGGAAGACATTGATCTCTCCGGGTACGACAAACTTGGAACAGTTATAAAATATGGATTTTCCACAACGGAAGAGGCAAGAGAGCGCACCAAAGATGCCGATGTGGTGATCGTAAATAAAGTACAGATCAATGAGACATCGATCGGTGAGGCAGAGCACTTAAAACTGGTCTGCGTGACTGCAACCGGAACGAACAATCTGGACAAAGCATATCTGGATGCACATGGCATTGCCTGGAGAAATGTTGCCGGATATTCCACGGAGACGGTGGCACAGCACACATTTGCCCTGTTATTCTATCTCTGGGAAAAATTAAGATACTATGATGACTATGTCAAATCAGAAAAATACGTTGGAGATATCACATTTACCCATTTTGATAATGTATTCCATGATCTGAATGGTAAGACATGGGGAATTATTGGGCTTGGAGCGATCGGACGAAGAGTTGCGGACATTGCCAAAATGTTTGGCTGCCATGTGATCTACTATTCTACAACAGGGAAAAATAACCAGCCGGGTTATGAGCGTGTGGAGTTTGATGAGCTGCTTGCAAAATCAGACATCGTGTCCGTACATGCGCCGCTGACAGAGCAGACAGAAGGGCTGATGAATGCAGAGGCATTTTCTAAAATGAAACCGTCTGCCATCTTTTTAAACCTCGGCAGAGGACCGATCGTTGTGGAAAGAGATCTTGCAGATGCGTTGGAAAATAAAACGATCGCAGGAGCCGGACTTGACGTACTTACCGTAGAACCGATGAGTGCAGAAAATCCATTGAAACGGATCAAGGACAGCGACCGTCTGATCATTACCCCTCATATTGCGTGGGCAAGCCTTGAGGCGCGCACCAGACTGATGAAAATCATTGAGGGACAGATCCGTGACTTCTTTGGCGGAAGTGATAAATAAACACTAGAAGGTACACTTTGCAAACAGCCTATTAGCCTGTTATCAGAAGTAATATACAAAAACAAAATACAGAAATAAAAATACCGCGCAGATTTGCGCGGTATTTTTATTTGAGGTGAGCTGCCTTTTGTCACATGGATCTTCATAGAAAATTGTAGAGTCGTTACTTCAGGCAATCAGCTCGGAATCGTAGCACTCAACCCGCTGTGAAACGAAAGATTTCCATATTCCTGCAAAAAATCATGTATAGCAGCGTCCTGCCTTGCTGAATCAGCACCTGCATGAAGTGCAGCATACAGCGAATGGATCCGGGACAGGTACAGCTCTTTGGATTTATCATACAGTTCAAAGAAACTCTCATTGGAAGTAATGGAAGAATCCCATGGATTTTTCCACAGTGCATGTCTTAAATTAAATGGATCCGTGCGGAAAAACAAGGTATCACTCGGGATCAGTGGTGAAAACAGCGGATATCCGAGACAGATCCGCTCCGTCAGCCGGACAATGGCCTTTTTCTTTCCGGAATCATCGTGCATCAGCCAGAGACCAAGCTGCATGGAAAAAATAGCAAGGTACATGGTATATTTGCGGAATTTGACATCCGGAAAGGCATAGCGGTAGGCATAATAGAGCATACTTGCAATAACATGTTTCTGGCGGTGTGTCAGCCGGATCGTGTCTTCGGTATGGAAATTGCAGGGCTGGCGGTGCAGCTTTAAATCGAGCAGTGCGGTATCGATATCTGTTTCCAGATAGGCATGTCTTGAAAAATAGGCTTTTTCCTTTTTATCCTTATAGTGTGTCATGGCATAAATATACGGATGACATATTGTATCCAAGGTATAGTGCCCGAGAAAACCAATCAGGTAGGCTTCTGCAATGTTAAGATCCGTGCGGGAGGAAAACTGGTTACGGCTTTCAATCAGACCCTGGAAAAAGGCACTGGTCTCGCGGACATGGGCAAGAGCACCGATATTGTGACCTTCTAACACATAGGAAGGAAGATAATAAAAGAAAATATCCGGTCCCTGAAGTCCGAGACCGTAGGCAGCGCGATTATAATAAAGATTCTTTTTTAAAGAATTATTTTTCAGGTTATGATAAACCTCTCTTCCGAATATATAATGGGTAACAT
>ERZ773264.4299-NODE-4299-length-10165-cov-3.036597_pt1 | contig 10165 bp, 7 predicted proteins | sample MGYA00511910_ERZ773264 | MGnify/ENA primary metagenome ERZ773264 (study PRJEB29015, sample SAMEA2737739) | human gut metagenome | biome: human gut; feature: human-associated habitat; material: faeces | place: China | collected 2012 ... | reverse complement strand
GCGAGCAGGCGGAACCTGGGGTTCCGCGGGGATCGGCTTTCGGAAGACATTTCGGTGCTTTAAAAACACAGCGAGGACTTACCTATCCGGCAAAAAAATGGCTCGCGATCGATATCGCGGGCCTTTTGCTTATCGGGAATTCGGATTCGGTTTCCCAAAGCACAAAAGGATGGATCCGGGAGAGGAGAGAACTCCGCGGATCCATCCAGACAGCCGTTATGGGAGATTTTGGAGACCGTCCTCTCAAGAAGGAGAGAAGGAGAAGAGCGGTCTCACACGGCTTTCGGCAGGTGGCTTAGGCCTTGCCGAGCGCGTTCATCGCGGAACCGGCGCGGAACCAGGTGAGCTGCTTCGCGTTATACGAATGCTGAGCCTGGAAGCGGTCTTCAGTGCCGTCCTCATGCTTGCAGACGATCGTCACGGTCTTCCCCGGAGCGATCTGCGCGAGGCCGAGCACCGAGATGCGGTCCTTCTCGCGGATCTTGTCGTAATCCTTAGGGTTCACGAACGTGAGCGCGAGGACACCCTGTTTCTTCAGGTTGGACTCGTGGATTCGGGCGAGGCTCTTCGCGAGCACCACCACGACGCCGAGGTAACGCGGTTCCATGGCGGCGTGCTCGCGGGAAGAACCTTCACCGTAGTTGTCGTCACCGACGATGATCGACTGGATGCCCTTGTTCTTATAGAGGCGGGCGGTCTTCGCGGGAGACTCGTAGTCCTTATTCACCACGTTCCAGACGCTCTGGCTCTTGCCATTGAAGGCGTTCGTCGCGCGCTCAAGCAGGTTATCCGAGATCCGGTCGATGTTGCCGCGGTACGGAAGCCACTTGCCCCCGGGGGAGATGTGGTCCGTCGTGCACTTGCCCTTCGCCTTGATGAGGAGCGGGAGATCGACGTAGTCCTTGCCGTTCCAGGCCGGGAACGGGGTGAGGAGGCGGATACGTTCGGCGTTCGGAGCCACCACAACTGGGACCTGCTTGAAGTCCGGGATGATGCAGCCGCCGACGTTCGTGGCGAAGCCCTTCGCGGGAAGCTCTTCGCCCACCGGGGTTGCGAGCTTGAAGGAGACGCCGTTCGCGCCGGTCACGGTGCTGGTCAGCGGGTTGAAACGCATGTCGCCGTTGATCGCCATCGCGACCACGATTTCAGGAGAGGCGAGGAAGGCCTGGGTCTTCTTGCTGCCGTCGTTCCGGCCGGCGAAGTTGCGGTTGAAGGACTCGATGATCGTGTTCACCTTGGTCTTATCACCGATGTGACGGTCCCACTGACCGATACAGGGTCCGCAGGCTGTCGTCATCACCGTGGCGTTCAGCTTCTCAAACTGCTGGAGAATGCCGTCACGCTTCAGAGTCTCGCGGATGCGGACAGAACCCGGGACGACAATCAGCGGCGTCTTGATCTTCACGCCCTTATCGAGACACTGCTTCACGATTGAGGCTGCGCGGGTGAAGTCTTCGTAGGAAGAGTTCGTGCAGGAACCGACAAGCGCGACCTCAATATTTTCCGGAAGATTCTTCTTCGCGAGCGTGTCACCGACCTTATCAAGCTCCATCGCGGCGTCAGGAGAAAGCGGGCCGTTGATGAGGGGCTTCAGTTCCGAGAGGTTCAGCTCAATCACGCGGTCGAAGTACTTCTCCGGGTTCGCGAGGACTTCGGGGTCAGCGCGCAGGTCTTTCGCGACACCGTCCGCGAGATCCGCCACCGCTTCGCGGTTCGTGGCCTTCAGGTACGCCTTCATGTGGGAGTCATACGGGAAGACGGAGGTCGTGGAGCCGACTTCAGCGCCCATGTTGCCGATCGTCGCCTTGCCGGTCGCGGAGAGGGTGTCCGCGCCGTCGCCGAAGTATTCAATAATGCAGTTCGTGCCGCCCTTCGTCGTGAGGATCTGCGCGACGCGGAGAATCACGTCCTTCGGCGACGCCCAGCCCTGCAGCTTTCCGGTGAGCTTGATACCGATCAGCTTCGGCATCTTCAGTTCCCACTCGGACCCCATCAGCGCGTCCACGAGGTCAGCGCCGCCCACACCGATCGCGAGCATGCCGAGACCGCAGGCGGTCGGGGTGTGGGAGTCGGTGACGAGCATCATGCCGCCCGGGAAGTCGTAGTTCTCGAGGAACACCTGATGGCAGATGCCGGAACCCGCGGGCCAGAAGTCAAAGCCGTAGCGGCGGGACACGGTGCGGAGGAAGTCGTACGTTTCCTTGTTGTAGTGGTCCGCGAAAGCGATGTCCTTACGGGCGCCGGCGTTCGCGGTGACGAGGTGGTCACAGACCATCGCGGCGGGGAGCGCGATTCGCTTTTTGCCGGAGACCATGAACTGCAGGATCGCCATCGGGCCGCCGATATCATGGGTGCCTGCGCGGTCCGGACGGAATTCGGCGTAAGAGGCGCCGCGCTTATATTCCTTCACCGCTTCCGGATCATAGAGGTGGGTGAAGAGGATCTTTTCCGAGAGCGTGAGCGGGCGGTTCAGCTTCGTGCGGACCGCGGCGAGCTTCTTCGGATAGTTCGCATAGAACGCTTCGATCATGTCGAAGTTACGGATCTGGGCGGTCGGCGCCTTATGAGCCTTCTTGGCAGGCTTCTTCGAGGCAGCGGAAGCGATATCCGCAATGCCCATCGTTGACACACCGGCGGCGCCGATCGCGGTATCCTTGAGCAGGGTACGGCGGGACACCTGGAATTTATTCTGAGATTCCATGTTGTTCTCTCCTCGGCCGGAATTCGAATGGCAGTTCGGACTCCGGACGTTGGTTTCAGGTTTGATTCTGGTTTTCTAGGCCCGAAGAAGTTTCTGAGACCTCTTCAGTACGGTGAACATTGTTCCGCCGACCTACCACTACGTAGTGTGTTTTCAGTCAAAAGACTATTCGGCGGTTGTCCTTTCTGGGTAAGCAATCTGACACTGATGCCATGAAACGTTCCCACACACTCAGGACAGCCTTCGCTGCGATCCTTATTTCAGCGGCTTTTCAGGTCCTCGCGGCCGGAACGGCGGGCGCCGCTGTGGCCGGAGAAAAAATCCCGGACGTGACGCTCGGGATCGTCTACTACACGAGTCCGTCGCCCAACGAGGAAATCATTCCGGACACGATCCGGGCGCTTGAGAAGCGGATCGGAAAGCGTCACCTGCGGGTGAAGGAGTACACCCTTGAGCAGCTGCGGGACGCGATTAAGAGCGGGGACGTGGATGTGTTCCTCGCGTCAAGCGGCTTCTACCGCCGCATGGTGCAGTACGGCGCGAGTTCGCTCGCGACGGTCGCTTCCAAAAACTACCCGGACCCGAATCACAGTGACGGCGCCGCGCTGATTGTGCGGAATGACTCCGGAATCCGGACGCTTTATGACGCGAAGGGCTCGGTCCTTGGGGCCTCGTCCCCCACCGCGTTCACGGGTTATCAATTGGCGCTCGGCGAAGTGCTGCGGCAGGGGTTTGACCCGGAATCGTTTTTCAAGAAAACGAATTTTTATGGCGGGGGCCCCGGGGCCGTCTCGATCCTTGACGCCCTGAGGCGGAAGGATGTCGACATCATCACGCTTCGCATCTGCTGGCTTGAGGGGTGGCTGAAGAAGCATCCGGAGGATAAGGGGCTCTTCCGCGTGATCGATCAGCGGGACGAGAACGAGCCCTGCCAGCGGTCAACCGATCTCTATCCCACGTGGACGATCGGCACGAGCGCGAATACGCCTCCTGAGATCTCGAAGATTGTGACATCCGCGGTGCTCGAGATGCCGCCGACGAAGGACGGCTTCTACTGGAGCATCGCGACCGACTTCCGGTCCGTGGACGCCCTTTTCAAGGGACTCAAAATCGGTCCCTATCGCTACTTAAGAGAGTGGTCGCTCAGTCGCTTCATCATGACCTACTGGAGCGCGATCCTGATCGGGATCCTCCTCGTCCTCGGTCTCATCCTTCACAGTGTCCGAACCGAGGTGCTCGTGAAGCGCCGTACGGCGCAGCTCCAGGAGTCACTCCGGATCCAGAAGGAGTACGAGGAGAAGTCGCGCGAAGACGCGGCGAAGATCAGCTTTATGGAGAAGATGGGGATCATCGGGCAGCTCTGCTCGGTGTTCGCGCACGAGATGCGGCAGCCGCTTGGCGCGATCTCGCTCTATGCCCAGGGGATGAAGTCCCTTATCAAACGCGGCAAAGCCTCTGAATCTCAAATGGAGATGGCGCTCGGGAAGCTCGAAACCCAGGCCGAGCGCGCGAGCGACATCGTGGAACGCGTGAGAGCCTACGCCCGGGCGAAGGATATTGATCGGAAACCGATTTCGCTTAACGACGTCGTCACCCGGTCGCTTGCCGGCTACCGCTCCGCGTCCGGAAGCCGGGTGCGGTTTAAGCGCACCGACGCGAACCAGGTGACGCTTTTCGCGGATCAGCTCGAAATGGAGCTCGTCTCCTATAACCTCATCAAAAACGCGGCGGAAGCCGTCAAAGATCAGCCGGACGGGGTGGTTGAGATTATCATCGCGTCGAACCCCGGTAAAGCATTGCTTGCGGTCTCGGATAACGGGCCGGCGCTGACCCCGGAGCAGCTCGCCGAAATCGAGAATCCGTCGGGAACCCTGAAGAGCTCAAAGCATGAGGGGATTGGCCTTGGGCTCCTCATTGTGAAGGCGATCGTGGAGCGGAATGGCGGGCGCCTCTCGATTGAGAACGGGAGTGTCCGGGGTGTCACGATTTACGTGCATCTCCCGACCGCGGACGGGGGCGATAAGACCCCCGCGGATGAATCCGCTCAAGGAAATGAAAAAGATCCGGCGGGTCCGGCAGAGGACTTTGTGAAAGCCGAAACCGCCGCGGACTCAAAGAAAGAAACGGGCTCCCAGGAGACGGGCGACCTGAACTGAAAAAATACGCCGGGCGGCGGCCCTTGGGGAGGGGGCGGCGCCTGAGGTCAGAAAGAAATAAGGAGAGAGAAAAAATGACGAATACGGAGATCCCGGAAATCTCGGATGACATCAAGGCGAAGTGCCTCATTCGGACGGTGGACGATGATCCCGCGATGCGGGAAGCGCTCGAATTCATGCTGACCGCGGAAGGGTGGCGCGTGAAGACGTACGAAAACGGGCGCTCGTTTCTCACGGATGACACGCCCTCTACCCCGGGCTGCGCGATTCTCGACGTCCGGATGCCGGGGATGAGCGGGCTTGAGCTGCAGCAGGAAATGAATGTCCGTGGGTACGCGCTTCCGATCATTTTCCTCACCGGGAACGGCGACATCGATATGGCGGTTGGCGCCATGCGGGACGGCGCGGTGGATTTCGTTCAGAAACCCGTGCGGCAGGAGAGGCTTCTCACCGCGATAGCGAGGGCCGTGACCCGCAGCGTGAGTGAGACCGGGGCGGTTGAAACCGAAGGCGCGATCCGGGCGAAAGTTCAGGAACTGACGGAGCGCGAGCGCGAGATCGCGGAACTGATCGGGAAGAAGCTCACAAACCGCCAGATCAGTGAGCGCACCGGGATCACGGTGCGGACCGTTGAAGTGCACCGCGCGGCGATTATCCGGAAGCTTGGGGTGCGGACGCCGGATGACATTGAGCGCTATCTGAACGCATAAATGAGGCGGGGTGAGTTTCCCGCCGCCAAACGCGCCGGGATCCCGTCTGAATGGTTATTCACCCGGAATTTCACAGATAAAAAAATGGAAGGCAATTATGTAACTGCCTTCCACTAAATTCGATCTTGTCTTCACTTCACCGACGCAGAATCAGGATGAGAGTGACCTAGACCGACACACAGAGTAAAAACCATGTTCAACGCCCGTGATTTCTCTCGGTAATTGAACGATTTACAATGTATCACTTGTGATTTGATAAATCAACTTTGACCACTATCACCAAGTAGGTATTTGCTGATTCATGTCAATAATCTTTGGCATAGATCAAATACGGGATTCCCCTTCCCGAGAGGCCTGAAAATTCAGTGTTTTTATCAGGTTATGCGACTTTGATCTCATCTCATGAATAGGTACTCCGTGTGACAGATTTCTGACAGGCTGTAGGCGGTACAGGTTTTTTATTGGGCGAAAGAAAACATTACTAATCCCATTCTTAAAGCGGTTTTTGTCTTACGGGTTTCCGGATTTAAGAACCCGTTAAGGACAGATGGCGACTTTGCGTGCAGAAATAGGCAAAAATCCCGTTATAAGGTGAATTTCTCATTTTGATGAAAAAAGACGGGAACTTTTTTTCATCCTGCCGCTATTCCTATAACGAATAACGTGGAAATTTATTTCTGGGACGCAATACCCTGCCCCGGCTACCTGAACACCTTCCGGCGGGTTAAAAAAAGACAAAAACAGAAAGAGCGGGATGCCTTAAAACCGGCATCCCGCTCTTACGTAAGGTTTAAGTTAGGTTCAAGGCTCAGAGTGAGGAGAAGAGCCCGAGGATCTTCCAGTACGGCACACCGATGAGCGCGAAGATCACGTAGCTCACGAGTGTCATGAAGAGCCCTGTGGCCCACCACTTCTTAAGCGGCACGTATCCTGCGCCGAAAAGCACCGGGCCCGCGGCGTTCGCGTAGTGAGTGACGTAAGCGCCCATCACGCCGCACATCACAAAGACAAGGAACATGTCCATCTTCGGGAGCCCCGCCGCGAGCCCGATCGTGTACTGCACCGGGATCACGGATGCCATATACGCGCCGCAGGAGACGAAGAGGTAGCGGCAGGCGGTGCCGGCGAAGACAAGCGTGATCAGAAGCCCGATGTGGCTGAAGGACGAGAAATCGATATAGGTCTCGAGCCACCCGGCGAGCCAGTTAAAGAACTGGAATTTATTGAGGGCGCCCGCCATCCGAGAATGCCGCCGTACCAGATGAGGGTCGACCAGATCTGACCGTTCACCGCGATGTCCTTCCACTTGAGGACACCGGTGAGAAGCGTGAGCGCGATGAAGGCGAGCACCACCGCGGTGGAGTTGATCTTTGTGTAGGACGAAGTCGACCAGAGAATGATCGCGAGAAGGAAGAGGACGAGAAGGATCTTCTCGTTTCTCGAAATCGGACCGAGGTCTTTCAGCCCCTCCGCCGCGATCCGCTTGTTATCGATTTTTCCAATCGTCGGCTTATAAATCTTATAAATGATGAGCGGCGCGAGGAGAAGCACCACGCCCGCCGGCACGATAAAGGAGATCGTCCACTGGATCCACGAGATCTGGAGCCCGAGGATCTGATCCGTCATCGCCCAGGCGACACCGTTAGCGGCGTAACTCGTGAGGAACGTGATGCCGGTCGCCATCGTGATGATGTAGAGGAGCTGCGAGAGATAGGCACCGATCTTTTCCGGGTTGTGATTCGGCGTGGAACCGAGCGTCTCCGCGACCGAGCGGAAGATCGGGAAAATGATGCCGCCGGTCCGAGCGGCGTTCGAAGGGGTCATCGGCGCGATGATGAAGTCCGAAAACGCCGCGGCGTACCCGAGCCCAATCGCCGATCGCCCGAAGATCCGGATCAGGTGATACGCGATCCGTTTCCCAAGCTGCGTGTCACGGAATGCCTGCGCGATCACGAACGCGCCGACCACGAGCCACGTCATCGCGAGCGCGTAGCCTGAGAGCGCCACGGCCTGGCCTTTCATCGTGACGGAGTAAAACCCGAGGAAGATGAGGAGAATCGCGGCCTCAGAAAACGGATGCAGCATGATTCCGAGAATCGCGCCCGCGTAGAAGGGGAAGAGCTCCCAGGCTTTCGGGTTCATTCCGGCGGGGGCCGGAAGAAAGAGGAGGAGAAGCGGCAGGAAGCACACAATGATTTTGATGATCTGCGACTTTTTCATGGAAACACTCCATCAGCAGAAAGCACCGGAACAATCTACCGTGAGTTGCTGTATACCGGTATACCAATAAATCTAACACTTTGATAATCAAAGTGGTCTACCTATCTTGAGGTAACTTTGGCTTTGAATTGATGTAAGACGGTTTTCCGGTACCCGGCGTGTCCCAGAGGTCGGTTTTTCAGAACGTCAAAAAAAGCGGCAGGTCCAACGCGAGGACACTGCCGCTCTGGCGCTTTTCGAGCGCTTTTCTTACGCTTCGCGCGTCCGGATCACGTAAAGCTTGTCACCCGGGCGGACGCGCTCGGGGACCTTGAACGTGATGTCGTCCTTCTTCTCAAACGTGTCGGCGGGCTTCTCATCCGCGAAGATCTCAGTGGGCTCCGCGTACACCGCGCCCGTCGTGGGGCCGGTGATGAGGAGCTTTTCGCCCTTTTTGAAGCCGCCCGCTTCCAGCACAAATTCGGCGATCGAAGGTTTCACGAAGAAATTCACGCACTTTCCGACGTAGAACTTCTTCTCGGTCGCCTTGGTCCCGTAGCCGTTCGTGATATCCGCGACCGGGGCTCCGAGGTAGTACCCCTCCCAGAACCCGCGGTTAAAGACAGCGGCGAGTTTCGCGTCCCACTTCGTGCGGCAGGACTCGTCCCACTCACCCGCGATATAGGTCCGGATCGCTTCGTCGTAGCATTCGACCACCGTGCGGACGTATTCCGGTCCCCGGGCGCGGCCTTCGATTTTGAACACGCGCACCCCGGCGTCAATCATCCGATCCAGGAACCCGATCGTCTTCAGGTCCTTCGGGCTCATGATGTATTCGTTATCGACCTCAAGCTCGATATCGCGCGTCTTATCCTTCACGAGGTAAGAGCGGCGGCAGGTCTGCAGGCACTGGCCGCGGTTCGCGCTTTCGCCCCGGGTCCCGAGACTCATGAAGCACTTACCCGACACCGCGAGGCAGAGCGCCCCGTGGCAGAACATCTCGATCCGCATCGGCTGCCCGGAGGGCCCAAGGATCGGTTCCGAGACGATCGCGTCGTGGATCCGCTTTACCTGCTTGAGGTTCAGTTCCCGAGCGAGCACCGCGACATCGGCATACGTCGAGTAGAACCGGAGCGCCTCGGTGTTCGAGATGTTCATCTGGGTCGAGAGATGCACTTCCACCCCGGCTTTCTTCGCGTAGCCGAGCACCGCGGAGTCAGACGCGATAATCGCGGAAATGCCGGCCGCTTTCGCGGCGTCCACGATCCGCCGCATTTCGTCGAGTTCCTCGTCGTACACGATCGTGTTCACGGTGAGGTAGCTCTTGACGCCCTTCTCGCGGCAGAGCTCCGCGATCTCCCGGAGATCCTCAATCGTGAAGGCGTTCGCGGAGTGCGCCCGCATGTTGAGCTTTCCGACCCCGAAGTACACAGCGTCAGCCCCGGCCTGGAACGCCGCGTAGAGCGACTCGCGGGAACCGACCGGAGCCATGATTTCAAAGTCAGAGCGGAGCATGAAAGATAAACCTCAAGCGAAAAAGCGAAAAAAATAAGAAGCCCCCGCATTCTAGGCGAAAGGGCTTCTTCTGTTGAGCCGGATGAGAGCGTGTATCAGGCAAGCGACGCCATCACGTCACGCAGCAGCCTGAAACCGGAATCGAGCACCGTAAGCACCGGGGTCTTGAAACCCGTGAGCTGCGGCGCAAGCGCTGCCATCGAGGGCTGCGCGAGAAGAATCGCGTCCACCGTGCCATCGACCTTCGCGGCTTCAGCCGCGAGCGTTTCCCGCGTCACGTGATGCGTTTCCACCGTGACCTCGAGCCCGCGGCGGTAGGCGAGGTTAAGGAGCAGCGTTTCGCTCGGGTGCAGGGCGGCCTTCGCGGTGCCGAAGATCGCGAAGCGCTTCCCGATCTTCAGCGCGTCGAGGATCATCCCTTCATCGATACGGACAATACGGGGGTTAAAGAAGCTCGCGAGCGCGGTTGCGGTGTTCCCATACACCACGCATTCATTCAGGATCGCGTCGCAGCCGACATTTTCAGCCGCTTCGTAGAGATGGAAGAGCGCCCGGTTGTCCGCGGGGGCAGGACCGGATTCGGAAATGGCGGGGTTGAGCAGCCCTTCACCGATAAACTGACGCACTTCGATCCCCGGAAGGTACTGTTCGCAGAGCGACCGGAGGAGCTCGGAAGAGCCGCTTGAAGTCTGAACAATGCCAAGAATCTGAGCCATGGCTTTTTATCCTTTTTGGTATTTTTTGAGTTACGGGAGTTTTGCGACTTATTGAGTAACTTCAAGGATAGCCGGAATCGGGGCGCCTGGCGCGATAAAAGGCTACGCGGCGCTCCCTTCACCCTTCTTCCAGTGATTCGGCGTGACGCCGAACCGGAGCCGGAACGC
>ERZ773264.4293-NODE-4293-length-10173-cov-3.774264_pt1 | contig 10173 bp, 9 predicted proteins | sample MGYA00511910_ERZ773264 | MGnify/ENA primary metagenome ERZ773264 (study PRJEB29015, sample SAMEA2737739) | human gut metagenome | biome: human gut; feature: human-associated habitat; material: faeces | place: China | collected 2012 ... | reverse complement strand
CAAATGTATATTTACAATGTATAATAAAATTAATGGAAGTCAAGAACGAATGCACGAAGTACACCGTACTTTGATTTCCATATAAAAAATGGCTGTAAGTGTTGTTTGGTTGGTAGCTCATCACACTTACAGCCTGACACCAATGCTCAAGAACATTGTCTGTTTTTATTATAGCATGTTTTTCGGGCGTTGTCAAGAAAGGAGGTTATTTATGAAAAAAGAATTGGAATTTTTGTATGAAGGGAACTGCAATGAAAATCCGTTTGTGTTTGAAACACCGGAATTACAAGAACAAATGGATTCTGTTTTCTCTTATTTTCAGAAAAGACATGCAGAAAAAGGACAAGAAGCCCTGTGTGAATTATGCGAAAATTGGCAGAGAAATGCGTTTGTCGTTGGATTCCAAACAGCAGTGAATCTGTTGACGGAATAAACCTGCACTTGTCGCCCCCTTATGGGGGTGTGGATTGAAATCATTATTTTTAGTATACCCCGTGTGTCGCCCCCCTTATGGGGGCGTGGATTGAAATTATGCTATAATATACCTGTTTAAGATTCCGGATAAGAAAACTCCTGTGTGTCTTTATCATAGTTCAATGGGACATCGACATACTGGTGACCATACTGAGCAGAAAATACACTTTTCGTGGTATAGCAGGTATCATCTTTTTTGAAGAAACTCTGCAAAGAGCCGGACAGATTCAATTCATTCCACCAACCGTCTCGCACATCATACAGGTAAGTGACCCATCCAGAACCACCGCCGGAAACATCACAAGCGAAAAATCCCTTGCCATCATATTCCACATAATTTGCATCGCTGAATAAATCAACAGAGAAATCGGTACGAGCTTCTGAGATGTATCCCTCAGAATGAATGAAATAAATGCCTTGAACAGTTTTTGAAGAGGAATTTTTGTCACCTAACACAACAAAAGCTTCTTCTTTTCCATCTCCATTGTAATCAGCAACTTCCATAGCATATACTGGACGATAGGATTCCAAGGCGGTTTTCAGTTGGTTAAAATCAGGCGTTCTTCCGTCTGAAATATATGGCATAAATTCCAAAAAATCTAATTTGTAATAATCAGTATAGCTGTTTTTATAAGATTTTTCTATAGAATTATATTGCGACTTTGTGCAGCTTACGCCATTATGCTGATAAGTACCATTATCCATACTGATACTATCACGCAGAACAAAGGAATTTCCAACCAGTTCTTGTTTTTTCATAGAGCCTGATAAAGCCCCCGATGAACTGAACGTATAGAAATAGCCCGTTCTTTCAGCGTATCCACAGAATCCACTGCTTCTTGCAGAAGCCCAGCTATGTACCAAAGAACAACCGGTATCTTCCTTATAAGTATATAGTTTACCGCCAGCGTAAGAATCCACCAATAATTCTGGAATGTCATCTTGGTCAATATAAATAAGAGCATAAGTGGCATTTCCGCTTTCGTCTGGAATTGCTCCAGAAAGCAGCAGGTCATAATAAGCGGTTTGCCAAGCAGGAGCAACATAAGGAACTTCAGGAACAATATCCGCCCAAGATGGCTCTAACCCTGCGGATGTCTGTGCATAATAGGTTAAGATGTAGACGGCATCTTGCACCGTAATAGAACCATCTGTATCAATATCTGCTGCATTAAATTGCTCATCGCTCAAGTCGTCTACTGCAACTCCAGCAGCTGCTTTTGCATAGAATGTCAGAACGGATACGGCATCATCCACATCAATGGAATCATTGCCGTCGAAATCTCCCAAATCAAACGCTGCTTGTGCAGGGAGGGCAGTTGTGAAAGACAAGATTGAACCAGAAGTAATCAGGCAGGTACAAGCTGCGGCGAGCATTGAACGAATTTTCATAGAAAACAACTCCTTTTTACTGGAAAAGTGAAACATTTTGATTCTATTATACCTGAAAAGATTCTGTTTGTCAACCCTGAAAGTTCATTTTCGTTGGAACAATGATAAAAATATAACAATAATTGCAGATTTTTTAATTAGCAAGCATACAAATCTGTTTTTGGAAACCGATTTTCTGCAATGTAGTGGAATATTTTTGTAATCACACAACCAGTATAAACATTGAATGATTTGTAATTTTCAGAATAAGAGAAAAATTGACAGTCTTTTTTATTGTGTAAAGAGACTATCACTTTTCCAATCATTTTTTCCTCTGTAAGTCCGTATTCATACACTACGATATTTTCATCCTGAAATAGCAGCTTTAAATAAACGAGCACAATTATTCTCCTCTTTGAGATTTTATCATCAATATGTGCAACGCCCCACCGGAACACATTTCCAGTAGGGCGTTGTATTTTACATAGATTTTTATTTCTCTGCTTCCACTTCTGTTTCCGCAGTTGCAATTGCCTTTGCCGAAGCATACGCCTGTGCATAGAAATATTCCTGTGCATTCAGCGGAGAAGCATTGCTCTGTACCTTTTTATAAGAGCCATCCGGTTGCTGGATTCTTGCCTTGACATTATCCTGCATCATGATTCGGAACATCGAGAGGATTCTTGACTTGATATCCTTATCATAAATCGGAGCACCCACTTCCACACGCCGGATGGTGTTTCTGGTCATCCAGTCTGCGGAGGCAATATAAACATCTGCCTGATTTCCAGCCCCGAAGATATAAATTCGGGTGTGTTCGAGATACCGTCCAACAATGCTGCGAATCGTAATATTTTCTGTCTGTCCCGGAATTCCAGCAATCAGGCAGCAAATACCACGAATAATCATTTCAATTTTAACCCCTGCCTGAGAAGCCTCAATCAGCTTATCAATCAGATATTTGTCTGTCAGGGAATTGACTTTCAGCCCGATATAAGCCGGCTGTCCAGCCTTTGCCTTTTCAATTTCCACATCAATCCGGTCTGCAACGTGGTTTTGCAGGCAATGCGGAGATACCAGCAGATATTCTGTGTGCTTGATGGTCTGCCCCATGCAAAGTGCATTGAAGACCCGACTTGCTTCCATGCCGATTTCCGGACGGGCAGTCATCAAAGAATAGTCCGTATAGATTTCAGAAGTTTTCTCGTTGTAGTTGCCCGTGCCAACCTGTGTGATATAAGAGATAGAATTGCCAATTTTCCGTGTAATCAGGCACAGCTTCGAGTGTACCTTGAGATTATCCAGACCATAGATAATCCGGCATCCAGCTTCTTCCAGTCGTCTTGACCATTCAATGTTGTTTTCTTCATCAAATCTGGCACGCAGTTCCACTAGTACAACGACATCTTTTCCGTTTTCTGCGGCTTCAATCAATGCTTCTACGATTTTGCTGTTGGTTGCCACCCGATACAGCGTCATTTTGATGGAAACAACGTGTGGGTCTTCTCCAGCTTCGTGGAGCAGGTTCAGGAATGGACGAATGCTTTCAAACGGGAACGACAAGAAACGGTCTTTCTTCTGAATCTGAGCAATCATCGAGTGGTGGTCGTCAATGTTTGCAGAACGCTGCGGAACTCTGCGAGGATAGAACAAGGAACGATTTTTCCGCAGCAAGTCCCGTACCTGTGAAACAAACGACAGGCTCAGCGGTGCTTCTGAGTGGAAAACCTGTGCTTCATTCAGATGTAAATATTCGCACAGTTTGGCAATCACAGACGGATCCATCAGTCTGGAAAATTCCATCTTGACCGGACGCAGCCGTTTTCTGGCACGGAGCAATTTCTCCATCGCAGCCCGATAATCGGTTTCATCTTCAATGTTTTCTTCTTCTGCATCAATGTCTGCACTCCGAACGATCCGAATCAGCGATTTGCTCTTGATGACATGGCGAGAGAAAATATCGGATGCAAAGTGCAGGATGAGTTCTTCGGTCAGAATAAAGCGGTTTTTCTGGTTCGGCAGGGAAACATATTTTGGGAATACCGGACTGCTGCACGGAACGATTCCGATTTTTTCGCTGCCTTTTTTCTCCAGTACGACAACCGCATAGATTTCCTTGTTTTGCAGGAACGGGAACGGCTGCTTTTTGCTGACGATTTGCGGAGAGAGCAGCGGTTCGATTTCAGAGCGGAAATAAGACTGCAAATAATCTGCTTCCTGCTGAGAAATGGTGTGAAAGTCTACAATCTCCACGCCCTCGGTTTTCAGGCAGTTCTGTAAATCCCGATAAGTGTTGTCTTTATCGTGGAGCATCTGGCGAACCCGTTCAAAGATTGCCAAAAGCTGTTCTCTGCAAGTCATATTGGTTTTATTTTCCCGAATTTTCTCAGATACTTGCATCTTTTCAAAGAGCGAGCCAACTCGCACCATAAAAAATTCATCTAAATTACTCTGGAAGATGGAGAGGAAGGAAAGCCGTTCACAGAGTGGATTTGCTGGATCTTGTGCTTCTTCTAGAACACGCTGGTTAAATTTCAGCCATGAAAGTTCTCGATTGGCGTAGCAACGCTGATCTGCCATAAATAAGTGCCTCCTATTGGTTTATGATTGGGTTTTAAATAGAGCAAAACGCAGTCCGGCTGGAAACAGACGGCTGCATTTTGAAGAACTTGCACAAAAAAATCATCAAAATGATAGAAAAAAGAAACAAGAGTTTTGTTTTCTTTTATTATACTACATCGTCTGTTTTTATGCCAGCTTAGAAATGTAAACCATTTGTTATTTTTGCGTTAAGTTTCAGGTTTCACTTTTTACATAAACTTTTTGAAGAATTTGCAGGAATCTTGTTGTATTTTTCTGCCCGTTGCAGTATACTATAAGAATGGGCTGTGCACGCACAGGACGAAAAAAGAAACAGGAGTATCAAAGAATCATGAATGTTGCATTGATTGATATGGGTTCGAACAGCATTCGCCTTGCAGTTTACAAGGTGGAGCAGAAGGACTTTGAACCGATTTTTTCCAAACGCTATATGACAGGACTGGCAAGTTATGTGAAAGAGAAGCAGTTGACCGCAGCTGGTGTGGAGCAGGCTTGTATTGTGTTGATGGATGCAAAATCCTTGCTGGAACAGCTTTCGGTTGACCAGACAACTGTTTTTGCGACTGCCTCGCTGCGAAACATCAAAAATACAGAAGCGGTTGTTGCTACCATTCAGCAAAAGACGGGCTACACCGTGCAAATTCTTTCCGGACACGAAGAAGCCTTTTTAGACTATTTCGGCGTGATGCATGGAGCACCGATGGAAGAAGGGGCACTGGTAGACATCGGCGGCGGTAGCACGGAAATCACCACCTTTGCAGCAGATGGCCCAGCTTTCATGGAAAGTATGCCCGTTGGAGCACTGCGTTTGCATACAGAAATGGTGGAAAAGTTCCTGCCGAAAGAAGCCGAGGTTGCCCAGATTCAAGAACGGGTTCTGCGGGAGTGGAAGAAAATCAAAGCGGACAAACTGCCGCACTATGATTTGCTCTGTGCCGTTGGCGGAACGGCTCGTGCAGTTTTGCAGCTGATTCAGACGCAGCAAGCACCTTTGCCGGATGCGAATTCCTTTACAGCAGAGCAGTTTCAGAAGTTGAAGAAGCAGCTGCTGAAACGGGACGAAGCAGCGAAGAAATTGATTTTACAGGTTTGTCCGGAACGGGTGCACACGATTCTCCCCGGCATTTTAATTCTGGATGTCATCATCCGGCAGCTGCATACGCATTTGATTTATGTCAGTCCGTATGGTGTACGGGAAGGGTATTTGCTGCGGCACTATTTATCCTGAGGCAGGTTTCTGGAAAATTCCGAAAAAATTTCTTGGATGCCGTTGCTTTTTTGGCGGAAATGTGCTAAAATGAATGTTTGATATGGATTTGTCGATACAAGAACAATCCAATTTTAGAATCTGACATTTTATGGAAGGCTGTGATGGTAGGGTTGGAAAAGAAGCTGGCATTGTACGGATTTAACAATCTCACAAAGACGCTGAGCTTTAACATTTTTGATGTCTGTTATGCAAAGACAGAACGGGAAAAACAGGACTATATCCGCTACATTGACGAGCAATATAACTCGGAACGATTGACCAATATTCTCTGTGACGTAACGGAGATGATTGGGGCTTCTATTTTGAATATTTCCAAGCAGGATTATGAACCGCAGGGGGCATCCGTCAACATTCTGATTGCAGAAGGGCACGTTCCCTCTCAGATTGATGTATCCTGTAATCAGGGAGAAACCTTTTTAAAACGGCGGGACATTCACGCCCATCTGGACAAAAGTCATGTCACGGTTCACACGTTTCCAGAAAGTCATCCGGACAACGAAGTGACGACCTTTCGGGTCGACATTGACGTTTCGACTTGTGGAGAAATTTCGCCGTTGAATACGCTGGATTATCTGATTCGCAGTTTCGATTCGGATATTATCACCATTGACTATCGAGTACGGGGCTTTACCAGAGATGTCAACGGCAAAAAATGTTTCATCGACCACAACATCACCTCCATTCAGGACTACATTGACCCGGAAATCCTGCTGCGGTATGATACCATGGATATAAATATGTATCAGGCAAACATTTTTCACTGCCGGATGCTGATTAAAGAAATGCAGCTGCAAAATTATTTGTTTAAGACCGATGTCTATGAGTTAGATCCTCGGGTGCGTCTGGATATTACCAACCAACTGCGGCGGGAAATGATTGAGATTTTCAGCGGCAGAAATATTTATGGATAAGGGAGGCAGGCTGTATGGAACAGGTTACCCAACAGCGTGCACCGCTGCTCGAAGCGATGCAAGCACACCGATTGAATCGGGTTGTCCGGTTTGATGTTCCGGGACACAAAGGCGGACGGGGCAATCACGAACTAGCGGAGTTTTTAGGAGCAGACTGTGTGCGGATGGATGTCAATTCCATGAAGAATCTGGACAATCTCTGTCATCCGGTTTCCGTCATTCGGGATGCACAGCAGCTGGCTGCCGAGGCATTCGGTGCAAAAAATGCATTCTTTATCATCAACGGGGCAACGGGTGCGTCACAGGCAATGATTTTCTCCACCTGTAAGGCAGGGGATAAGCTGATCATGCCCCGAAATGTGCACCGCAGTGCCATCAACGCTTTGGTTGTCAACGGAGCGATTCCCGTCTACGTTGACCCAGGCGAACAGAAAGATTTGGGTATTCCGCTGGGAATGGCAGTAGAAGATGTGGAAAAGGCAATCTTAGCGAATCCCGATGCAAAAGCGGTTCTGGTCAACAATCCGACCTATTACGGCGTTTGTGCAGATATCCGAAAGATTGCGAAGCTTGCCCATGACCACGGTATGTTGCTGCTGGCAGACGAAGCCCACGGGACACATTTCTATTTTGGCGAAAATCTGCCGTGTTCGGCAATGGCAGCCGGAGCAGATATGGCAGCGGTCAGCATCCATAAAACTGGCGGCTCGCTTACGCAAAGTGCCATGCTGCTCTGTGCGGATACAGTCAATGCCGACTATGTGCGGCAGGTCATCAACCTGACACAAACAACGAGTGCCTCTTACTTACTGATGGTATCGCTGGACATCGCACGCCGGAATTTAGCATTGAACGGGCGGGAGATGTTCCATAAAACGGTGCAGTTCGTCAACTATGCCCGTGAGGAAATTAACCGGCTGGGCGGCTATTATGCCTATGGTTCGGAACTTTGCAACGGCGATTCGTTCTATGCATTTGATACCACGAAACTTTCCATTCACACCCGAAACACCGGCTTAGCAGGGATTGAAGTGTATGACCTGTTACGGGATGAATATGATATTCAAATTGAATTCGGTGACATCGGAAATATTCTGGCAATTGTCACCGCTGGCGACCGGGAATTGGAAATTGAACGGCTGATTTCCGCTCTTTCCGAAATCAAGCGGCTGTATGGCGGCGACCCGACAGGCATGCTGAACAGCGAATACATTCCGCCGGATGTGGCACTTCCGCCGCAGCAGGCATTCTTTGCAGAAAAGGAAGCCGTTCCGCTGCGATTCAGCATCGGCAGAGTCTGTGCTGAGTTTGTCATGTGTTATCCGCCGGGGATTCCGATTCTCGCACCGGGCGAACGCATCACCGAAGCAATTGTTTCTTATATTTTGTATGCAAAGGAAAAGGGCTGTTCGCTGACAGGTTCACAAGATATGACCCTGTCCAGCTTACAGGTAGTTCAATAAGAAAGGGTGAAACCAAGCGATATGATGGATATTTGGTATACGGAAAATCACACCGACCATGTGCGGATGTCCATGCGTGTGGATAAACAGCTTGCCAGTGTGCAGAGTGATTTTCAGCGAATTGATATTTTTGAATCGGTGGAATTTGGCAGAATTATGACGTTAGATGGTCTGCTGATGCTGACAGAGAAAGACGAGTACATCTATCATGAAATGATTACCCATATTCCGATGGCAACCAACCCGAACATTCGGAACATTCTGGTCATTGGAGCAGGGGACGGCGGAACGGTTCGGGAACTGGTACGCTATCCGTCCATCGAACATATTGACGTTGCGGAAATTGATGAGATGGTAGTCGAACTGTCGAAGAAATATCTGCCGTTTACTGCCTGCGGATTTGACGACCCTAGAGTTGACGTGCACATTCAGGATGGGCTGCGGTTTGTCCGGAAAGTCGAAAACGAATATGATTTGATTATCGTTGATTCTACTGACCCGTTCGGCGTTGGCGAAGGGCTGTTTACCAAGGAGTTTTACGGGAACTGTTATAAGGCATTGAAAGCAGATGGCATTCTGGTGAATCAGCATGAAAGCACGTTCTATACCTCCTATGCGAACTCGATGAAACGGGCACATAGTCGGATTAAATCATTCTTCCCGATTGCACTGGTCTATCAGGCACACATTCCAACCTATCCATCTGGGCATTGGCTGTTTGGGTTTGCATCCAAGAAATATGACCCTCGCACGGATTTACAGGCGGATTGGTGGAATAGTCTGGGCATTCGTACCCGGTATTATAACACGATTCTGCATCAGGGCTGCTTTGCAATTCCGAACAATGTACGGGATGCTCTGAGAGAGTCGGAAACATAAAGGAGGAACCCCCCATGCAGGAAAACAAATTTGAGATGAAAGACATCGTGCCGGAGTTGCTGCAACGAACAGAGATCCCGTGTATGCGGCTGAAACTGGTCGATACCACGCCAGGGATTGCAGAGAGCAAGTTCGGCGGTCGGGGCTATGTGCCGCATGACGCTGCCATTCCGACCAACAGCGAAGGCGTACAGATGCGGTTGCTGGCACAGATCGACTGCAAGCAGATTGCCATTCCGGATTTCCCAACATCTGGCTTGCTGCAATTCTGGGCAATCAATGACGAATTGACAGGCTGTGATTTTGACAACAACACGGAACAAAAAGATTTTCGGATTTGCTATTATGAAACCGTTGACCCGACGGTCACCGAAGAAGAGGTTGCGGCGAAAGAGGGCAATAACTTGCCGTGTGAAGAAGATTTCTTCCCAATTGAGGGCTGCTTTGGACTGGAATTTGAACAGACTACCGACCGGATGTCAAGATGCGACTATCGTTTTTGGGAAAAGATGGCAGAGCTGATGTGGGAACGCTATCCGGAGCAGGCAAAACAGCTGTTTGCGGATGAAGATGCAAAAGAAGCATTTGAAGAAGAACTGGAAGAATATTTGTGGGATCAAGACGAATTAGACGAAACACCAGACTGGCTACCGGATGCACCTGGACATAAAATTGGCGGTTATCCGTGCTTTACGCAGGAAGACCCACGGAATATTGCGAAAGAAGATGACCACGATATTTTGCTGTTGCAAATCGATACCGACAATATCGGAGAGCGGGAAATTATGTGGGGCGATTCCGGCGTTGCCAATTTCTTTATCAGCCGAGAGAATCTGAAACAGCGGAATTTCCAAGATGTGATTTACACATGGGATTGCTGTTAATTTGGAGAGAAAAAGGAGTTATAAAAAAATGGGAAAAGCGTTAATTATCGGAGCAGGCGGCGTTGCCGGCGTCGTTGTGCACAAGTGCTGCCAGAACAGCGAAGTCTTTACAGAAATCTGTATTGCCAGCCGTACCAAGTCGAAGTGTGATGCCCTGAAGGCAGCTGTAGAAGCAAAGGGTACAAAGACCGTTGTCACCACCGCACAAGTGGATGCAAACAAGGTTGACGAACTGGTTGCCCTGATTGAACGGGAAAAGCCGGATATTGTCATCAACGTGGCGTTGCCGTATCAGGATTTGACCATTATGGATGCCTGCC
>ERZ773264.4291-NODE-4291-length-10178-cov-2.694755_pt1 | contig 10178 bp, 9 predicted proteins | sample MGYA00511910_ERZ773264 | MGnify/ENA primary metagenome ERZ773264 (study PRJEB29015, sample SAMEA2737739) | human gut metagenome | biome: human gut; feature: human-associated habitat; material: faeces | place: China | collected 2012 ... | reverse complement strand
CGCTGTGGCAGCAACGGGAATTTCAGGAATACTGGCTGTAAAGATGAATGGATGGGGAATACCAGGCAGTAAGATTGCTGCAGTGGTGGTCATTACCCTTATTCTTGTTTATGTGAATCTGGTATTCGGGGAACTGATCCCCAAACGAATGGCATTGCAGAATGCGGAAAAATTCAGTTTATCCTGCATTGGCCTGGTTTATTTTGTATCCTGTATCGTAAAGCCTTTTGTAGGCCTTTTAAATATTTCTACCAGCGGGATCTTAAAGCTTTTCGGTATGCACCATGAAAATCTGGAAACAGATGTATCTGAGGAGGAGATTAAATCCCTTCTGGAAACAGGAAGTGAGACCGGTGTATTTAATGAGATCGAGAAAGAGATGATCACTTCTATTTTCTCATTTGATGATAAAAAAGCAAAAGAAGTCATGGTACCGAGACAGGATATGGTAGCCATTGACATTGACGAACCGGTGGACTCTTATCTGGACGATATTTTACAGTCCATGCATTCCAAGATCCCGGTATATCAGGAAGATATTGATAATATCATCGGTATCCTTTCCACAAAGGCATTGACCATTGAGGCCAGAAAAAAGTCCTTTGAAAATCTGGATATCCGTTCCCTTTTAACACCTGCTTATTTCGTTCCGGAAAACAGGCGTACAGACGCCCTTTTCAGGGAAATGCAACAGAAAAAAGAAAAACTGGCTATACTGATCGATGAATACGGCGGCGTATCCGGTATGGTCACTCTGGAAGACCTGATCGAGGTGATCGTAGGTGATATCCACGAAGAATACGAAGAAGTAGAACCGGAGATCATCGAATTGGAGCCGGGACATGTATACAGCCTTTCCGGAAGTATTGCACTGTCAGATTTAAAAGAGGAATTCCACCTGGATATGGACAGCGTATGTGATACCTTGTCCGGTTATCTCATGGAAGTTCTGGGATATATCCCTACTGAAAAGGCGCTGCCCCTTACAGTGACCACCCCAGAAGCAGATTACGAGATTTTAAAAATGGAAGACCGGGTGATCGACCGGGTAAAAATGACCTTGAAAGAGGCGCAGACTTCAGAAACCGAGGATGTAACATAAAAATCTAAGCAGTCCTGCTTTACAATGGGGACTGCTTTTTTGCTGTCATACATCTGGAAAAGGCTGTTGGCAGGTTCTGCAGGTAGGATGGGAATGTTTCGATATCCATAGAAACAGCAAGTTGCTTTCCCAAAGCCTGTAATTCTGTTATGATCTATATAACGGAGGTAGATGCCATGGAAACAAAGAATATTATTTTAGAGCTTCGCACGAAAAAGGGGTTGTCTCAGGAAGAGTTAGCACAAAAGGTTATGGTTACACGGCAGGCAGTGTCACGCTGGGAAAATGGGGAGACGGTTCCCAATACGGAGACTTTAAAGTTATTGTCAAAGGAGTTTGATGTTTCAATCAATACCCTTTTAGGCGACCCAAGGCAGCTTGTGTGTCAGTGCTGCGGAATGCCATTAGAGGATGGGATTATAAGCCATAACGGTGATGGCACATTGAATGAAGAGTATTGTAAATGGTGCTATGCCGATGGAACCTACACCTATAGTAATATGGATGATCTTATTGATGTCTGCGTAAAACATATGGTAAATGATAAATTCACAGAAGAACAGGCGCGTTCTTATATGAAGCAACTGCTCCCCAGTCTTGATTATTGGAAACGGTATGAAGAATTAAGTGATAATGGACAATTTGAGGCGTTTAAAGAACAATTGATAAAAGAGATCAATGATCTTCACATTGAAGGATTACCGAAAGTGGAAAAACTGAATGCCCTTGTGGGCAGCTATGTAAATCTGGGATATCCGCTGCCAAACGGAAAAACAGTAAAATTTTTAAATGATGAGATCACCTATCTGGGCAATCAGCTGGAGTCAGAATTTGGCGGTGACAGGTGTTTCGGCGTCCTTGCCAATATGGATTTCATTATGATCAGCACATACGGGCCAGAAGGGGAAACTCCGGAACTGGTTCTTTATAAGAAAAGATAACAAATCTATTGCTGTTTGATGGATTGAAAGATGCAGTAGTCCGTATGCTTGCAGGAGAAAGAGTTCAGGTCAATACGGGAACATTTTCCAATGATATGACAAACTTTCAGGGAAAAGATGATGTGCTGACATTACTGATCCATCTGGGATATCTCAGCTATCACTGGCCGGATAAGACAGTTACAATCCCAAATAAAGAAGTTTCCCAGGAATACATCAATGCTATCAGTACAATGAAGTGGTCCGAGGTGACTGCATCTGTTGAGGCTTCAAAAATATTGTTAGAAGCTCTTTGGAATCTGGATGAAAAGGCAGTAGCAGAAGGAATTGATAAAGCCCACAGGGAGATTTCAATCCTTCAATATAATAATAAAAATGCATTTTAATAAACCGGCAGTGATCATGGAATTAAAATGGGATAAAAGCGCAAAAGGCGCTATCAGTCAGATCAAAGAGAAGCAGTATGTGGATGCTTTAAAGGAATACCAGGGGAATTTACTTCTGGTGGGAATTAATTGCTTGTATATCAGGAACTCTGTATAGATACCTGTGCCTTTGGCGTTAATGGTGAGTCTGCACTGGCCAGGAAAAAGAAGATCAGACCACAGGATCTAAAGGATGTCAGGGTCCTGTGTGGAACCTGTGAATATATAGAAGCCTCTTTTGAAGAAATGCTAAAAGATACCGGGGCGAAAATGCAGGACCTACACACAGAATATAATCTGGAATCCATGGTCCAGGCGAAATTTCAGGAGTCCCTGCTTGTATTTCACAGCCATTGGGAAAACTGTTATTCCCATATTTTGAAAGTGCTGCCCTCCCACATCATAGCCGGAAGTGTTGGTGTGGTAATGCGAAAAGGAGAAGAAAAAAGACTGGAAGACCTGGTAAATGAGATCCAAAAAGCAGTCTGAAAGCGTGTTGAACCTTGAAAAAGAGAAATCCTTATGCTATAATCAATGATTGCATTAGACTCTTAAAGAAATTGGTACATAATTGGTACATAAAGAATACAAAGAAAGGCGAAAACCTTTGATCTATCCGGGGGTTTTTGAGCAGGTAAAGCAAAAATGAAATTAGGTATCGTAGGACTTCCAAACGTAGGAAAAAGTACACTTTTTAACTCTCTGACCAAGGCTGGTGCAGAGTCTGCAAACTATCCGTTCTGTACGATCGATCCAAACGTAGGTGTTGTACCGGTTCCAGATGAGCGTTTAAATAAGCTGACAGAGATGTATAACTCTGAAAAGACTACTCCTGCAGTGATCGAGTTCGTAGATATCGCAGGTCTGGTAAAGGGAGCTTCCAAGGGTGAAGGTCTGGGCAACCAGTTTTTATCCAATATCCGTGAAGTAGATGCGATTGTTCACGTTGTACGTTGCTTCGATGATCCTAATGTCATCCATGTAGACGGAAGCGTAGATCCTGTAAGAGATATTGAGACGATCAACTTAGAGCTGATCTTCTCTGATATTGAGATCCTGGAGCGTCGTATTGCAAAGCAGTCCAAGGGTGCTTTCAATAATAAGGATCTTGCAAAAGAAGTAGAACTGTTAAAGGCAATCAAGGCACATCTGGAAGACGGCAAACTGGCACGCAGCTTTGAAGTAGAAGACGAGGATGACAGAGAATTTATCAATTCCCTGAACCTGCTGACCTGGAAACCTGTTATCTTTGCTGCAAACGTAGCAGAAGGTGACCTGGCAGATGATGGCGCTTCCAATCACTATGTACAGGAAGTACGGGAATATGCAAAGGCAAATGACTGCGAAGTATTCGTGATCTGTGCTGAGATCGAACAGGAGATCGCAGAGTTAGATGATGATGAGAAGCAGATGTTCTTAGATGACTTAGGCTTAAAAGAGTCTGGTCTTGAGAAACTGATCGCAGCAAGTTACCGTATTTTAGGACTGATGAGCTATTTAACAGCAGGTCCTCAGGAGTCCAGAGCATGGACCATCAAAGTGGGAACCAAGGCTCCTCAGGCTGCAGGAAAGATCCACAGCGATTTCGAGCGTGGTTTCATCCGTGCAGAAGTAGTAAGCTATGATGACCTGATGGCATGCGGCAGCATGAACGCAGCAAAGGAAAAAGGTCTGGTACGTTCCGAAGGTAAGGAATATGTGATGAAGGACGGAGATGTTGTACTGTTCCGTTTCAATGTATAATGATTGAGAATTAATCGATAGTAAAAAACAAACTGCCTGCTCTGCAGGCACTTGTTTTATATGCAGATAGCCATTTAACAGGGCAGCTGCAAATAACGGAAAGGAACAGTATATTATGGAATTACTCACATCCACAGGTGCGGACTTAAGTTTCGTCCATCTTGGGATCACCATAGAACACCTGCGAAACAGCATCAGTATCTTTGGCTTTCGCATTGCATTTTATGGTATTATCATTGGCTGCGGTATGTTAGCCGGTATGGCGGTGGGTTTCTCTGATGCAAAAAGGCGGGGACAGGATCCGGATCTTTATATGGATTTTGCACTGTATGGGATCATTTTTTCCATTATCGGTGCCAGACTCTACTATGTGATCTTTGAGTGGGATAATTATAAAAATGATCTGCTGCAGATCTTTAACCTTCGCGCCGGCGGACTGGCTATTTACGGCGGTGTGATCGGAGCAGTACTGACCCTTCTTATTTTTACAAAAGTACGGAAACAGTCCTTCTTTTCCATGGCAGACAGCGGCGTATTAGGACTGATCACAGGACAGATCATTGGCCGCTGGGGCAACTTCTTTAACTGCGAGGCATTTGGCGGATACACCGATAACCTGTTTGCCATGCGCATTAAAGAAAGTATTGTAAACCCGTCTATGATCTCAGCCGGACTGTTAGAACATGAGATCGTGGAAAATGGTGTAAAATACATCCAGGTACACCCCACCTTTCTTTATGAGTCCTGCTGGAACCTGTGCGTATTGGCATTTATGCTCTGGTATAGGAAGAGAAAGAAATTTGACGGTGAAATGCTGTGGGTTTATTTCCTGGGATATGGTCTGGGAAGAGTGTGGATCGAAGGCCTGCGTACGGATCAGCTGAAGCTTCCGGGAACAGGACTGGCAGTTTCCCAGCTGCTTTCCGCAGCTTTAGTGGGAGCAGCAGTAGGTGTCCTCCACTACAAACACAGTAAATTAAAAAAGCAAAAAAATATCTAAAAATATCTAAAGAATTTCAAAGCTGCAGAAGACGATTTCTGCAGCTTTTTTGTTGTTATTTTGAAAGAAAAACGTAAAAAATCCTTGTCATTTCCCTCTTTCTGTACTATTATAAACATACAAGTGGTAGAAAGTGGTGCAAAGTGGTAGAGGATGGTTGTTGCGTGGATGAAGTGGAGGTATAAGGAGCCTCTTCTGCATCCCGCCTTGCCATGTAATGTACAAGCAGGTGATAGCTATGTTCATGGGTGAATACAATCATACAGTGGATGCGAAGGGGCGCCTGATCGTTCCTTCCAAGTTCAGAGAGCAGTTAGGGGACGAATTCGTGATCACGAAGGGACTGGATAACTGCCTTTTTGTGTATGACAATTCCGAATGGGCTGCATTAGAAGAAAAGCTTCGTGCATTACCGATTACCAACACCGCAGGACGTAAGTTTTCACGTTTCCTGTTGGGAAGCGCCGCCACCTGTGAAGTAGACAAGCAGGGCCGTATCCTTCTCCCCTCTGTTTTAAGAGAATTTGCAGGGATCGGGAAAGACGCAGTGCTTGTAGGCGTTGGAAGCCGCATTGAAATCTGGAATAAGGATAAATGGATGGAAGCCAACACCTTTGATGATATGGAAGAAATTGCAGAACATATGGAAGGCTTGGGTATTTGATGGAGGAACATGGATTTGTACATAAGTCTGTACTGCTGTATGAGACAGTAGGCAGCCTGAATATAAAGCCGGGTGGCATCTATGTAGACGGCACTTTAGGCGGGGGCGGACATGCTTATGAGGTGTGTAAACGCTTAGGCGGCGGAAGGCTCATCGGGATCGACCAGGATGCAGATGCTATCCGTGCGGCGGGAGAGAGACTGGCTCCTTTTAAAGATAAGGTGACCATAGTCAGAAGCAATTATCAGAATATTGAAAATGTACTGAAAGAGTTAAATATAGAAAAAGTAGACGGTATTTATCTGGATCTGGGAGTGTCCTCCTATCAGTTAGATACAGCGTCCAGAGGATTTACCTACAGGGAAGATGCTCCTCTTGATATGCGTATGGATCAGAGAAATCCTACCACAGCAGCTGATATTGTAAATGGATACAGTGAAATGGAACTGTTCCACATTATCAGGGATTACGGGGAAGACAATTTTGCAAAAAACATTGCAAAGCACATTGTAAAGGCGAGAGCAGAAAAGCCCATCGAGACCACCGGTGAACTGTCTGAGATCATAAAAGCAGCCATCCCGGCAAAAGTACGTGCTACAGGAGGACATCCTGCAAAACGTACCTTCCAGGCTATCCGTATTGAATTAAATCATGAGCTGGATGTACTGGAAAATTCAATCGATACAATGATCCGTCTTTTAAATCCGGAGGGAAGATTAAGTATCATCACCTTCCACTCCTTGGAGGACAGGATCGTAAAAACAAGATTTCGTACCAATGAAAATCCGTGTATCTGTCCGCCGGATTTCCCGGTGTGCGTATGCGGAAGGAAGAGTATGGGCAAAGTGATCACACGAAAGCCGATCCTTCCATCAAAAGAAGAACTGGAGGAGAACAGCCGTTCAAAGAGCGCAAAACTTCGGGTATTTGAGCGTGCGGGAAAGGAGGAATAAGGTTATGGCTTCTTACATTCATGGAACCGGAGCAGAAAAGCTGGCGCCTTCCGAAAGAGAAGAAAGACTGCAAAGAAAGAGAAGGCAGGATGTTGGAAGAAGTGTAAAACGGCAGCACAGGATCCGCAGAAATCAGGAACGTGCCATGTACATGGACCTGCCATATGTTATCATGCTGACCCTGGCGTCGATCTGTACCTTATACCTTTGCGTTAATTATCTTCATCTTCAGTCTGCCATCACAGCCAGAATGCACAACATCGAGGCGATGGAAGAAAAGCTGGAAAAAATGCGTACAGAAAATGACGCATTGGAAACAAGCATCAATACCAGCATTGATTTAAACGAGATCTATGAGATCGCGACCAAGGAACTGGGTATGGTTTACGCAAAAAAGGACCAGGTTCTTTTATATGACAAGACGGAAAGTGAGTACGTAAGGCAATATGAAGACATCCCGGAACGCTAGGAACAATGCTGGACAGGGAGTTCATTCCGGCAAACGCAAAAATAAACGGTGCTCATAATAAAAAAGAAAATTTATTTCGACGAAGGACATTCGTTAAATACATGCAGGAAAAGCTGGCGATCACGATCATATTGATCTCGCTGGCTTTGTTTGCTCTTATTTTTGTTTTATACAGGATCGTAAATGAAAACAGCGAGCGGTACAACAAGATCGTTCTGTCCCAGAGACAGCAGGAGTATGCAAGCAGGACTATTCCTTACAGGCGCGGTGACATCGTTGACAGAAACGGCACCTATCTGGCAACCAGTGAAAAGGTATACAATCTGATCCTGGACCCAAGCCAGATCATGGATAAACCGGATTATTATTTAGAGCCTACCATCCAGGCATTAGTAGATGTGTTTGGCTTTGATGGGAATGAACTGCGCGGGCTGATCCAGGAACGTCCAAAACGGGCGTATCTGCGCTATAAAAATGGCCGTCAGCTTTCTTATGACCAGAAAACGGAATTTGAACAGACTGAGAAAGAGAGAAATGCTGCTTACAGAAAAAGCGATGATGACAATCAGTCAAGATTTCGCGTTACCGGCGTATGGTTTGAGGATGAATACCGAAGGATCTATCCATATGGTTCCACTGCCTGCAATGTGATCGGTTTTGCAAGCGGGGACGGCAGCAATGGTACCGGCGGCATTGAGCAGTATTATAATGACAGCCTGATCGGTGTAAACGGAAGAGAGTATGGCTATCTGGATGAAGATGCCAATCTGGAAGGTGTGGTAAAGTCTGCAGTAAATGGACGGACCGTTGTATCCACCATTGACGTAAATGTACAGAATATCCTTCAGAAATACATTGATGAATGGCAGACCAGTGTGGGAAGCCATGTAACGGCAGCCATTGCCATGAACCCTAATAACGGTGAGATCCTGGGAATGGCAACCAGCAATACATTTGACTTAAATAATCCAAGAAATACAGACGGATATACAGAAGATGAACTGCTGGCTCTTGGAAAGAAAGAGGCAGTTGGTGTATATCGCCGTGAAAATCCGGACCAGACCATTACAGAAGATCAGGTTTTAGACCACTATTCCAGAGAAGAAGTTATCTCCTATGGTAAACAGGTTGCCTGGAACCAGCTGTGGCGAAACTTCTGTGTCAGCGATACCTTTGAGCCAGGTTCCCCATCCAAGATCCTGACAGTTGCTGCGGGACTTGAAGAAGGGATTTTAAAGGGAAATGAGTACTTTGACTGCGGCGGATATCTTCACGTAGGTGACTGGGACATTAAGTGTACGGCCTACAGAAGAGGCGGTCACGGTTCCTTAAGCCTGACAGAGTCCATTATGCAGTCCTGTAACGTGGCTATGATGCGGATCGGTGCTATGATGGGCCGTGATATTTTTACCAAATATCAGACTATCTTTGGTATGGGACAGAAAACAGGAGTAGACCTGCCTGGTGAAGCAGATGCAGCAGGACTGGTTTATTCTGCTGACAAAATGGGCCCTACAGAACTTGCTACCAATGCGTTCGGACAGAACTACAACTGTACCATGATCCAGATGGCAGCAGCTCTTTGTTCTGTGATCAACGGCGGGTCCTACTATGAGCCTCATGTAGTACGCCAGATCTTAAATGAGCAGGGGTCTGTAGTAGAGCGAAAAGATCCTGTTCTGGTACGTGAAACTGTATCCCAGTCTACCTCTGATTTCTTAAAAGAAGCCATGTTCCAGACAGTAGAAAATGGTACCGGCGGCGCAGCAAAGGTAGCTGGCTATCAGGTAGGCGGTAAGACAGGTACAGCAGAGAAGCAGCCACGTTCCGCAAAGAACTATCTGGTATCTTTCGCAGGTTTTGCACCTGCAGATGATCCTCAGCTGTTTGTATATGTAGTAGTGGACGTACCTGGTTTCCCGCCAGGCGACCAGCAGGCACACAGCTCCTTTGCAAGCAATATCTTCTCAAAGATCATGTCAGAAGCCCTGCCTTATCTGAATGTATTTCCAACTGGAGATCTTCCGGAAGAGAGCCAGGATGCAAATGGACAGACACCATCTGAGGGAATTAATACACCAGCTCCATCTGAAACAGGTTCAGAAGAAAACGGAGAGTCCCAGCCGGAGGAAAGCCAGAAGGTATATGAAACCGATGAATATGTAGATACAGATGGCGGAAGCGGTATACCGGATGCAGTGCCGGGAGATCCTAATGCGCCGGAACTGCCGGCGGCTGATCCGGGTGGTGATACAGAGGCCGGGGCCCAGCTGCCTTCAGCAAATGAAAGCAGCAGTGAGGCAGGAAACTCTCAGGAAGGATCTTCGGAAAACAGTACAGAAAACAGTACAGAAGAAGAAACTTCCCAGTCACAAAGTGAATAAAGGTTCCAAAATGAATAAAAAGAGAAATTACACCGTATATATTTAGGAAAACAGCAGGAAAGAGGCTGTTATGGATCATAGCGGTGGAAATTTAACGAAACACAGAAAAAATATAGCCGTCCTGTGGCTTCTCATTGCGATCGCAGTGTTGGGGCTTTTGGGACGGCTTGTTTTTCTTATGGTCTTCCGGTCGGAGCATTACAGCCAGATGGCCCTTGAACTGCATCAGAGGGAACGGTCCATTAAGGCGGCCAGAGGAAGGATCTTAGACGCAAAAGGAAAGGTGATCGCTGATAACCGGACAGTATGTACTGTTTCTGTGATCTATAACCAGGTAAAAGACAGGGAAAAAGTCACAGACGAATTAAGTGAAATTCTTGGGATCGACCGGGAAACAGTGCAAAAAAAGGTGGAGAAACGAAGTTCCAGGGAGATCATTAAAACCAATGTAGATAAGGAAACAGGGGATGCAGTGCGTAAATTGGAACTGCCTGGCG
>ERZ773264.4287-NODE-4287-length-10186-cov-2.547527_pt1 | contig 10186 bp, 12 predicted proteins | sample MGYA00511910_ERZ773264 | MGnify/ENA primary metagenome ERZ773264 (study PRJEB29015, sample SAMEA2737739) | human gut metagenome | biome: human gut; feature: human-associated habitat; material: faeces | place: China | collected 2012 ... | reverse complement strand
ATAATCTACCGTCTTGCTGTCAGTATGCCGCCACGTGCCGGAAAGTCTTATATATCTTCTCTATTCATTGCCTGGATGTACGGACACTTTCCGCAAGAGTCAGTTATGCGTAACTGTTGTTCGGATACTCTCTATAATAAACTATCATACGATACTCGAGATGTTGTGAAATCTAGGCGTTTTAAAGAAATATTTCCCGATATCCATTTAAAGGGTGATAAGCAGAATGTCAAGAGCTGGAGTGTGGAAGGCGCACGACAAGTATCCTACTTCGGTGGTGGTGTTGGTGGTACCGTTATTGGATTTGGTGCGTCAATGCTCGCCATGACGGATGACTTGTACAAGAGTCTGGAAGATGCATTATCGGATAATAACAATGAAAAGGTATGGTCTTGGAAGCAGGGTACGCATGACTCCCGTATTGAAGGAAGCTGCTGTATGATTGATATTGGTACTCGCTGGTCCTCTAATGATGTCCTTGGACGCATGGAAGAAGCCGGCAAGTACAATGAAATCATTCGTATTGCTGCGCTGGATGAGAATGATGAAACTTTCTGCGCCGATGTTCATACTACAGAATATTACAAGGAATTACGTTCTGAAACAGACGAAAGTATTTGGATGGCCGAGTATATGCAGGAACCGTTCGAGGCCAAAGGGTTACTATTCCCCAAATCGTCTCTCATGCGCTTCAAACTTGCCGATATTGCAGGGAAAAAACCTGATGGAACACTCGGAGCCTGTGATACTGCTGATAAAGGAGATGATGATTTCTGCGCACCATTCGCAAAGGTGTTTGGTCCAAAATACTTCATTACCGATATTCTTTTCACTAAAGATCCTGTCGAAGTCACAGAACCGCGCCTGGCGCAAATGGTTATTGATACAGAGTGCGATCAACTACGTATTGAATCAAACAATGGCGGGCGTATATTTGCTATCAATGTACGCAAACTTGTTACAGCTAAAAAGAAATCGTGTATGATTCAAGCCCGGGCAACAACACAGCACAAGGAAACACGTATCATCATGAAAGCTGGCTGGATAAAGAAGCATTGTGCTTTTCTTGATGAAACAGAATATTCTAAAGGATCAGACTACGGTCGTTTCATGAAAGCGTTTACCAGTTACAAGCGCGAGGGTGATAACGCTCATGACGATGCTCCGGATGGCATGACAATCCTTGCCGAATTTGCTGAAGCAATCGGTCTAAACCTCAAAAAGCAAACCCGTAAGGTGGGCCGTGGATAGTATCCATTCCTATAACTACATAAAGAATGTTGTAATCACATCCCAAATGAACCAAAGAATTTGGTTGTCTCTACTTTGTTCTTGATATAAGAACCATTTGATAGCATAAGCCACTCTTTTAAATACCTTCATTATTATTTATTTTTGAAGAATAGCTTTCGGTTAGTATCAAGGTTTGAAAAAGACCTATTATCCCCAAAAGCATGATTGGCTTCTGCTTCTGCGAAATACGTATAAATTTAGTGAACTTAAAAAGACAACATTAAAGCGCCCTCACAACTAAATGATTATCAATAAAATAACATTTATCAGCTGTAGAAACAATATCTTTTTCAGCACTTTTCCGACACTTTTACCGCCAAAAAAGGACAAAACAATGCACTTGGTCGGTGATTTTTTTCTGAACATATATTTTAAGAGAAAAGTATATGCCAGACATTAAGGATATTCTGAAAAATGAAGATTTCGGTAGCATAGTAGGTGATTTATGTGTTGATACCCGTGAAAATCGTAATCCTCGTGAATATATGGAGGAATACAATGGAGACAGAACCCGTCGTAAAGAATCAGTTGGGTATCGGGAGCCTAAAAAGATTGCTGTATATTCAGATACAGAAGTAGAAATTGACCCCGAAACAGGAGCCGAAAAGCCAAAGAGACTAGAAGACAAGACTGTCGATGTAGCTAAGGTCGTAACCAACCTACCTAAAAAGATCGTCCGCACATCTGTTGCTTTTCTGTTTGGCGGTGAAATGACTATCACAGCAGAAGATTCGAATGACGGATTTGATGAGTTTAAGAAGGTCTATAAGCGAAAGCTCAAGATGCAATCGGTATTGAAAGAGTTTGCTCGCAAGGTGTTATCTGAAACCAAAGCAGCTATTATATTCTATCCGGTCACTAAAGATGATGGAAAAAGCCAGTTGAAGGTTAAGATTCTATCTACTCCCAAGGATAGTAATGTCGAATGTGAATTTTATCCACACTTTGATGAAGACGACGATATGGACGGCTTTATCTATAAGTACAATGCAGAAGTCAATGGCCGTACTTGCGAATGCGTGAAAGTCTATACGAAAGATGTTATTTACTCCGGTATTATGGACGGTGTTTGGCAAGTGAAAAAGATAAAGAATCGTTTTGGCAAGATTCCGGTAGTATATGCCGAAGTCGATTGTCCGGATTGGGAAGATGTCGCTAATTTGATAGAAATGAGACTTTCCCGCCTATCAGATACTAATGACTACTTTTCCGAACCGATACTGAAAACTTATGGTTTGGCTAATCTTCCGAGCAAAGAAACTGTAGGCAAAGAGTTAAACTTTACTATGGAAGTAGATGCGGATACCGGTAATACATATCATGGTGATGCAGATTACTTAGCATGGCAACAGTCCTGTGAATCCGTAACACTTGAACTTAACCAGTTAGATGATGCAATACATTCCGGATCTTCAAGTCCTGATTTATCTATGAGTAAACTAATGGGGCTTGGCAACCTTAGTGGTACCTCACGTCGTTTTATGTTGATTGATGCAGAGATTAAGGCATCTGAACAAATGGAGATATTCGGCCCGGCAGTTCAACGTACAGTGGCAATAGTTCAGGCTGGAATGGCTAATATTACGCACACTAAATATGCATCGCAATTAAATGATAACTACATTGAGGTTGAGTTTGGTAGCATTCTCCCACAAGATCTAGCTGAAGAACTCAAGAACCTTGAAACTGCTTCTCAATTCAATAGCAAGGAAACGATTATAAAGAATTCACCATACACTGACGATGTGGAAACAGAATTGAATCGTAAGAAGCAAGACGAAAAAGAGACTGCACAGAATAATTCATTTATTGGAGCAACTTTATAATCTATGCCCGGACTTTCTTTCTACGATAAACAACATATACAGAAAATTGCTGCACAGCAGGCCGTAATAGCTAATATCTTTAATCAATTTATTCTTTCTGTTTCCCCGTATCTCCATAAATGGTCTGATGCGGGGAAAAATAACGTATGGATACGTAATCAGAGAATAGAGAGTGCAGTTGACCGGGAACTGCTGAATCTTGAATCAATGCTATATGCTAATATCTCTGCATTCCAAAAGGACGGCTGGGATCGAGCAGAAAGAAAGAATGATGATTTTATTTCCCAGTTCATCAAGGGAATGTCTATTTCCAGTGCAACAAAAGATGGTATGTTCGCTCATAGTTTATCTGCATTTGAAACTCTAAAGAACGATATAGATGCTAACGGATTCAAGTTATCTGATAGAGTTTGGAATATTACGCAACAAACGAAATCGCAACTCGAATTCTATCTTGATAGTGGCGTAGTTGCCGGACGTAATGCAAACGGAATCAGTAGCGATATACGGCAAATTTTGCAAAATCCCCAAAAACGCTTTCGCAGGATCCGGAATGAGAAAGGTGAATTGGTACTATCACAACCAATGAAGAATTATCATCCAGGACAAGGTGTTTATCGTTCAGCATATAAGAACGCTCTCCGGACATCTGCTACAACTACGAACATTGCTTATCGTAGTGCGGACTATGAACGTTGGAGCAAACAGGACTTCATATTAGGTATTGAGGTACATCGCTCGGCCAATAATCGAGGACCGTGCAAGATATGTGATGCAATGGTAGGTAAATATCCGAAAACGTTCAAGTTTACAGGCTTTCATCCTTTTTGTATCTGTTTTGCTACTCCTATCACCATGGAACCGGAAGACTTTGCTGATTTCTTGCTGAATGACACAGTTCCGCAAGGCCAAACTATTACGGATATTCCCCAGGCGGCAAAGGATTTCGTCAGCGAAAATAAAGATGGATTACAATCTGCTTTCTGGTACAAGGATAACTTTACCAATGATGGAGGACTACAAAGAGAAATAGTTTCCCAACCTATTACGAATGAAGTTATAAAGGTTTCTAAACCTAAACGTATCAAGACTGATGCAGAGAAAAATGATATTCAAAAAAGATGGGAAGACCGATTTGTAAGAAACTTCAACCAAGCCAAAATAGAACAGAAGATTGGTGTAAAAAAAGGCAAAGAAATGACCTTCGAAGAAGCTAATGAGTTACGGGGAAACATTAATTATGGAAAAGCAAGCGAATATAGTGTAAATTGCCAGTCTTGCGTAGTTGCTAATGAATTGAGGAGACGTGGATATAATGTTACAGCTCTACCAAATCTTCAAAAGACAGGGAACATTCCATATGAGTTATCAATGCGGACCAATTGGGCATGGATCGACCCCAAGACTATGGTTATGCCTAAAAAACAGACTGCAGGAGGCATATATGATATAACAAGATCGGGAGCTTTAAAAAGCAAAAGTATAAAAGAGTTAACCAAAGAATTAGTTGAACTAGTAAAAGAACCGGGAAGATATCATATTGATTTTGCTTGGAAAGGCAAGAATTCTGGGCATATTATTACTCTGGAAAAATTACATAATGGAAAAATAATAATATATGACCCACAAACTGGAAAGATGAAAAATTGGAAAGAACTATCAAAGGAAATAAGTTTGAGATATGGAGTTAGTGTATTACGTGTAGACAATTTGTTGGTAAATACTGATATTATTGACGGAATAGTGAAAAAATTATAGTAATGTATCTACATGGTCTTTAGACATGGAAGTCATTCCCATTATATCTTCTGATTGAGTATATGGTGCTAACGTAGCAACACTATCTTTAACAAGGATAAAGCGAGGATAACCAATACAACATCCTGCATCTTCTTTCCGGGATACTGTATATGCTAAATAGCCGTTCCATTCTCCATAATAGGAAACTTGATCGAATCCATTTTGAAGAGCGAGTTCTTTAGCTTTCTTTCTATATTCTTTCTTCTTATTATCCATGTTGCAAATATAGTCATTGATTCCGGAATAAAATATATAAGCAGGAAAAATTTACTCCCCTTATATTTTAATAGAAAATCGTTATGACAATCATTGATGCTATTAAAAAGGGCTTGAAAGCCGCAGGTGTAAACGAAAAATACGCTGTAAAGGTTCAGAAACTCTTCAAAATCGAAAAGGAGGAGGATATTGATACTTATATTGCCTTGTTCAAAGACAATATTCTTCCTGATCTTGAAAACACATCCTCAATAGAAAAAGCGAAAAAGGATGCTATTGCCGAGTATGAAAAGAACAATGGTTTAAAGGATGGTAAACCTATCAAATCGGCTAAAAAGACTAAGAAAACAGTAAAATCCGAAGACGATGATGAAGAAGACGATGATGAAGACTTCGAAGATTTGCCCGCATCTGTAGTTAAGCTATTGAAAGCCCAACAGAAGCAAATCTCCGAGTTGACCGCATCGGTATCTTCTGTCGTATCAACAGTCACAACTTCCACGAAACAGGCATCAGCCAGAACACTATTTGCAGATGCAAAACTCCCTGAAAAGTGGTTTAACCGTATTGATGTCAATTCTGAAACTTCTGTTGAAGATCAGATTAAAGAGTTGCAAGAAGAATACGCTGAAATCAGACAGTCGGTAATAGATGACGAGGTCGCCGGTGGCGGTTACAAGCCTAATTCCTACAAGCCCAAAGAACGTTCTGAAAAAGAATGGCTAGAACTTATGGAAGACGAAGAAAACTCAAATAATGGAACTGCCAGTCTTGGCCTCGATGAATAATAACTAATAATTAAAAGCTATGTTCAGAAAAAAACAAAAAGAATTTCAGTATGCTCCCGGAATCGAAAAGATTATTGAGGACATTCAGGGCGGTGGTACTATTGCCCGTGCGGAACTGAAGGGAATCATTGATGAACTTCCTCCGCTTGTTATGGTAGGTAAGGATGCTAACGGTCTTTATCATACTGTTAAGACCGGAAGAATTACGGCTGTTGCGGATGCTGATGCAGTAACTATTCAGATAGCAAAGAATCATGTGTTTAAAGTTGGAGAGGCTGTTACTGTTGGTGGTGCCTTAACTGGAGCTGCTGATGTAATCTCTGCAATCGACAAGACCAACCCAGGCTACGATACGATAACCCTTGCTGGACCAATTGGAGCTGCAGAGATAGGTAATGTATTAGTTCTTGTTACTGCCAAAGCTGATGCCAAAGCCGCCAAGTTCAAATATGTACCAGAAGTTATTACAATGAACAAGGTTGATGTAACGGTTGCTAACCAGCAATCAGGACTTCTGGTACGTGGTACTGTAAATGAGGCAGTAATGCCCTACCCTATTGACGAAGCAATGAAGGCATTGCTTCATTTTATCCGTTTTGTGTAATCCATTAATTCATAATTATGTATGGAAAGAAGTTTAATTAAACAAGTGAACCGTAAGAATATGGGTGCCCGTCTTAACTCGCGTAAAGTTAAGCCGGTATTCTTCCCTAATTTCTTTGGTGTAAAACAGAAGAACTCTCTGAAATGGGAAACTCTTACTGGCGAAAAAGGTGCACCGGTTATCGCTGATGTTATTTCATTCGATTCTTCCGCACCGCAAAAGAAACGTGAAGTTATCGGCAAGATGTCAGGTGATATCCCTAAGACTGCAGTAAAACGCGGTATGAACGAAAGCGACTGGAACGAATACCAGCAACTTAGCCGGGATTGTGAAGGTGATGCAGACTTGAAATCAATTCTGGACCTTGCTTTTAAAGATCAAGACTTCGTATATAACGCTGTTCGTGGCCGTTTCGAATGGTGGTGTATGCAATTGATGTCTAAAGGTGGCTTCATTCTCAATTCAAGCAATAACAATGGCATTGTTACCGAAGAATTTGTAGGCTGTGGTATGCCTAATGAAAACAAGAAAGTTGCTGCTGTGGATTGGTCTAAGTCTACAACGGCCGACGGCTTGCAGGATATTGAGGACACTGTGGTTGCCGCTTCTGCCGAAGGTGTTACTATCAAATACGTAGTAATGCGCAAAGACAGATTTGCTCTATTGAAGAAGCAAAAGGCTGTTATTGAAAAGGTAAAAGGCTGGATCAATCAGAAAGAAAAACTGACTATCTCCAAAAAGGTTATCAATGAATACCTTGCTGCCCAAGAGAATACGGAAGGTGTCCAGATTGTTCTTGTAAGTCCGTCTGTTCGTATTGAGGATGCTTCTCATAAACGTACTACTGTAAATCCATGGGAATCCGCTAATATTTGTTTCCTGGAAGATTTACAGTGTGGCGACATTCAGCATGGTCCTATCGCAGCGGAACATTCTGTTGAATACAAGAAGAAAGCTACAACGCTGAAAAAAGACTTTGTTTTCATCAGCAAGTGGTCTGAACTGGAACCGTTCAAGGAGTGGACTAAAGCGGAAGCCAACGCAATTCCTGTAATTAATGATCCTGATGCAATGTACATCATGAAAACTGATGGCCAAGCATGGGAAGAAGGTGAAGATACTGAAAAAACAGATGAAGAGTAAACTATATGGCAACAATCAGAGAAACAATACTGGAATATCCTTCTATTGAGGATATGGAAAGCTTCTTAGATAAGGTAGTCTTCGTTAAGCGGGGCATCAACCCCGAAGCGGAATGTACTACTGAAAACATGAAGCAAGTTGGTCTTTGTGTCGCTGATACGTACGCCATGTTAGTAAACTCACAGGATTTCAGTGAGAATAAGCTTTCTATCACTCATCCCCGTTCTTTCTATATCCAGACTGCAAAACAACTGTATATAGAAAACGGGGAGCCGGAGAAAGCCGGTAAACTCGGGAAACGAATAATTATCAAAGGAAAGGCTGGTAACAGATGGTAAAACGATATCCACATACAGCGATAGTCACTATCGACGTTAACGGAAAGACAGTAAACGGTGAATGGGTTCCGGGGAAACCGATTGAAATATCCGTTCCCGGACGTTATGATCCTGTAAGTGATGGTACTGTTGTCTATAAACGTAATTCTGCTGGTGATGAAGCGCAAATACATGGCTATTTCTATACCAAAATGCAGCCACCGGCCGGTAGTAAGTTTTTGCGTTTGAAAGTCGAATCAAAGGGTATTGATGTACCAGTGATCTGTTGGGAACCTTATCAATCACATTCAATTATCAACGTATGAGAAACGGTATGACTCCCCTATTCACTTATGATGAATTGGAAAAATGGTTTGATCGCTTTCAAAGTAAAGCAGAAGATAAGATGCTTGTATTCCTGCAGGCAGGAGGTGAAAAGTTTATCGAAGTAGCCCGCCGGAGCGGTTCATATAAAGACCAAACTGGCAATCTTCGAAGCTCTATTGGATATATAATAGCCAAAGACGGCGAAGTGGTTACAGAAAACTTTAAGGAGGGTGACAAAGGGACTGATAAGACAACCGGTAAGTACAAAGGTCGCAGGCTTGCAGAAGAAGTCTCACTATCATATACTGGCGGTTATGTGTTGGTTGGTGTTGCAGGAATGGAGTATGCGGCAGCCGTGGAAGCTAAAGGGTATGAGGTTGTTTCAGGAGCTAATACGCAATGTGAGAAATACCTGAGAGATACATTGAAGTCAATTTTTAACAAGATTTAATTATGGACGAGTTTGATGCTGTTGATATAGTTTACGATGCTGTTTCCGCTGCGGACATCGATATTATGATTTACAAGGATAAGTCGGAAGCCGGCTTTACTAATGAACACATCGTTATCAATCATCTGCAATTGAATGAGCTCGACTTCATCAATAAAGTGCCTGTTAATATAAACATCTTTGTTCCTTGGAGTGATGAAAATGGTATGTTAAAACGTCAACGAATGAAAGAATTAAAGCGTAAGGTAAGGAAATCGCTTGATTCAATCAATAGTAATGACGGTGTATGTAAAGAAGTAACAGTCCTCTGGAGCGTTCCAATGCCGGACCTGAAAGAAGGCTTTGCTTGTACAAATATCAGATTAGAAATTTTAATAGATCAATAATTATGGCAGGAGAAGCTAGACCTATCGCTATGGGCGTAGGTAAAATTAAATTTGGAGCAGTCGGAGACGGTGTTCCGGGAACGGACCTCAAAGAATTTCCTCTTCCGACAAAAGGAAGTGTAGAATTTCGGATCCTAAAGAAGTAAAAGTCGAGACGGAAGGAAGCGATGAACCTTTGTATGTTGAATTTGTAAAAGATACAACAGATTACATCGAACTCTCTATTCCTACTCCTTCTAACGAAGTACTTAAAGAGTTGGCAGGTGGTGAGATTGATACAGCTGACGGAAAAAACATCTGGAAGAAACCAATCAACGTTCCTTCTATCTCAAAGACATTCCAGTGCGAAACATTACCCAAAAACGGTAAAAAGGTAGTTTATACCGTTGTTAATGGTAAGATTACTTCTAAGATCTCACAAGCTCCCGGTTCCGAGCAAGCGGAGTTGTTACTTGTACGTGTATATATGCAGGCAGCTATTACAGCTTCCGGAGAAAAAAAGGCTGCTTTTATGCGTGAAGTTATAAGCGTGTCTGAAAGCGGAGAAGCCCCGGCAAATCCAGCAAATCCCGAAGGCGAAGAAGTAGTAGAGTAAAAATGGTTTCCTGTGTAGCTTAGTTGGTTAAAGCACTACATTAGTAGAGACCGGTGGTTCGAATCCACTCACAGGAACAAACTATTTGAAGGATGGAGCCGAAAGTATTAAAGGTTAGTCGCGAATAACTGGATATATTGTCAGGAAGTACAACTGACTAGGCTCCTTGATGAAACTTATGAGTATAAAAAACTTATTCCAACAAGAATCTGATTCTGTTACAGAACAACCTGTAAGAATCCCATTTGATTTCTCTAACCGAGATTCTATTCCTAATGGAAAGGACCCAGGTAATAGTATTGTAATAAAACCAATTACCGTCCGGACATGGTTTAGAATTCGTCCGCTTCTTCTTGAAATTGAAAAAGAAGATATTGATAGGATGATTGTAAAAAAGGGAGAGCTGCCAGAAGATTTTCCCAAAATTATGGATAAGTACG
>ERZ773264.4284-NODE-4284-length-10191-cov-4.657459_pt1 | contig 10191 bp, 7 predicted proteins | sample MGYA00511910_ERZ773264 | MGnify/ENA primary metagenome ERZ773264 (study PRJEB29015, sample SAMEA2737739) | human gut metagenome | biome: human gut; feature: human-associated habitat; material: faeces | place: China | collected 2012 ... | reverse complement strand
TTTCATGTGCAATACCTCACTTTCTGTGGGTATTATTGGCATTTACACGGTTCGGCATTCAGCCTCCAAATTGCAAGTAGTTTTGTAATAAAAAACTTATAAAACTAATTCTTTTTCCGAAAAAGAGAATTTATTATAGTCTGAAATCCGCATAACAGCAAGGAAAAACAGGCATTCACCACATAATCAACATTGTGTGGTATGGTGATGTAAAGCAACATCTGTTCTGCATTTTTTATTTACAAGTGGAAAAGGAAGGTAAAATTATGCAAAAGAGAATACTCTCTCTGCTTGTCGTGTCGGCGGTGCTGCTGGCGACTGGCTGCAGCAAGAGTGAATCCAACGTTTCGAGCACACCTCGATCCGCAGCAGAAAGCACAACCACATCTGCTTCCGACATTGAGGACGAGCCTGCTGTTTCCGCAAGCAGTACGGAAACATCTTCAGAAGAACCCGCCAAAATGGAAAATGACCCCACCGAGGAATCGGTACAGGATAATGCCCTTTTATCAATGGACGCGCAGGAACTTTTTGTCGCAGCCAGCGAAATAAGAGGAAAGGACGCTTCCGAAGACCGTATCAGAACTTATACTTACGAAACACTCCCGCAGGAGGACGGCACCGTTGCGGTGGTAAGGACATCTGTTATTGCGGGTTTCCCCGAAAATGTAAGTGCGTATTTTCTTACATATGGCGACAGCGGTCTGGAGCTTAAGTCCTCGAAGTTAGGCTATACATTCAATGAGATCAATGGCAAAATCGACGGCTACACAGCGCCTGTCGTTGATTACAACGACCCTCGCTCCACTATAGATGTTGACGGGCTGTCCGCAGAGGAACTTGCAGATATAACAGACGTTATTTTCAACGCCTTTTATTATGCAAGTCTGGGAGAGTGCGAAAACGGCAAAATGAGCGGAATTTGCAGCTACAACGGCGATAATTCGTACGAGTGGGTGGAGAAGATGTTCAAAAAGTTCTACACCGACGATATGTACAACAGATTTTTCAACGAGGAAACGCTCACGCTTATGGGGGCGTACTCAAACGAGGACGGCGTATGCGTTAAGGCTGCGCTTGCGTTCGGAGGCCCTGTGCCGTCTGTCGTGGGGTATGAAATGTTATCCTCCGACGATAACGACATAGTGTTCAGAACGAAGGTTTACAGCGAGATGAGCGACACAGAATGGTACGTCGTTTCTTCCCTTACCAACACCGAAAATGGCTGGAAAATAAGCTGTTATAATGAAGATGAATAACCAAGGAGGACAATTATGAAAAAAAGAGCATCACTTATCACAGCACTTGCGCTGACCGCAAGCATTCTGACAGGCTGCGCAGGCGGCACAAACTCGGAGAGCAGTTCTACTGCTAAAAGCACATCTCAGACTACACCCGCAGCTACAACCTCTGAAAACAATGCCACCGAGTCTGTTTCCGACGTTGAAACATCTGCTGCGGAAGAATCTGTTCCCGAGGAAACACAGCAGGAACCAACTGAGGAAGCAAAGCCCGAGGAAAATGTTGTTACCGAACTAAAATTTACTGCCCAGTATATAGGCACTGAAACATCGTACAGAGTACTCTCCGTTAATTCCGACGGGACATACCTCGCGCTGTATTATGACGTAAACGACAATTACTCAACCAAGGCAGCGGTTCTTAATTCGGATCTAACGCTTAAAGAAACGCTTACCGGAGAACTGGCTTACAGTAAGGCAGCCGCTCCCGTATGCCTTGTTCTGGATAAAGCTTCGCACAAGTACACTTTATGGATAAACGGCAAGACATATGAATATGGTCAAAAAGAAGTAAAGGGCGATAAATTTTTCTATGTAAACAATGATATAGTAGCCTTTAACGAAGAATATTTCTCGATAGACGGCGAAAAGCTTGATTATCCTTATCACGGGACATTCACAGACGGACACTGCTTCTATGTTGAGGACGGAAAAACCATGTGCATGGATACGGACGGTACTGTCACCGACTATACCGAGAAGGTAAAGTCCATAACGGACGCAGGCAAGCAGGTAATATCAATGATAGACGATACATACTTTGTTACCAAGGCGGACAGCGACAGAACGCCCACATGGTACGACAAGGACGGAAACGAGGTAATCACCGGGTATCCTGTTGAAGTAAACGGGAAGTACATTTTTGACGGCTTTGCCTGCGTGCAGGAATACGATCAGACATTCTACTCTCAACTTGCTGAACCGCACAAAAAATCAACAGACGCAACTCAGGGAAATATGGGTATGCTTGGCGTAAGAGAATGGGGTTCGGATTCGGTGCTTCTGAGCGGCGGTTATTTATTCCATTCGGACGGCGAAAGCACCAAAGCAAGCGATTTTCTGTATTCCAATTTCTACAACGGCGTAGCCCTTAGCACAAGCGGAGGAAAGGCTGCCTTTATCAACACAAAGTTTGAAATTATATCCGAAATATTTGAAACAGCTAACCAATCCATGACCGCCGAATATATAGGCAACGGACAGTTCTGCCTGGGCGGATCTGTGGGTTACTACCTGCTCACCCCCGAATTCTGATATCTCCCAAGGTTTTCTCATAAAATGGCGGCGCAGAAATGTGCCGCTGTTGTTTTATATTGTTTGATATTTAGTAAAATGAAGAGAAGCAACTTTTCTCTCTGATTTTTAAGCATTAAGCCATTAGATATGAATATTCGGAAGAGTTTGTTGTAGAGCTCATAACAGTAATTACATTGTGCAAATTACAATACAGGAAAGCTTTATCCAACGCGGTTTTATGAGTTGTTATATAAAAAAATCGTTGTATATAGCCATTTCCTAATGATTTGTAGAATTATTTTGCATATTTTATATGCATTACGCACATACGCAAATTTATATTCTCAAGACAATCTGGATACAATTAACAATCTTTTTATATTGCTATTAAAAATGAAGAGTTTTGGCAGGATTCATGTAATTATTTCAGATTCAAAAATATAATATCAGGGAGGAAAGAAAAAAGGATAGTTATGTCAATCAGTAAAAGAAAATAGAAATATTAGATAGTAAAAAGGACAACAAAAGTAAGCGAAAATGGGGAGGAGTATGTAGTTTAATTATTAATGTTTTAATAATAAAAAAATAATTTACTAAAATACTAAAGTTTTTGAAAAATATGTCGATAATATATTTGCGAGATAATTATGTAACCTATATATAACATTACTATAATTTGTTACCTTCCACAAGCACTATAAAAGGTACAATACATTTCACCGCTTTTATGGGGCTAAAATGGGGTAATCATTAAAAGAAAATGTTGTTTGGGGTTAAATAATTACCTTTTAATTCATATGATGACTTTTTACAACAATGTGAGGTGATGGGAAAAGATATGATTGTTTATCAGTTGATTTGGAGACAAATAAAAAGAGAAGAATGTGAAAACAGGTTAGTATTAAAAAAGTTACTTATATATAATACTACTAAAATATATAAGTACAATTTGAAAGGAAGAAATGATGGAAAACAATAAGACAAATTTGCCAGTATCCAAAGTGGGTAGGGTCAATATCAGACCATTGTTAGCAAAAGACGGGGTACACTATCAGTTGCGAATAGTAATACCAAAAGAAATGAGGCGAGACGGCAAACGCGAAAAAACAAAGATTTGGACTAATGAAGAACAATTAAAAGGTAAAGCATTACGATTAAAATTAGAAAAAGAAGCCATAGAATTCGAGAAATCAGTATTGCAAAACAGTCAGGGAAATAATTATCAAAATATGCTGCTAAGCGATTACATAAAACATTTTAGGAATGTTAAGGTTACTGCAGGCGTTAAGCATAATACCCTATTGTATTATGATAATATGGCACAAAGAGTAAATGAGTATTATAAGAATGCAAAGATAACTGATATAGCAGCAGCAAACGCTAATGATTTCCTGGTTTGGCTAAAATCACAGACGAGCAGTATACAGCAAACAGCACGACAACGAGGTAATCTTAAGGAGTTTACTACACTTTATGGGGTAAAACAGAAAGCTATATCAGACCATGCGAACATATCAATTAAAACAGTTGAAGCCTGTTATGCGGGTAAAAATATTAACTGCGAAAATGCAAAAAAGATATATAAAGCTATTTTTGAAATCGTAAATAATAAAAAGCATATTATAGAGATTAATCGGATAAGAGCAAATCGTAAACCAGCTGAACCACCGCTGCCTATTCCTAATATATCTTTTAATCATCTCTTTGTTGTAAATGAGACCGCAGCATTGTCCGAGAAAACTATTAGGGAACACTATGTTTTTCTCCACGCTGTGTTGCAGCTTGCTTTTAAAGAAAAGATAATCTCATATAATCCATTAGATGATACCGAGAAGCCCAAAGTAAATATAAAAGAAAGAGACTGCTTTACTGCTGATGAAATAAAAAATATAATAGCTATTTTAGATTGTGAAGTAGCACAGGGCAAAACATCATGCAAGTGGCAGGCTGTTATGTATTTGCTGATTTTCACCGGTGCGCGCAGGGGCGAGATTATGGGACTATCGTGGGATAGTATAGATTTCCAAACAGGGTTAATGTCGATAAAGCAAGCAACCAGCTACTCGAACGAACGAAAAGAGGTGTATATACATACACCAAAAACTAAGCAATCTATACGGACAATAATGCTTAGTACAAGGGTAATTAATATTTTGAGAGAATATAAAAAGGAGTATCTGCAAATAAAGAGCAAAGCCACAAAATGGGTAGACACAGGACTACTATTTGTTCAGCCTGACGGACGGCCGATATCACCGGGTGCGATAGACGACTGGATGCAGTCATTCGCGCAACGAAATGAATTGGCACATATGAATCCGCACAAATTCCGCCATAGTGCTGCGACCAATATGCTACAGAGTAATCAGATCGATCTAAAATCCGCAAGTGTTATGCTGGGGCATTCTACACCTAGCGTAACCGCCAACATTTATGCTCATGCGCTTAAAGATAATAATGCGAAAGCTTGCGGGGTATTGGCTGATGTATATGCCGGAGAGGAAAATAAAAACGGTGGATGAAAAGTGGATGGAAAATAAAAAGATAAAACAGCAATGAGGTAAAGCGGCAAAAGAAAAACCGCTCAACCATAATGGTTAAGCGGTTTTTCTGTTGGCACGCCAGGAGGGATTCGAACCCCCGACCCTCTGGTTCGTAGAAATAAATACTGGGGTTTGTTCCAGGTGCAACGCTCAAAAATCGCATAACAAAGCCATTCTTTCTTTTGAGCTAATCGTTCGGAAACCTCGTAAATACCGTTTTTCGGACACCGGTGTGACCATAGTGTGACCATACAGCCAGCAACGTTTTATAATAAGCGAAATCTCTTCTAGAAATGGAATTAAATGAATATTGCATATTATATGTTCAGATAATTTGCAACCAAATACATTCTTATATAAATATGAATTTATCATTCACTCTCAGAATTGTTTTGCAATATTACTGGTATTGCATCAACAGCATTCTTATCCGCGAGCCTATTAAAGATAACGACAAAATTATTTACAAATTTTTCAATATCACTATAATGCTCACTACACCAGAACTCAAACATGCAAGTTTGTTCTCCTAATGCTTTTTCCGCTTGTGCATACCATTTTTTAAAATCAAGTGTAGAATATTCCCCAATTTCAAGAGGCCAGTCATTAAAACAAATATCATAGTTAAAATTGGGATTTCTTGAAAGTGTATTTGAAAACTTAGTAAATGCTTCGTGTTTTTTTAATAGAGAAAACATCCCTTTCTCAATCACTAGAGGAAGAAAAATGAAGTTGCCAGAATCTAAAATTACCTTCGCTTTGTTGTGATATTCTGGTTTATCTGGTACATCGCCATCAAGCACAATAACATTATTTTTAAACTCCGGTACCCCTTTCTCCACTAGTTGAACATAATTCGTCCATCCAAGATTAATGTCTACAAAAGACATATACATATCTGGATTTATGTTTAAATATTTAAGTAAAACATATTGCAAAAAAGATATCGCACGAGTATCTTCACAGTATATGTTTATCTTACTATTCCCAGAGGATAGTGACAAATTAATATCATTCAGAATTCTATTCAATTCATCGCTTGTCTCAATATTTTTGGGCATAATGGTACGAATTCCTTCTTCATCATAATTGGGTTCCAGGTAAACTATGGAACTATCATATGCGTAAAGAGGAAGATTTATTCCTTTTTTATTTCTCTCTGCTCGCTGAAGCTTATTAACACTTTTTAAGATTATAGGAGAATGAGTAGTAAAAACAATTTGAATATTATAGTCGTTCGATGCTTTCCATAAATATTCTATAAGTTTCATTTGAGCAAACCCATATAAAGTTGCGTCAATTTCATCTATTAACAATATACCGCCCTTATAATCTCTAGAATACTGTTCCTTCAATCGCCTAAAAGAAAGTACTGCCAGGATGATTCTCATTACATTGCCTTCTCCTGCAGAATTTGTCAAAATATCGTGTACATCATCACTAACCCCTGAGAACACCTTAGAAGCAGTACCTTTTTCAAGTTCAACCGACGGTGTACCTGTCATATGCTGAATACATAAAATTGTTCTGTAATTCTTAATGCAATAATTGATTTCTTCTTGCGTAAGTTCTAGAGAAACCGATTCTGTTTTTCCTGATTCACCTATAGGAAACAATCTGCTAAGGCTTAAAAAATATACAGGTAGTTGAATGTATCCTTGACCCTTTTTACGACTTTCTGAATTCCAGAATCTAAGCGTAGTTGGGTGCCCCGCCTGCTTTCTAGGAATACTTTCCACGGAGTAATATTCCTTTTTTGACACATTTTTGTGCAGATTCAATTTCCATTTATGCTGTCCGATGACATCGTGTTCAGGTGATAATTTAAACTTTTCAAAAAATTGAGACCTGAAGTTATATCCATCTATCGTTTTACATCCATACATTGGATGCTCCTTTGATATTGTGAAAGGTTGACTAATTAAACCTAAAAGGGTTGTTTTTTGAGTTGCATTTCGTCCAGATATAGCAGTAATTCTTTTTCCTAAACAAAAAGACACTTGATTAAATGCACGAAATTTTTCTATTTCTACACTTTTTATAATCATAATTCCACCTCATTCACCTTAAATTGATTTTAATTCCATTATCAAGAAGCTGTTTCTTAGATGGGCAAAATTTAACATCCGAAAAAATCATTATTTCAGAAGCCACGCCTTTATTTGCCGCGCTGTACATTAAATCAAACATACGAATATCATAATTGCTGTATACCTCTTTGATTGACGTTACATCATCATATGTGACAATCCAAGGGGCAGTAATCTCTTGAGAAATTACATCGTATATTTTCTTATGGTCTGAAGGTGTAAAATAATTCTTGTATAACTCTTGTCCCTTATTAAAATATGGAGGATCAAAATAAAAGAATAGATTTCCATCAAGAGAAGGAACGTAATTATGTAAAAGGCTTATAATATCCTTATTGTATACAATAATCCTATTCCTGACTTTTGCTATTGCTTCAATTTTTGATATTATTGCATCTTTATTAAATCTTACATCAATTTTCCATTCTCCAGCTTGTGCATAACCACCTATAGGACCAGCATTTAATATACCGGATCTATTTGTCCTATTAAGAAAAAGCGTAGCAAAAGCAAAATCCAAAGAATATGATGTAGATGAAGAGTATATTGCTTTCTGTCGATACCATTCTTCAATCGTTATAGGTGTATTCTTTATTCGTGCAATCAAATCATTAGGTTCTTGCTTAATAGCACGCCAAAAAGAATAAATTGATTTATCGTAATCATTAATTACAATTCGTTCTACAACGTTATCAAGTAATAAAGAAAGAGCGACTCCAGCTCCGCCTGCAAATGGCTCCACGTAGGTGCAATCCTGTATATTAAGATTCTGTATTGCGAGCCGAATAAAACCTGCTAACTTTGTCTTACCGCCAGGATAACGAAGTGGCGATGGATTGGTCATGAGCGCTCCTCCTTTTCCATATATCATTTATTATCAATTATACCACTAATCACATAAGAATGTCAATACAAGAGACCTATAATCTTTATTTTTCTTTTCAAAATAATTCATAATCCACCCCAAAATAGTACAGTCTATATTATCACTATGTAGTAGCCTAAGATAATCAGATTAATTGTCGGATTGTGGATATTATCCAGGTCCTCCATTATTTCGAATGAATAAAATGACAGCAAAGGGAAATTCAGAATCACTCAATTTCATTCAAGGCAATGCTTTAAAAATCTTCGGCACAAACAGTCACAGATGGTTAATAAAACAAAACGGTGTCAAGAGTTGTTGCAGTGACAATATAAAATGTGAACTAACTCCAACCAATAAGATGCTTGAAAAAACAAGCTTGATTTTTGATAAATCGGATATAAATCAAACACTTCAAGATAAACTAATGCTATCAAGAACACTAACAGAAAGAGAGACATATCACAAAGGAAATTCAAACTACACACTCTTGTTATCGTGAAAGACACCATTAATAAGTCAAACGTAGAGATCTATGCAAGATAGCAAAACGCATTGACCCGTCAAGTAAAAAGATAAATCCAGAATCTGAGATTACTTTGTGTTATATTGAATTTTCATCAAGCAGGAAGTCAATCAAACCAATATTTAGCACTCCCATGTCATCATACCAGCGTTTTCTGATGTCCTTTCTGATTATAACCTTAGGGAAACTATCACCAGTCAGAGCGAAAGGTTTCATTTCCTGTGCCGCCTTTTCCTCGTCTGGCAATGCAAAAGCCGACTGAATATACACTTTCCTGCCGCCCTTAACCGCAACAAAATCTATCTCTCGCGCCACCTTTGAGTAGTTCCCGCTGCTGTTCTGCTCTCTGGAATACACAACTCCCACATCGACTGAAAATCCACGGACTATCAGTTCGTTGTAAATGATGTTCTCCATAATGTGAGTCATCTCCTGCTGACGGAAACCAATTCTTGCGTTACGCAGACCAATATCCTCGCAGTAATACTTGTACGGATATTCAAAATAAGACTTTCCCTTTACGTCATAACGCTTGCTTTCCGAAATGAGGAATGCGTCCTCAAGGTGTCCGATATATGAGGTTATCGTGTTCTGCGAAATAGATGTATTCGTCATCGAACGAATAGTATCAGAAATCTTCTTGGGATTGGTAAGCGAGCCTATTGAGGAGCATATCAAGTCAAGCACCTGTTTCAGCACGTCTTCGTGCTTTATGCCCATACGCTCAACGATATCCTTGATATATACCTCGTTGAACAGAGATTCAAGGTACTTCATCTTTGCAGTGTCGTTCGGTCGTGACAGCACGAATGGCATACCGCCATAGAATGCATATTCGTCAAAGGCGTCATCCTTGTCGCCGCCGGCTGCCGAGAAATACTCCGCGAATGACAGCGGGTGAACTCGAATTTCATCGCTGCGCCCTCTGAACTCGGTCAGAATATCCGATGACAGCATTTTCGAGTTGCTGCCTGTAACGTAAATATCAAGATTATCAAGCTCACGCAGGTCGTTCAGAGCGTCATAAAATGTGATTTTCTTTCCGTCCGGGTTGTAAGGGTTATTCACCTCGTCGGACATCTGGATTTCATCTATGAACAGATAATACTGCTCTTGTTTGCCCTCAACATACCCACGAACAAACGAAGTAAGCCCCAGCGGATTTCTGTACTTTATGTCACGAACTTGGTCAAGTTCGATGCTGATTATCCGTTTTTCAGCAACGCCGTTCTCCAGCAAATAATTTCTGTACAGCGTTCTCAGCAGGAATGACTTCCCACAGCGGCGGATTCCCGTAATTACCTTTATCTGACCGTCCCACTTATATTGTATTATCTCATTCAGATATGCGTCTCTTTTTATCTCCATTTTATCACCTCAACTGAAAACTTAGGTACACAATGACTTTATCTATCAATATTATATCGTCTTACATGTATTTTGTCAAGAGTTTTACTGAAAAGTATGGTACATTTTACATGAATTATTCAGAGATTTGTCATATTGGCATCGTCCATAAGCTGGGTAAAGCTTTTTCTTTCAAATATATATTATAATAGTGTGTAGCTATATATGAGCTATCCGTTTATAACGGCACACAGAAATTTCCCCGAAGCGTAAATGCTTCGGG
>ERZ773264.4267-NODE-4267-length-10234-cov-4.646724_pt1 | contig 10234 bp, 3 predicted proteins | sample MGYA00511910_ERZ773264 | MGnify/ENA primary metagenome ERZ773264 (study PRJEB29015, sample SAMEA2737739) | human gut metagenome | biome: human gut; feature: human-associated habitat; material: faeces | place: China | collected 2012 ... | reverse complement strand
GAATTTGAAACTTCTGTTGTACTTCCGTCTGCTCCTTTTATCATTAAAGAGGCATTCACTTTTGTCTTTGTAGTATCTGTGTATAAATTAATATCTTTTGTTTTTGTATCTCTTGATGAGTTTATAAAAATCTGCGGGATTCCGTTATCGTATGCTGTTGTTTTTCCTCTATATGTAAATGTTGTTTCACTTGAAGCGGGTGATGTTACAATAGTATCACCTTTCTTATAAACAGCATTCATTGTTACAGTATACTCTGTACCTTCTGTTAAATTAAGGCTACTTAAGTCAACACTGCTTCCCGATGATGCAATGTTTTCTATTGTCTGTCCATTGATAGTTAATGTGTATGTATATGTTGCCCCATCTTCAACAGTAACAGCATTTGGATCTGTAAAGCTTACCTTATATCCTCCATCAACTTCTGAATAGTTGTATACATATGCTTTAGTTAAAGCCTGTAGTGTAATTGAAGGTTCCGGTTCTGTTGTGGTTGTTTCTGTTGTGGTTTCTTCCTTAATATCTTCTTTGTTTCCTGTATAGAAATAATACACAACATCATGTGTGCCATACACAAATCGTAATGAATAATATGTGTTAGCCTTTAAATTTACGTCAGTCAAACCAAGTCCTATGTTATATCTTGTATTATCATGGTCTTTCATTCCTGGAAACACAGTTTCTCCTGTTGTTGTCTGCCCCTCGTTTAAATAAATTTTTGCATTATCTGCACCTGTAAGTCCTTCCGGATACACATGCAAATAATGGTGACCGTAAGCTTCTATGGCACTACTTTCTGCGCCCTTTGCCACCTTATAATTTAAAGTCATAGGAGTATTACTGGATTGATACGACATATTTGAAATTGTAGTCCATCCACTACCATCATTCTCCGCACTAACATTTTTCGGAGTAAAATTAATACTTGTAACCACCATAGCCATAGCAAGTATCATTGAAATTAATTTTTTCATCTGTCTCTTCATTTCCCTTTTCTCCCTTTCTTTTTTATAAACAGTATTTACTCTTAATTAACGTCGTTTTTCACTAAACTACTTATTTTTTCTTTATATTATTAGGTCAATTCTAAAAAAAGGTAAACTAACCCATCATTGTTTTATCATTTTTTAAGTATAACATTATGCATATTTTGTTTCAACGAAAAAACTTTTTTTCTATATTCTGCATAACCATCAAAGCTTTTTTTGTGCATTATGCTTATATAACGTTTGCATTTTTATTACTTTTTTAGTATATTGTTATTGTTTTTTATTATTTTAAGAAAGAGGGCGAAAAATGCATAAAACAATTTTTATACATTTTCTGCCCTCTTTTTGGAATTTTGGTATTATTTATTTTATTAAGAATTATTTAAACTTAACTTTTTTAGGCTTGCTCCACTTGCCGTAGACTTTCTTGCCGTTTGCAATCTTAACTGCTCTTGCCTTAACATAATACTTCTTAGATTTCTTAAGTTTCTTAATGTTAATGCTGAAGTTTGCCTTCTTAACAAGTTTAGTAATAGTTACCTTCTTCTTGCCCTTGCAGTTCTTCTTGATTGAAACTTTAACCTGGTAAGCTGTAGCGCCTGCTACCTTGTTAAGTTTAATCTTAACCTTCTTAGATTTCTTACTCTTAGTAGCTTTCTTAATCTTAACCTTCTTAAGAGTAACCTTTGTACCAGATTTTGTTGTAGTACCAGGCTTTGTTGTAGTTCCTGGCTTTGTTGTTGTGCCTGATGTTGTTGTTTCACCTGGTTTTGTTGTACCACTTGGCGTTGTTTCTCTTGGCTTTGTTGTCTCGCCAGGTCTTGTAAAGTCATTATCGTCTTCGTCATCATCATTTACACTCTTTGTAGTTGGTGCTGACTTAACAACGATTGCCTCTGAGATACCTTTTGATTCAATACTATTCTTAATAGCTGTAACAACAACTTCGTGTGAACCACCTTTTACTCTTTCAATTGTATATGTACCAGGTTTAACATTAATCTGTTTTGCCTTTCCATCTACCTTTACATTGTATAGCTGTTCTGTATCACCTGTAAACGAAACAGTAATCTTGTTAAATTCATCTGATGTTACTACAAGACCTTCTGCTTCAGTTGGCATAAACACGCTAGTACCCATTAATGCAATTTCAGAAATCTGATATCCCCAAGTTACATTGCCGTCTGTAAGTTCAATCTTAACAAACTTAACAGTGTCCTTTGTATACTTGTCCATATCAAGTTTAACTTCTGTTGCACTCTTATAGGCTACACCTGACTTGTCAGCCATCAACTGATAATTCTGTCCATCATCTGATAAGTAAATCTTAAATGCTGTCGCATTTGTATTGTTAGCCTTAAATGCAATTAATAATTCCTCAACTAAACTCTTATCAACAGGAGCTGTAAGTTCAAGTGTTACTGTTGCCTCTTTCTTTCCGTATGTTGTCTGTACTGTTTTATCGTTTTCAGTTGAAATAGTACCATCAACTAATATCTTAGTATCCTTGCTGCCTTCAGTACCATCATTAATATCCTCAACTGTTACTGTTGCATTGCCCTTAGTTAAGTTTCTAACAGTACTAATATAATCAACTAATGAACCATCATCCACTTCAATTGTCTTAGTAATACCCTTAGACATAAGACCATTGCCGTAAGCTACGACCTTAACGGTATGAGTTCCTTTTTCAACTTCACTAATTACGCCTTCGCCGGCATCAATTAGACCAGTAACGCTCTTGCCATCAAGGAATACTCTATACTTAAAGTCTTTCTGATTATCACCTGCTACAATATTGTATTCAATTTCACTGAACTTGTTTGATGTTACTGTAAAATCAGCAGTCTCATCGCAGTTGTCAACCTCAATAGGCTCTGCATTCTGCTCTGTACTAAGTACAGCAATTTCTCTTACCTGATATCCCCAATTATTTGCATCTGGGTAGAATATTCTGACAAATCTAACATTGCCTTCAACACCAGTCATGCTCTGTTCATCAATAAGATTATTCTCCTTTGCCTTTGCTAAATCCGAACCTGGAACTGACTTAACATTTCTAAAGTCAACACCGTTAATTGAATACTGAATCTTATATCCCTTAGTAGGAAGTGTTCCATCATTATTTGTATGATACTTAATAACTATTCTGTCTAATTTAGCTGCATCATATGTATCGCCTAAATCAATTTCAAAATATGTATTAGCTGTTTCAAATTTAGGTGAAATATAATTTCCTTCAAATGAACCGTCTGTTATATCTTTTTCAGTACCACCTTCATTCTGTCTGCTTGGGTAAACATTTACTGTTTTGCCTAATGCCTTGTTGTACTTCTTATTAACTGCCATTTCTGCATTACTTGCTGCAGGTCCTACTGTTAATTTACATTCTGCTGTAAATGTTCCAACCTTAACAGTAATAGTTGCCTCACCTTCACCTTTGGCTGTTACTGTACCATTTTCATTAACTACGGCTACCTTGTCATTTGATGAGCTCCATTCAGGAGTTATTTCATCAGTTGTATTTTCAGGATTAATTGCTAATTCCAATGTTTCTGAAGACTTGTTCTTCATTTCAAAGGTTTCAGGAATGCTAATAGACTTAACATGTATAGGTTTTGTTACAATTACCTTACATTCTGCCTTGCTTCCTCCAGGTAATGTTGCATAAATAGCAGTTTCACCAACACCTTTACCTGATACAAGTCCTGTCTGATCTACTGTTGCAACTTTTGTATTGCTACTTGACCATGTTACTTTTTCATTTGAAACTGCTGAAAGCTGAACTGATCTGTCACTTGCAATTCTTGCTTCTTTTCTATTAATTGTAACTGTTCCACTAATAATAATATCTGATTCTGTTGTATCTGATAAAATCATTCCTTTTCTATATGTAACAGCTTTAACAATTATAGTTCCATCAACTTCAAATGGAGCTGTGTATGTTGGAGAATCTTCTGTAGGTGTAGTACCATCTGTTGTGTACTTGATTTCTGCACCCTTAACTACAGTTGATAATGTTACCTTCTGTTTTCCATCATATACACCACTAACCGGTGAAATTACAGGTGATGTTGCTTTCACGGCACCGTATACTTCAAATTCAAAAATTGAATATCCGTAAGCTGTACCTCTTGCAAGACCCTTCATTCTTACATACTTAGCTTTTGTTGCTGGGAAGTTAGTTGTAACCGTGCCGACTTTACCGCTTTGTGTCGCAACTGTTGTCCATTCTTTTCCATCAAGAGAAACCTGAATTTCATATTTTTCAGCGTATGCTGCTTCCCATGTAATAACAGCCTGGTTAATAACTTTTGTAGGACCTAAATCAAGCTGAAGATATTCATCATCATTATCTTTTGATTTCCATCTTGTGCTACCATTTCCATCAATTGCATTTGCGGCAACATTTGCACCATCTTCTGAAGAAGCTGTTGCTGTTGCTTCAATTGACAAGTTATCGCTACCCTGAACTGTATCTCCATCAATCTTCAATACTGCTGCTGCATAAGATGAATCAATACTTCCATCTTCAACTGCTACAGCTTTAATTGTTGTATCACTTGATACTAAAAATTTTCCAGTATATTTCTTTGACTTCTTTGTTGGTGCTGAACCATCGGTTGTGTAATAAATTGTTGCACCATCTTCTGCTGAAAGTTCTACTAACTGTGTATCAGAAAATTCTGTTGTTCCGTTTACATCATCTGTTACAACACCATCTTTAAGAGCTGTTGCTGTAATTGTAGGTTTCTTAACCTGTTTGTATGCGAAGTAATTTTCTGTATCAATCTTAAAGCTTACAGTTGAGTTTGCTTCAATTCTTGCTTTACCAACTAATGTTCCATCTGCCTTCTTAATCTGTACTACTTTTCTTCCTGATGTTGGGTTCCAAACTTCTGCTGTGTATTTTCCATCTTTTACATAAACAGAACCCTGAATATTACCAACTACCATATAGTCATTTGTTCTATGACCAATTTCGTCCATTGCTGAAACAAACCAAAGTGTATTTGCTCTATCTTCTACCTGAACCTTGCTTACATTAGCTTCGAACTTGTTATATGCGCTCTGTGCATCTGTCTGTGACAAGAATGGCCATGTAATATGCTGCCAACCTGTATCAGGTGTTGCATATGTATCTGGATTATGCCATGCAGCATCCTCTGTCTTACCTTCAGCTACATATTTTTCATGCAACTTTCTTTCGATTTCAATGGCATAATTTGTATCATCCCATAATCCCTGGTATACTTTTTTACATTTTTCCTGATTCATACCATAGTTTGTAAGGTACTCAGAAATTGGCAACCACTGAATTCCGTATACATATAATGGTTCTCCACCAAAATATGTACCATAACCCATTGATGCACCGTAAATCTGTCCTGTTCCCTGGAATGGGTAATCATATACTTTATCAGCATCTCTGTCAGGATGATCCCCTAACCAGTTTGTTTCATCATAATCGAACCAATACTGTTCTACCGCATCCATTTCTGTTGTGAATCCGTATGCACCTGCATCAATCCACTTCTGCTGCTGAGTTGCTTCACCCCATAGGTACATACCAACCCAACTGAATAATGCTTCTGAAGCTGATTCCTGGTTATTACCTGAATCGCTGTCAGCGTATCCACCAGCCCAAGAATGTCCTGAATACTGGTCAAATGATCTGAACTTACAGAACATGTTTCCATCATCTTCAGGTTCTTCAGGATCTGCATAGTCCCTAACCATAAGTTCAATCATATCTTTATAATCATTGTAAAATTCTTTGTCGTATGTTGCTAATACTGTTGCACCAAACATAAAATACCCATATGTAAAGTGGTGGTCACAGATAGCTGCGTTAGCACCGAAAGAACTGTCTGGATAATATAATGTTCCCCAATCCTTATTGTAGATAAAGTAACATCTATCATCCCCACCATCATAGTTGAACCAGTCTTCCATGATGCTCTTTAATTTTGATAATAATTTTTCTTTAATTTCTGTTTCACCTAACTGATCAGCCATAAGAACACTGATTGCAAGTGGGTGAACGTTTTTACCTTCCCAGTAGGCATCTGATACAGGAGCTGTATCCATCTTTGATGCTACTACCTGATTTAAGTAATATTTCATTTCATTGCTATCAAACATCTTGCTGTTTGATTTTGCGAATGTAGGTAATAAACCTGAGAACTGCTGTGTTGTTGAATATTCATTAGCCCAGACTGACTTCATATCACCTCTGATTGAAGGATATGTTGTGAAAGTCTTATCGCCCTCAACATCTGCGCTATGTTTCCACTGATGTGGGAATAAGCAATGCATCGTTACATTTGAGAAACCTTCTCTCATTAACTTTGTAGTTGCTTTGTAATTTGTAATAATCTTTGAATTATCTTTGTTATATGAATAAGTTACTAATGTATCTGTTACAAAAGCATATCCATGCTGATAGTAAGTTTCGATATCATCTTTACTGTTCATACCTGCTAATGATAAATAATTCTGGTCTACTGATGGGAATGTAATCTTAATCTTATAATTTCCACCTGCAATCATAACCTTGAATTCTGTTCCTTCAGGAACATTTAATTCGTAGTATGTACCCTCATTAACTGCCTTTGTGTTTTCATCATCAAATGTTTTGAATCCAATATGGTCTGTTACAACAGTATCACCTTTTTTAGCTAATATCTGTTCGCCTTTTCCATTAAAGAATTCTGTAATAGATTCACCGCTTAAGTATGCAACAGTATCCTTATTGAATTCATTGAAGATATATGGTGAACCTTTAACAACTGTTGATTTCATCTTAAGACCATCTTCATCCATAAGACCTAATTCAACAGAATAATCACCATAATTTTCAACTCTGTCGTATGCAGATGTTGTTTCAAGTGTTTCAGGTACTAAATAAAAATCTCTTGATGTTTCTGTACTCTGGTCAGTACCTAATGTTGTTTCAGTTCTTTCTGGAACCCATCCTGCTGTTGCAAGTAAAACACCAAGACCTTTCTTTGAGAATGAAGCCTTAAGTGGTGTAGCACAAAGTAAGTTACTAAATGTCTGCACCATTGCTGATGACCACCAACTGTTTGAGTCAATAGGTGTTTTAATATTCTTTTCATTAATGAATGTTGGAAGTTTGTTCTTTTCGTTATACATTTCTCCTGAAACATATGAACCGCTTCCTGCTTTTAAAATCTGTCTTGTTGGAAGATCTGGGATTTCTTCATTTGCCTTGCTATCCCCTTCCTTATATGGATATACTGATAGTTCTTTAATACCAATACCACTACCACTTTCTACTTTTGTGTAACCTAATACTTTTACATATCTTACACCTGTCTGATATAAAGTGAAATTATCTGTAGCGTTAGCATATCCCTTAAGTACACGATGAACAGTTGTCCATGTTTTGTTATCACTTGAAACTAATACATCATAAATCTTACCGGCGTCAGAAGTCCAATCTACAACAATTCTTCCTACTGTATATGCCTGTCCCAAGTCAACTGTCAACCACTGGTTATCTCCCTGATATGATGTAAATGAAGTTGAAGTATTTCCGTCAACTGCGTTTTCAGGCTTAACATTATTGTAAGCATCAGGCTTAATATTTCCCTGATCATCCTTCATCCACCATTCATCTCTTGTACCTGAGCATGTTACTGTTTTATTTAATGCAAGATTTTCGCCATAGTTTACAGGTCTCTTTGCTGAACCACCTGTACCCCATACCTGGAATTCGTATAATGAACTACCATAAGCTGTAGCTCTCTTTGTTACAAGAACTCTTACATATCTTGCCTTTGTACTACTTAATTCTTCTTTTGAAATTGTCTGTTTAAGTTTTGCAGTTTCGTCAATTTCTACACCATTATTACCTTTGCCGTCTGCCTTAACTTCTACTGTACATTTTGCACTACCTACTAGTTGTTCTGGGTTATCTTTATTGTAAGCTCTAACCTCAAGTTCATGTGTGCCTTCTGTCAAACCAAGATTTCCGCCATCCTGACCAATTTTATCAAATTTAAAATTGTCAGGTGCCTGTACTATCTTGTCACCTTCGTAAACACTGTATACAGCATTTTCAACAGGTGTCCATTTTGCACTTACTTCATATAGATTTTTTTCTGTATTAAACTTGTTTACTTCATATGAGAAAGCCATATTTACAAAAGCTCCCGGCTTGTTTTCTTTCTCATAAATTGTTGTCCAGTCATCTTCATTATTTGAAATCTGGATCTGATAATACTTTGCATACGCTGCTTCCCAACGTAAATAAATGTGGTCTATATCTGCCTCTTTTCCAAGGTCAACATATAACCATTCATTTGTGTCGTCCTGCTTAGCCTGCCAACGTGTGCTTTCATCGTTGTCGACTGCAAGTTCTGCCGCAGAACCACTTCCGGTTTGTGAACTAGCATAAGCCGGTCTACCATTTGAAAGATTGTATGGTGTATTATCTTCTGCGTCTGCAGCCTTGATACTGATTAACTTGCCCTGTGGACAAATTGTTACAACCATAGCTAAAGTGAGCATTATAGCTGTGATTTTTTTCAATACTTTTGACATCTTAATTCCTCCCTTAAATAATCTTGCACCCTTAAATTATATCTTTTAAATTACCCTTAAAACAAGCGAAAAAACGTTTTTTTGAGTTTTTAGTTGTTTTTACCTTTTTCTATTCCACAAACCCTTTATTTAATAGATTTTCATACAATTTCTTTATGTATTTTTTACAGTCAACGATTTTTCGATAAAAATATTTTTATTCGTTTTTTTGTTTTTTTCATAATAAAACAGAAAATGCGCTACGTGACACTTATCTTCACGTAACGCATTCCCCACTTAAATTAATAAGAAAAAGTATGTTTTTTACTACGACTCATAATAATTATTTCAATTTAATTCTCTTCGCTTTCGTCCAAGCTCCATAAATCTTCTTTCCGTTGATACCTTTAACAAAAGCTCTTGCCTTGATGTAATATTTTTTCCCTGCTTTCATTTTTTTTAATTTTATCTTTGTTGTTTTGTAAGTTTTTGTTTTACATTTTTTCATAGATTTCTTTATTGAATATCTGATTTGATATTTAACATTTTTTCTTATACTCTTTTTTACTTTGCTATTTGAAAGAACAATCTTCGCTGTCTTAGATTTTTTCTTCTTTGTCGCAGACTTAATGGAAATTTTTAAATCTTTCTTTTTTATTGTTATTGCAACAACGCCTGGATCATCAATGGTTATATCTCCTGGTTTATTGTTGTCATCAGGCAGTCCCCATGGATTATATACAACGTCGCCGTCAAAATCGTCTGCTTTTCTTACACTAGCTGTAGTAACACATGTGAATGTGCCTACCAACAATGTAAGCGTCAATATGTATATAAAAAATTTCTTTGAAAATTCTTTCATGTTCTCTCCTTTACTTTCTCACTATCTTTATTTTCTTAGGCTTGCTCCACTTGCTATAATATTTTCTATTTTTTACTACCTTAATAGCTCTAATTCTAACATAGAGTTTTTTCCAGTTCTTGAGCTTCTTATTTTTTAATACAAATTTTACTGTTTTTGAGTTTTTGCTTATTTTCTTACTGTTTACTTTTTTGTTAATTATTTTCTTTTTGAACTTTTTGTTTACTGAAATCTGAATCTGGTACTTTTGTGCACTGCTAACTTTCTTAAACTTCAAATAAACCTTTTTTGAGTTTTTCTTCTTAGTTGCTTTTTTTTACTTTGGTAGACTTCACACTTACCTTTTTAGTTGTTTTTGTGATTTTGTCTGTTGTACTTGCTGTTATTATTGTATGTAACGGTTCTGTTGTAACACTCTCGTTAGTAACCATTGTCTTAGTTTCTGTTACATGGTCATTTGATGTATTTACATTTGTTATATTCTCGCTTGTACTGCCACCATTATTCTGACCTGAAGATGTTATACCTTCATCTGTTGCGTTATTATTTGTCGTATTAGTCTGACTTGTGTTGTCATCACTTCCCGTGGCATTGTCACCTGTATTTTTTTCTTCTGTAGTGATACCTGCTGAATCCGATGTATTATCTGATGTTGTTGCTTCAGTTGTTGTTCCTGATTCTGTTACTGTTTCTGTTGTTGTTTCTTTTCTAGTTGTTTTACTTTCTTTCGCCGTTGTTGTACTAAACAATGCACCCCATGGATTATCCATAACGTCACCGTCAAAATCGTCTGCTTTTCTTACACTAGCTGTAGTAACACATGTGAATGTGC
>ERZ773264.4266-NODE-4266-length-10235-cov-2.699411_pt1 | contig 10235 bp, 8 predicted proteins | sample MGYA00511910_ERZ773264 | MGnify/ENA primary metagenome ERZ773264 (study PRJEB29015, sample SAMEA2737739) | human gut metagenome | biome: human gut; feature: human-associated habitat; material: faeces | place: China | collected 2012 ... | reverse complement strand
AAAAATCCAAATCATGGATATGAATATCGCCATTGATATGAGCATCAGCAATATCTTTTGGTAAAAGATGAGTTAAATAATAATCTTTGGCTGATTCAGAACCATACTTAAGCATAGTTCCCATCGCTGTATCGCCATCGATATTAGCATTCTCTCTTTTGACATCAGATTCCTTAGAATCTTGGAATGTAATATGTTCCAAAGTAGACATTAAACGGGATTTTGCCTCACGAACTGAAGTGCGTTCATGACGATAAGTAATATATTCTTTTGCAGTTTTAGCATAATTGTGCTTAATCAAAAGATCTTCAATAATATCTTGAGTTTGTTCAACTGTTGGAGTTTCATTTTTATTCTTTTTATTCAAAAGAGAAACTACTTCATCTGTAAGTTCACCAATTTTAACTTCTTCTTCTGATCTTTCGACGGCTTTTGAAATAGCATTCAAAATCTTTGTCTGATCAAAAGGAACAATTCGACCATCTCTTTTAATAATTTTCTTAACCATACTAACGCCTCCATAGTGTGCGTATGTAATTATACTTCCCAAAAAAATCTCTTTCAACTGATAAGCATTTTAATTTAAAAGGTTGTTTCTATAAAAAAAGTAAGGTTATTTCGTTTAAACTTTTAAAAAATGTATCAGAAAAATTTTTTTCGAATTTTTTTCAGTCTAAATTTGCAATAATAAAATATTTTATTTTTTCTAAAAATATGCTACTCTTGCAATATAAATAAGGAGAAAATTATGACACTTGTCGAAAGATTTTTAAAATATGTTTCTTTTCCTACAACATCCGGAGAAGACAGAGAAGGAAAATGTTCTACAGACGGACAATATGTATTAGCTGAAGAATTAAAAAAAGAATTATCAGAACTTGGATTAACCGATATCTCCAGCAACGAATATGGAATAGTTTATTCTACTTTAAAAGGAGAAGGAAATTTAACCATTGCATTGCTGGCACATATGGATACCTCTCCTTCAGCAAGTGGAGAAAATATCAAGCCACGTATAATTGAAAACTATGATGGAACAGATATAGAATTAAGTCAAAATATCTATCTTAAACCTCAAGAATTCGAAACATTAAAAGATAAAAGAGGACATAAATTAATAGTTACCGATGGAAAAACATTATTAGGCGGAGATGATAAAGCTGGTATTGCAATTATTATGACCGTTTTAGATGAATTGATAAAAGAAAATAAAAAACATGTAAATATAGAAGTTATCTTTACAACAGATGAAGAAATCGGTACTGGAGTTCACCATGTTGAAATGGATAAAATTCATGCCGCTTATGGCTATACAGTAGATGGTGGAAGTTCAAAATATATCAACAAATCAAATTTTAATGCCATAAATATGGAAGTAACAATAAAAGGTCGTTCAGTTCACCCAGGATCAGCTAAAAACAAAATGATTAACGCCAATACATATGCTACGACCATAGTTTGCCACAATTTGAACGCCCAGAATACACCGAAAAAAGAGAAGGCTTCTTTCACCTTTGCGAAATGAAAGGATCAGAAGAAGAAGTTCATCTTTCCTATATTTTAAGAGATTTTTCTAAATCAGATTTAGATCACAGATGTTATATAGCGAAAAAAACCGCTGAAGAAATAAATCATAGTCTTGGATATGAGGCAGTCGAAGTAACCTTAATTCCTTGCTATAACAATATGGAAGATATTTTAGAGAAAAATCCACAAGTTATCAAAAGAATCACCGATGCCTATAAATCATTAAATCTAGATTATGAATTTGAAGACATACGCGGTGGAACCGATGGCGCACAACTATCATTTAGAGGACTTCCATGTCCTAATTTAGGAACAGGAGATTACAATTGCCATGGCCGTTTCGAATATGTTGATGTTAATGAAATGGAAACTATGGTCAAAGTACTTAAACAAATGTTAATAAAATAAATTTTAAGAATTAAAAAAGGGATGAAAACCTAAGTTAGGTTTCTAAACATCCCCTTTTTATTTAGACAATTTATCTTTTAAATCTTTAGCTTTATCTTTTAATTGAGAAAAATATGAATTGACTTTTTCGTTTAAATCTTCAGTTGAAAAAGGAATAACTCTAGAAATAAATTCTTTTCTCTTTTTATTTTCAGCTGTAAGATATTCCTTAAGTTTTTCAAATGGCAATACCTCTTGTGCTTTTTTAGACAAAGAGCGCAAACGCACAGATACTTTCATACTTATACAGAAATCGATAAATAATATTCCATATATAATTCCTAAAAAGAAAGAAAAACTCAAATTGTTTTCTGTCCAAATAAAGATATTTTTGAATGGTTGATATAAAGTAAATAAGAAAGCTACACCGATAACAGCCCATATTATTGAAAATAAAGGGCAGATAATTCCTTGTATATTTCCCCATCTTGAAGAATAATCCCAAAGTTTGATATGCATTCCTTTAATGAAGATAATACCAGCAATGTATTCAATTAATGTTAATAAGACTAAAAACAAAAATGCTTTGTAATACCATGCTATGGATAAATCAGAAATAAAATATAAGATTACAACACCAAATCCATATAAAGGAATAAAAGGACCATTTAAAAATCCAGGATTGATCCATTTTTTATGAACTATTCTTCTAAAGAAAAGTTCAAGAATCCATCCACACATTCCACCTATTGCGAATAAAATTAAATAACCTATAATAATTGAATATATTTTCATATTCATATTTTAGCAAACAATTGAATAATTTTTAATTGTTTTTTATTTATTATCCTTCATTTGATTCTGAACGTTGAGAAATAAAGAACAAATGGTCTCCTGCACGTTCCAAATTACCTACAAGATTTATAAAAATACCTGAGACTTCAGCTTTGCAAGTTCCATTATTTAATCTTTCCAAATGTCCTGCAATCAGTGATGAACGAAGCTTATCGATTTCATCTTCAACTTTTTCAGCTTCCTTCTCTTTTGTTAAATTTTCTTTATAATCTAATTCCATAGCTAGGTTATAAGCTTCATTTAACTTTTCTTTCATCGACATCAAATCAGAGTAAACAGCATTTGATAACGTAAGATTACCATCAACTATATTTTTGGTATAACCAGAAATATTGTCAGCAATTTCAGAAAGACGAACAATATCAGCCAAATTTAAATGCAATCTCGATATTCTTTTTTTACTTTCATCTGTCAGATTATCACCATTGATTTTAATAAGGTAGCCGACTAAATTTTTCGACATCTCTTCAACAGTCTTTTCATTTTTCAATATTCCTTGACGTTTATTCGAATCTCTATTTAAAAAAGATATTAAAGCCATATTGAGATTATCCATACTTATAGTCGCCATTTTCTTAAAGTATAAATAAGCTCTATCAACAGCGATTTCTGGGCTATTAAGAAGACGATTATCGAGTTCCTTATTCATATTTTTATCATTTTTCTTATCAGGAACTAAAATTGTTGAAACCTTCACTAAAACATTGACAAAAGGTAAAAATAATAAAGCACAAATAACATTAAAAAATGTGTGAAACATGGCAATTTGTGTTGCTGGAGAAGAGAAGATTCTCTTAAAAGTCAAATCATTAAAATCTCGGAAGAAATATAAAAATATAAAAAATATCAACGAACCAATGCAATTAAATAAAAGATGGATAACAGCTGCTCTTTTTCCGTTGGTAGAAGAGCCAATACTTGAAATCAAAGCCGTAACACAAGAACCGATATTAGTTCCAAGAATTACAAAAAACACACCATTTCCTGTTCCACCAACAACTACACCTGCTAACGCTAAAGCAATCAAGATAGAAGTAACAGCTGAAGATGATTGGAAAATCGCTGTAACAGCTATTCCAATAAATAAAAGCAAAAATGGATTATCAATAGAAGATAATAAATCACTTATATAATTATTTTCTGAAAAAATCAAATCCAAATTTGATCTCATAACAAATATTCCTAAAAATAATAGACCTAATCCACAAATGAAGTCTCCAATAGTTTGAATTTTATCTTTTTTAAAAATCATCACCATTATCGATCCAACAAATATACTAGCTATTATTATTTCAGAAATTGGCAAATTAGACAAAGCAACAATTTGAGCAGTTATCGTTGTACCAATATTTGCACCAATAATATAAGAAGCCGCTTGAAAAAGCGTCATTGCTCCAGCATTTACAAATCCGACAATCATAACCGTCATAGCACTTGAAGACTGAATAATACATGTTCCAAGACCACCAATGCCAGCCCCTAGCCATCTTGATCCTGCTGTTTTAGCAAACATCTTCTTTAAAGGTCCAGCCGCTAATTTTTCAGAAGCGCTCTGCAAAATTTTCATTCCTATTAAGAAAGTACCAATACCACCTATCAACAATAAACAATAAATAGCAATATTTGTCATATAATATCTTGTATTCCTCAAAAAAATTTTAACATATTGATTGAAAAATACAATCAAAACATGAAAATGTTTTCATATTTTCAAAAATTAGAAAATTAAAGCCTTTTCTAACATAAAAAAACATATTATAATAATTTGTTGGAGGCCATTATGAAGACTAATGTTATGCGCATTCTTGATGCTCACAAAATTAAATATATAGAGCGGACATATGATGAAAATTTAACTGAAGCAACTTCAATAGCAGATGTATGTAATGTTTCTCGAGAAAAAGTTTTTAAAACATTAGTTTTAATAGGAAATGATAAGAATCATTATGTCTGTGTAATCCCTTCTTATGCACATTTAAATTTAAAAAAAGCTGCCAAAGCCTTCAATATAAAAAACATAGAAATGATTCCACAAAAAGATCTTTTACCATTAACAGGATATGTTCATGGCGGATGTTCTCCTATCGGAATGAAAAAATCTTTTAAAACTTTAATTCATCAAAAGGCAGAAGAAGAAAATACTATATGTATAAGCGGTGGAAAAAAAGGTTATCAAGTTGAATTATCTTTAGATGATTTAAAAAAAATTGTTAATTTTACTTTAGCTGATATTATAGAGTAAAAAATATTGTAGAAACTATACTAAAACTATGCAAACAAATTCAAATTTAAAAAACTATCATATCCTACAAGGATTCTCATTATCTAGATATATAGGAGATGCTTTAGTTTACGCTTTTTTAGCTCTATATTTTAATTCATTAAATCTTCCAGCAATTCAAACTGGAACACTTTTAGCTTCCGTTCCAACAATGGCTATCTGTGGAAATATTATAATGTCATTAATTAGTAAAAGTACTAAACGCAATCTTCTTTTGATGAAATTAATAATGCCTTTTGAAATGATTGGTATGGTTCTAATTGGCTTTTTTGATACTTTTATTCCTGTACTAATATGTTCTTTATTAATGAACATACGTAATTCCTGCTTTTATTCGCTTTTAGATGGTGTAGCTGGAGAAGTTTCTGCTTCTTCCAACAAAAAATATGCTGGAATTAGAATTTTCGGATCTATAGCTTATTTTATAGGTTCATTCTCTGGAGGTTTTTTAATCAATAGTATCAACTACAAATTCACATTTATAATAGCTGCCACAACATATTTAATAGGTTATATAATTATTTATTTCATCAATTCAAATGAATTAAATTCCGAACAAAATAATGAGCAAAACTCTAATTTTTTAAAAGTGTTATTTTCAAATAAAACTTTTATTTTTTATTTAGTTTTCTATACCTGTGTCATGAGTATGAACAATATAACAGATAATTTTTTCTCTCTTTTTGCAAAAGATATAAAAGGAATGCCAGAAGATATTTATGGAATAGTATATTCATCTATGATTCTTGTTGAAGTAATTATGATGTTTATCAGTTTGAAAATTAAAAAAATAAATAACAAATTAATACTTATAATTGCATCTTTATTTTTAATAGCTCGCCCACTCACACTTTTTTTTGAAATTCCTTATTTCATGCTTTTCATCGTTCCAATATTCCGCGGAATTGGATGGGGATTAATCTTAGCTTATAACATTGTTACACTAAATACTTTTTTAGAATCAAAATATATAACAAAGGCTATTTTAGTGCTGACAATATTCACTCAAATTTCCAATATGATTTTGAATCAATTCGGTCCAATCATCGTCGAGAAAACTTCTTACAACATATTTTTTATTATATTAGCAACAATAGGAACTATCGGATTAATTTCCATTGCAATAAATAAGATAAAAAGAAAAACCGAAAATTAATTATATCTTATAACCATTTCTATATCTTGTGGATAATCTCCAAAATTTTTTCCAAAAATATTAAAACCGCCACAATTTATTGCATTCTTTTTTGACTCTATCTTAAACAAAATTCTATTGTTTTTATCAACATTAAGTTTGTTTATATTTATTTTGTCATTAACTTTTTCGCCATTTAAACTAACACCATATTCATCGATAACAATATTTAACAATTTTCCAAATTGTGAAGAAGAAATACTCCAAAAAGAAGGTGAATATAAACCTCTTCTTCCTCCAAAATCACCAGGAGAAGTATAATTCAAAATTTCTATGCCATTTATCGAAAACACAATGTCACTTTTAAAGTCATTATTATAATACGGAGTTTCTGAACATATTTCTAAACTAAATCTTATATCTTTGATAACAGAAGATTTAAAATCATTATTGAAAGCATATTCGACAAATCCATAATTAGTATAAACTAATTCAGCGTTGATTCTCTCTGGAATAAATGGTTTATTATCATAAAGTAAAAATGCTTCACTTGTAGTTATCAATCCACTTTTAGTTCCAAAATTTGCATTGACATACTCACCTACGCGCTGACTGCTTTTATAAATTTTATATTCATCTTCAGGTTTATTTTCACTATTGAATATCATAGAAATAGTAAAACAAGAAATACTGGCATACCTTCTTATTCTATTATTATTTTCCACAGAGACAATATTGACTAATCCGGCATTTTCTAACAAACGAAGATGGAAAAGAATAGAAGAAACAGAAACATAATTTAATTTTGCTAATTCAGTAATACTTTTTTCTCCTTCTTTTAATTGGCTGAGAATCGCTACTCGCAAAGGTGATGATAAAGCTATTCCAATATTGCAAATTTGAGTTTTATCATCTTCTTTTTCTGTAGTTAAGCTAATATGCATCATAATAAAATACCTCTTTTAAATTATAGTACATAATAATGTACTAAACTAGATATAAAAAACTAAAACTTGTAGTTTCAACAAATACAAAGTCAAATAACCTAAATGCTATAATTTTAATAGAAATGTAAATATTTCATGCCTAATTAATCCTAAATAGCGGAGGTTATAATGAAAAAAAGGTATCTTCTAAGTATATTAAGCTTAGGTTTATTATTAGTTAGCTGTAATAGCAATACTTCATCTAGTTCTTCTCCATCAAGTAGTTCAAATATCAGTATTTCTTCAAATATTAGTACTTCATCTAGTTCCACATCTTCAAAGAGCATTGCAAAATATACAATTACTTGGAATGTTGATGGAGTTTTAAAAGAAGAAGTTTATAACGAAGGAGAAATACCTTCTTATAACTATAGCTTAGCTAAAGAAGCTGATAAAACTTATACGTATACATTTACCGGTTGGGACAAAGAAATTGCACCAGTTAAAGAAAATATAACTTATACCGCAATATATAGTAAACAATATATCGATTACACCATTACCTGGGTTACATATGGTGGTACTACCACTGAAAGCTACCATTATGGTGATATTCCAGAATATAAGGGAGATACTTCCAAGCCACAAGATGCACAATATACTTATACATTCACTGGTTGGGATAAAGAAATTTCAGAAGTAACTGGAGATTCAACATATACAGCTACTTATAAAGAAACTTTAAATAAATATAAAATAATTTTTGAAGTTGATGGAAAGACTGAAGAAGTCGAATATTATTATGGAGAACTTCCGACATATGATAAAGTTCCTCAAAAATCTTCCACAGCTGAATTCCATTATGTTTTTAAAGGCTGGGATAAAGAATTTTCTAAAGTAACTGAGTCTACAACCTATGTTGCACAATTTGAAGAATTAAAAAATCAATATAAGGTCACTTGGATTGTCGGCGATAACAAATTTGAAGAAGACTACTATTATGGAGAGCTTCCTTCTTTCAAAAATGAAATAAATAAAGAAGACACTCCAAAATATCATTATACTTTTAAAGGTTGGGATAAAAATATTGAAAATGTTACTGAAGATGTCACATATACAGCTCAATATGATGAAACAATAAGAAAATACAATGTAAATTTTTATAATGAAACAGGTGATACTTTACTATTCAGTAAAGAATTTGAATATGATGTTATCCCAGAATTTTCCGAAGATATTCCTTTAAAATCTCAAACGGATGCTTATACGTATACTTTTAAAGGTTGGACAGATAATATCAACATCTACGATTCAACACTTCCAAAAGTTGTTGGTGAAACAAATTATTATGCAACTTTCAGCAGTACCGCTAGACAATATCCAGTTGAAATAGAATGTCTAGATTTAAACGGAAATTCATTAAAAGAAACTACTTATATTCAAAAAGGATTTAACGAATCTTATAAAATAGAAGCTCCTAAAATTGAAGGAAAAGCAGCAAACGTTGATTACATTTATGGAAAAACAATTTCAAATGAAAACAAAGTTACATTCATCTATAGTGACTTAGATATATATGATGGAACATCTGTCAGCTCTTCTTTATCTGGTGAAGGAACCGAAGAAAATCCTTATCTTATTCAAAGTGGAAATGATTTAGCATATCTAAGAAAAGAAATAAATGATTCTGGCAATTATTTTTCTGGTTGCTATTTTAAATTGACAAAAAGTATAGATTTAAGTAATGTCAGCAATTTTGTTATTGGAAAATCAGGCACCACTTCATTAATGGGATGCTTAGATGGAAATAATTGTTCGATTAGAAATTTAAACATTTCTGGGACAACAGCAGGACTCGGATTATTCTGCGCTTTATCAGCAGGCGGAACTATTTCAAATCTTTCAGTCTATGGAACAGTTGTAGGAAAAACATATACAGGTGGCATTGCTGGAAGAAATTTAGGAACAATTATTAATTGTCATAATTTTGCAAATGTCAGTCATAGCGGTGGAAATGGAGCTGGTGGCATTGCCGGTGGAAACACTGGATCAATTATAAATTGCTACAACTATGGTGAAATAAAAACCACAGATAAAAAAGAAAAAATCGGTGGTATAACAGGATTAGGTGAAACAAATTCCAAAATCGAAAATTGTATTAACTATGGCAGTGTTACTGGATACATCAATGCTGGAGGAATTGTTGGTGAAAACCAAAGTAAAGCGATACATGTACAAAATTGTATAAACTTTGGAACAATATCAGGAACTCAAAGAATTGGTGGAATAGTTTCAAATACTGCTTCATTAATTGAAAAATGTATCAATAATGGAGATGTTGAAACAACTAGTACCACTGATGCTTATTCAGGTGGAATTGCTGGAGTTATTTCTGGAACTGCTACTTTAAAAACTTGTATAAATAACGGAAAGATATCCTCAACAGGTAGATATGTAGGAGGAATCGCTGGAGCCAATGCTACAAAAGCCACACCAACAATCGATGGATGTACAAATAATGAAATAGTTATTTCAACTTCCAATGGTGTAGGCGGAATTCTTGGTGGAACTCTTACTGGAAATGTAACGATCATCAACAATACTAACAATGCTGAAATTTCAGGCAATGATAAAGTCGGAGGCATAATCGGTTTATTATCAAATGGTACATATTCAGATAATACCAATAATGGCTTAGTAAAAAGTTCTAGTAAAGAAAGTTACGATGAAATAGGTTCCGATACAAGAGCCTAGACATATAGTTTCTTCATAAAAGGGGTGAATTATCACCCTTTTTATAATTTAAATACTTTATAGATTTAAAAAATACATATTTATAATAAATAATAACAATTAAAAACTTGAAGAAAAATAATATTTATTATATTATAAAAAAAGGCGGTGATATTATGAGAAAAAAAGTTGTTTTAATTTGCACACAATGTTTATCCCGTAATTACCAAGTTTCAGTCAAAGTTGAAGGAAAAACTGAAAGAATAGAAATGATGAAATTCTGTCCGAAATGTAATCAGCACACCCTTCACAAAGAAAGCAAATAATGAGGTGACCAATGAAAAAAATTAACAAATATTTCAAAGGAGTTGGTGAAGAAGTTCGCCGAATC
>ERZ773264.4241-NODE-4241-length-10300-cov-167.258370_pt1 | contig 10300 bp, 9 predicted proteins | sample MGYA00511910_ERZ773264 | MGnify/ENA primary metagenome ERZ773264 (study PRJEB29015, sample SAMEA2737739) | human gut metagenome | biome: human gut; feature: human-associated habitat; material: faeces | place: China | collected 2012 ... | reverse complement strand
CCTGCCGAGAAGAACGAGTTCTGCAAATATGCCGCCATCGTCTGCTCACTGGCGGTGATAGCCGTCAGGTTCTCCACCTGTATGCAGAGCACGATGTCGAAGAGCAATAGCACGTAGAAGCCCACGAAGTAGAGCATGGCTCCATAGAAATGCACGGTCAGATACCTTGTCAGCCACTTCGCCCAACTGCTTTCCCATTTAGGCAGTAGCGAGAACGCCCATTGTATCGGTCCAAATATCGTCAGCATTCCCAACAGTATCTGTTGACAATAGATGGTGCTCCACCAACCGATACGGAAGACGATCAATGCTATCAGCATTACTATCTTGTCGATGTTCACTACGGCTCCTGCAGTCAGTGAGGTAAACCACAGCTTGGCTGCGTCCTTTTCCATATTGGTCACTTCATCCACACCTGTCTGCTCCATGGTCGATTCCACCAGATTCGGGTCTGTTGTTCCCTTATGGGCAATGTCTGCCTGAGCTTGTACGTTGGTGTACATCGTGTCTCTGGTGTAGATGAGCTGCTGAACTTCCGTAAACTTGTCCTCTATCTGTGTGGCTTCCGCCTCATATAGGTCATGGGTATAACTTCCAATGGAGTTTGGTATGTAACTCAGAAAGTCCAGTACGCACCAATTGCTGCCACTGTTCGTCATGCCTGTATCGGCAGGTGGGTACCACCAACAGAGGATGATGCTTATCACCAATGGCTTGAATAGTTTCATCACATCCAGTGGCTCATGCTTCACCATCATCTTGTAGGCCATGTTCGCTGCCACCACGATAGAGAAGAGGGCTGCGAGTGCCATACACATTTGAACGACCCACCAAAAAGGCCCATTCGAGCCTGTGAAAGTAGCGTCGCACAGAAACTCGTTGGTCTGGAAAATCACGTCATCAATCTCTTCTTCCAAGATGTTGATGCCGAAGTCGGATAATATGCTGCTGTTGTCTGCCATAACTCCTTATCTGTTTATTTTCAAATCATTGTCATCCTCATTCGAGCCGTTATTACTGCCAGAAGATGTATTGTTTCTCACTGCCATTCCTGCCTCTCGCCATTTGCTGGATGCACTGCTGATGATACTTCGTTTGTTGGCGGTCTGGTAGTTGCCGTTTGCTGTCAACAATTCCTTGGTCTTGCTGGCATTCGAAATCTGCACCAGTTGCTTCACAAGTGTCTCGTTCTGTTTTGCCACATCTGCATAAATCTGTAGGTACATCTTCTTACGCTTGGCATTGGGCATATAGGCATCCTTGGTGGCTTTGATGGCTGTCTCATAGACATGATAGTATTCTGTCCAGCGTTGCTTGTCACCGATGGATCCGCCTACAGGCAGGATGCGGTCGATGTTGCTCTTGAAGGCATTCATCTTGCTGTTAATTTTGCCTCCTTCCACTTTCCAGGCGAGGTCAATCTGACGGTCTGCCATATTCAACGCCTCAATCTCTGCTCTTTTGGTCAGGGCAGAGTCGATGGCTCCGGCATATTCCACTTGATTGTAAGCTCCGATTCCTGCCGTGGTACGAAAACCGAGTTTGTTCTTGCTGGCAGCCGATTTCTTGTAACTGCTGTGCAGTAACTGATAGTACAATTCTGGTGACAGACTTCCGCTACCGATTTCCATTACCGTTATCTGGTTCTTTTTTGAACTGTCATGATTGTGTGTCACATAACTCTGGGCATTGCCTGTCATGGCTATGCCCAACAACAGTAATATAGCTCCTGCCTTTGTTTTCTTTCTATCCATGTCTATACATTATTATATATGGGATTATAAATTCTTCGTTCTCTCAATATCCGAGTTTACCTGCCACTCGCCACCGACCGAAGGCATCTTCCAGTATTTGTTGCTTGCTTTTGGTTCGGTAAACCTTTTCTTTCCAATAGCCGATGCGCACTTGGATATATCGCCACGACTCAAAGTAGCTTTTGTTCAGATGCTTCTCTATATTGTCAAGCGAGGTGTTGATGCTTTCCAACACCACAAGAAGGTCTGCCGTAGAACACGCTGCCGCTCCTGTGGCATACAGCACCAAGTCGCTCACGCTTTTGTAGAGGTATTCGCCTTCATTTGCGATATTCTCTATGGCTCGTCGGTTGATGCCTATCAGTATGGTATCGGCAAGCGAGATGCGCTTTCGTTTGATGACTTTTTTGTTGTAGTCATCCAACAGCTTCTTATAGTCCGAAATTCTGTCGCTCACACCCTCGTAGGTGGAGTACACGTTCAAACTGGTTCTTAAACTTTGATATAGCACATCTATCACATCAAATGCCCTGGTGTACTTGTCAAGGTCAACATTCAGTTCCTTGTATGCCTTGGTCTCGTCCTTACTGTAACTGTGCAATAGTTTATTGCTGTATTCTAACGTGCTTCGTGCGAGCAACAGACTACGCTGTTTCTTGTGGTCATTGATGTAGGCTTCCACGCTGGCAACATCAAATCCCCATTGGGCGAATGTTTTAGAGGGGAGGGCGAGGAGCAAGATTGCTACCAGCAATGTTCTCACAATATCCATTCGTCGCTTCTTGCTCACTGACCCTGCAACCCTCTCCGCTGCATCAGCCTTGTATTCTCTTCTATTTCTCATTTTCATTGTCTTCATCATTAAACTTTCCGTGATAGTCATCTGAGTGTTTGGTGTCGGCAGCTTTCCTTAACCAACGTTTCTTGCATTTCTCCACCAGTGTCAACCGTCGTCCTTCGTCAGCATTGATATGTGGAGCGATGTCCATCAGCACGTCGATGATGTTGCGCTTGTAGTGCATCATCTTCTCCAACGACACCAAGTCTGCGTATATCTTGGTGATTCTGCTGTCCACCTCTCTGGCTATCTCTAACCTATCGCTCGACCATAGCAGATGAAAGGTATCATCGGTGTTATTGTCATCGGCAGGTGCGCTCTTAGCATATTCGGTGGTTATCTTGCACGATGGATATTCCTGTGCGATTTCCGAGATGCGCTTGTTCACTTCGTCCGCCTTTTCCTGCTCGGTCTTGCTTGGGTCAAGCGTTATCACATCCACTACCGAGGTGTTGGTGTATTCCGATGTCAGCTCCCAACTGATCTGCAGGATGGCTCTGTGTATCTTGATGCCCAAGAAATATTTCGGCTTTCGGGCGATCTTCAATATTGCCTTGAAGGTGATGATGCCGTTGATGTTGGGCATGGTGGCTTTTCGAATGTAAGTATAGCCGCTCCATGTTCCTTCCCCTTGCCAAGTCAGGTTGTAGGCACTCTTGCAGTCGTTCATAATGGCTGGTATGCGATAGTAGTCATCCGTCGCCACGTCATTGTCCTTTCCTGCCTCTGCCTTGGCTTCCTCTATTTCCCTTTGTTTCTGTTGCCATGTGGCAAGTTCTTTGTTCAGTTGTTCGATGGAAGCCTTGTTCTTGTTGTATTGCTCCCGATACTTGGCTGCATCTTCCACACTTGCATTGGCGATTTGCTTGACAAGCGACTTGTTCTCCGCTTCCAACTGATTGATTTGCGATTGCAAAGAGGTTATCTTGGCATTGGCTTCCTGCTCTTGTTTATACAAGTCCGAGAGGTCAAGGTTGTTCTCTGTCACAGATGTTGTCATGGCGCATTTCTTGCTGTGGTCATTCAGCGAACCGCCACAACTCTTGCATTTGTATTGTGTGGTGCCTTGCCCCAACTGCACACCGTCGCTGCATGTCACACTAATGGTCACGCTCTCGCATCCCTTCAGTTTGGCGGCATCGGTTGCCTGATAGTAGTTGCGTGCATCACTGCCTATATAATAGGTATAGCCTTCCTCGTTGTCATTCCATTCGCTCAACCGGGCTTGCAGTTGTGCCTTGAAGGTGTTCAAGTCCATCGAATAGGAGTCAAAGACTGCCTCATATACTTCTTCTGTCCTGTTCCAACTCTTGTACACCTGTATCTCGTAGGCGTATGCCTTCTGTTTCTGTCCTTTTTTCTTGCTACTGATGATGTAGCTGTTCAACCAATAGCTGATACTGTAGGTAAAACCATCATTCTGGTTGTTGAGCTGTTGCACCCTTGTTCTTGACCATCCTGCATGATTCTCCGAGTTTTGCAGGATGGCTTCCTTTTGGCTATTGTTGGGATAGAAGTTGGCATCCTTGGTGTTGATTCTGTACCAGTGGTCGCCTTTCAAGATGCTGTTGTCATCGGTGGGCGGTACATAGTCGCACAGTTTTTCTCGTCCTTGGTCTCGTCGGGCGATATACCATCTTTGCGTGTAGTAGTTTCTTTCCGTCTCATCCAGATAGTCCGTCATCCATGAGGTGAGGTTATAGTTGGCAAGAGAGAAAAGTCCTGCCACGTTGTCCTTGCCTCCAATCATGCCCAAGAGGGTGTTGCCAACGCTCTTGTCAAGACTTTTGAACAGCGAGGAATAGTTATCCACAATGTCGATGGCTGCACTGAGCTTGCCTTGGAAGAGATCGTTGAACTGGCTGCTCTGCAACAGGGCATTGCCGATATTGTTCATTCCTGCTCCTGCAAGGTTGGCTCCTGCCTTATACAGATTGTCGATGTCTGCTTTCAGATTGTCCACTGTAAAATTGCCTGGCACCTTCGACAAATCGTCCAACATCTTCTTCCAATCCACGTTGCCAATCTCTGAAAGTTTCAGTATGGCAGCTATCTCCTGGTTGATTTGTAGAAAGGCGATGTCCGAGAATGTGAGGGTGCTGTTTGTTACCACACTCTCAAACTGCATGCACAGGTTCTTGGTGTCATCACATATCTTCATCAGATAGGTTCCCCAATACAGGGCAGTCTGCGGACTTTTCAGCATCATTCCTGCCACCGTCCATATCTTCGGCATGATTTTGCCCGACACCATGTTGTAGATACGGCGGTAATAGTAGTTCTCTGTGCTACTGTTCCAGATGCCCAACTCCGTCATTGCCTTGCGTTCCAAGAATTTTGAGGCGAAGATGCCGGCACTTGCCACTTCTGCTGCATTATAGTGCTTCAAGATGTTCTGCACCTGCTCGTTATAGTATGCCTCTGCCACGGCTTCCGTTCCGTATGCAGCTGCCATAGCAGCCACCATCTGCTTGTCATAGTTCACGCTGTAGTACTGTGCGTCAGCCTTTGCCAACACACAGACTATCAGCATTATGATGGATAGAAGTCGTTTCATCTTTGATTACTTTTTATTTTTGTTCCCTAAATTCAGTACTTTTCCTGCCTGATTTACCTTTTGAGCAAAAGCGAGGCTCTTGCTGATACCACTTGCATCCCAATCCCTGCAATAGGCTTCGATAGCTTGTTGGTGGTTGCATTTCAACACTCGCTTGTAGAGTTTTAATGCTTCCTTCTCCGCTCGTTCCGTGGTGTAGGTCATATAGCACTCATGCGGTTCTTCCACACCATACACATTGCTGGTCTGTCCTCGCCTGATAAAGACTTCACGGAAGAAACTGCGTCCTTCCTTATTCTCCAAACGGTTGATGGTGAATATCTTCTTGCAGTCCACATCGGTCAAACCGAGTATCGCCTTGATGGTGTCGAATCGTTCCTTGAATTTACTCTGGTCGAGCAGCATCACCACATCCGAGTTGTTGATGATGGCTTCTTTCACTATCTCACTGCCGATGATATCCTGTATCTCCTGTGTCACCACACCCACGCTTGCCCAGAACTTTCTGGCGGTCTTATACAGATATTTTATGTATTCCGCCATCATAGGCGAGGCGATGGCTTTCCATGCCTCCTCGATGATGAGCATCTTTCGGTTCTTTTTAATGCGCATCTTCTGCAGGAACACGTCCATGATGATGAGTGTCACCAATGGAAAGAGCAGTGGATCATCCTTGATACTGTCGATTTCGAAGACGATGAAGGTCTCATCAAACAGACTGCTGTCCATGTTTTCATTCAGTGTCACATCGTGGCTGCCTCCTTTGTAGAAATCCTTCAACAGATAGTTGTAGGACGAGAGGTCAATGCCATGCAGACCATTCTCCTCGCATATCTTCGGCAGTCGCTCCGTACTGAACTCATAGAAGCTGTTGAAACAGAGGTTGCTCACTCGCTTGTTGGTGAAATAGGCATCGTAATACTCGTTGATGACTTGCTCTATCAGCCTGTCTTCGGTCTTGCTCACCGTGCCTTGACTTCCTTTCCATATCAGCATCACGAGGTTTTTCAGGAATCCCAACTTCTCGATGTTCCATTCCTCTCGCTTGATTTTGAAAGGGTTCATCGTGATAGGATGCTCCTCGGTATAGGAAATGTATTTTCCGCCGAAGTATTCACACAGTCCCTCATACGAGTTTCCGGTATCTACCAGCACGATGTCGGTGTCCTGCTCATGGGCTTGGCGCACCATGGAGTTTACATAAAAACTCTTGCCGCTTCCCGAAGGACCGAGGACAAAGAAGTTGCTGTTGTCAGTCAGCTTGTTTCGTCCCTCTTTCCCTGATATGTCGATGGCCACAGGCACTCCTTGACGGTCGGTATAATAGACCTTGAATGGCGTGTCCTCGCTATGCACAATCTTTTCCTTGTACATCAGGCAGGTGGCGGCATCGCCCAAGGTAAAGAATCGGTCGTAGTCGGCATTCATCCCATAGCAGTTGCCGGGGAAAGAGTTGACAAACAGTTCCAACTGGTTGTAGGCTCGCTTCGAAATATGGATGCCCATCCTGCCAAAGGCATTCTCCAGATGGTTGGTACACTTTTGTATATCCGTGTCTGGCTTCACCGTCACTATCAGATTATAGTGGGTATATACTAACTGCTTGTTTTCTCTCGCTATCACCTCTTGCACTCTCTTGATGTCCTCCACGGCAATCAGATTGCTTGGGTTTGGCATACTGCCATGGCGGTTCTTCTTTTTGTCTAGCAGGGCAAGCTCACGCTTCTGGTTCGGCACAAAGATGATTTGGTTATACACCACACTCTCCACACCTGGTATGCTGTCCACCAAGGCTACCAGATCCACTGGCATACTGGTGTTGTTCACCTCGATGTTGGTAAACGGACGGATTTGTGTCGGCAAGTTGGCGCAATCCACATCCACAAGACTATATACCTTACAGCGTCTGTCACCCATACCTATCATCTCGTCATCCACCTTGAATCCTGTCATGCTCACCATCTTGTCACGGAAGTTCATGGCAAAGAAGCGGTCAACATACAGACTTGCTTCTTGTTTGTTCAGAAACTCCGACTTGATACCGGCATCCTTCAGTTGGTCTTGCACCTTTCTGATTTTTACCAGGAAATCTCGCCACTTTTTGTTGTCGAAGGACATCAGACGGCTCTTCTTGTTCTCCTGCGTAATGGTCAGATAGGTCATACTGTCCGTATATTCTCTTCCGTTGAAATAGCGGAAGTAGGATTCGGAAAGGAACTCGTGTCCCTTGCCACTCTCATCCTTAAACTGCTTTCTGGTAAAGATGTCCTGCTTGTGCAGGGCATAGCCTTCACCCAGAGTCTGTGCGATGGCAGCAAACAAATTGGTGAACTCATAATAGCTGTCTATATTGGCAGAATATTTCTGCACTGGGTTCTCCATTCTCAGGATGGCAGAATACTCTCCAGTCTTTGTATAGAGCACACCGATACCGTCCGTGTCTTCCACGGAGAAGTAGATGTCCTGAAAGATTTTCTTCCGCTTGCCACCAGTACCAAAGGCATAGACCGATATGGCCATGCCAATGCAGATTGCCACGAAAAATAAGATTACATATAGTACCATATTCGTTTATTCTTCTGTTTCTTCGGATGATTGATGATTTTCTCCCATACTGGATGATTTGTTGTCATTCTCTTGATAAGAGGTATTGTAGCTTTCTTCGCCATAAAGGGTTGATACACTATCCTTTGCAGTGGAATCCATCCTGCTTGTTTGTGTTTCCACGGTCGCAGGATGTTCTTCTGCCTCTCTCGCCCAAGCAGCTCTTGCCTTGTCAGCACTCCTCATGGTATCCAATGTGGGTGGCTTGTAGATCTTGTCCTTGCATGCGGTCAGCAATATGCCAGCCAATGCCATAATGATAATGTTCTTTGCTTTCATGCTCATAACCATTCTTTTATGTCAAAGATGCGATACTTTCGCTGAAACAAATAAAGGTAGACCCACACCCTTGGGGGAGAATGAGCCTACCAGTCGTTCACTTTCTACTTGTCATCCACATCTTGGTCATGTCGATACTTTTTTTGTTTCACATTTTTATATGCGCTTGCTGTAGGCATAGATAAACACTCCTTGGTCGTTCTTCTTGGTATGCAGTCCCTTCCGTTGCTTGAACATGATGAGACCTGCACCCGTAGTGATTGCCACGACCAACACTATCAGTCCTGCAATAATACCCATCAGACAGTAGGCGGCAATGAAGCCGATGATGGCTCCTCCTGCCGTGGCTGCTGCCCAATAGATATACCGCCCCTGTATTCCCATGAATTCAAGGGGCTTCTGGAGTCCCTTGAACAGTGGGTAATCGGGGTAGCGGATTTCCTGCTCTTCTCTTGCCATTCTTCACGTCGTTTCTCACTTACTGAATATGCACGGAATAACTCTCACTCGTTAGTTGGTCACACCGAAGAACAATGGCAATGCCTGTGCTGCTGCCACGAGGAAGATACATGCTCCTACAATCATCATGATCTTTTTCTTGACATCCTGCTCCTCATTGTTCATGGCGATGTAAACGCTGATGGCACCCACTACGGCGACAACACCTGCAATGGCATAGCAGAGTTTGACCACGATAGGTACGTACTTGGCAATTTCCTCCGTCACTGTTGTAAGCGCAGTGGTACCTGCCGTGTAGTCACCTGCCGAGTTCTGCGCCATGGCAACGCCACCGCCCACAAGGAGCATTAGCGCCAATGTTTTCAAGCGTCCAGAAGAAAGGACGCTCTTGGCGTTCTTCTTCAGATAGTTTGTTGTTTTCTTAAACATTCTTTCTTGTTTTACTTGTTAATGATTCGTTTGGCAACACCTTATTATAATTATATAGAAAGGTGTTGTCGCTTTCACATGATATACTCTTCTGCAGTTGAGTCTTAAATCTGGTAGCCAAAGAATGCCGGGAACAGGATGGATGCACCTATCATAAACAGACAGGCTCCTATCAGCGTCAGTATGGACTTGGTAACACCATCTTCCCCTGTGTTCATCTTGATGTATATCTGCAAAGCGGATATAATCACCATCACAGCAGCGACAGCGTATGTCAGATACAGCACATACAGCATCATCGTCACCACATAGTCGTGCATCCCTGCCAGTGCGTCTGCTCCCCAGCTATAGTCCACATTACCGCATTTGGCTGATGCTGACAGGGGGAGCAGCGCAAAGACAAAGGAACTTACTACATTCTTTATGATATGGCTAAATTTCATCCTTGACTGGTATTGTTTTGATGTTTGGTTGTCCTGGCTTTGTCTCGCCTTGTTTCAATAGGCTCTCCGTGAAGTCGTCCTGCCATAGTCCGTCTATCCATATGGGAGAAGTGGACTCCATCTGCCCATCCATTTTTTCCTGCAACGACTCGGCTGCGTTCTTCGGCTTCTGTTGGTTGACATCATTTCCTTCGTCTTCATCAACATCATCTTCTCTGCCGGAAGAATCCGTTTCTGGAGAATAACCACTCATTCCGTTGTTCTCTGTTCCCATACCATAGCCCTCATCGTATGATGTGCCGTCTTGGAAACTCGTGTCGTATTGCTTGTCGGCAACGCTAAAGCCACCATCGCTTTCATTGACGGCTACTGCGGCTTCCTCTTCCGTTATGTTGCTGATGTCAAACACTTCCTCGTTGCTCTTGGCTTCTTCCTTCTTACCATACAGGTCTCTGGTTATCATCACCGCATAGTAGATGGCGTATGCAATGGTAAGGCTGATGGCGAATATCAAAAATGGACTCATATAATACTTTGTTTTATAGATGATTTATACTCTATGCAGTGGCAAAAGTGCCAGTTGCGAGTGCAAAGTAAAGAGTAAAATCCGACATAAAAGAATTTTGTAAAGTATGGCCATCAAAGTTTAAGATATATTCAAATTATAATTATATATCATACTCTCAATCATACTTTAATCAGCTTTTTCTGTTCGTTTTCGCATGTTTGGGAAAAGGGCATAAAAAAAGCCCTCCGAATGGGAGAGCTTGATAAGGTATATCGTAATACCTTTATTTTTCCATGTATTGTTTCAGTTCCTGTGTGATATATGTCCAAACTTCTTGGAAGGTTAGTGGCTCCTTGAATTTGATTTTCTTCAAATAACTATTCCACATAATATTTCGTTTGGCATCTGTCGCAAAAGAATCCTCGAAAA
>ERZ773264.4235-NODE-4235-length-10321-cov-3.459965_pt1 | contig 10321 bp, 18 predicted proteins | sample MGYA00511910_ERZ773264 | MGnify/ENA primary metagenome ERZ773264 (study PRJEB29015, sample SAMEA2737739) | human gut metagenome | biome: human gut; feature: human-associated habitat; material: faeces | place: China | collected 2012 ... | reverse complement strand
GACTTTGTAAAAGAGTAGGTTGTGAAGATGTTCTTGTAGAAATCAAAGGATATGAGAAGTCAACTGTTATCAAGGATAGAAATATTCAGAGGAAGAAATATTCTTGGAAGAGTGTTTTCGATGGATTGTTTGAAACTCCAAGCTGGTGTAACGACAGTAAAGATGAATACAAAGAGCCAAATTGGTGTGAATTTATGATGTACGACAGAGCAAAGAATTCCGATTATCCTATGACACTTGCTTATAAATATTTCAACGATGAAGAAAATGATAAGGAAGTTGAGAGAAGAATGGATTATAGATAACTTCACAAGAAAGCAACATGTCTTTGGATTTGAGGGAATAATACATTGGAGGTGAAAACATGATAAGTAATCCGAAATATGGATGGTGTAATTTTGATTTGAAATCATTTCACGGCTCACCAAGTTATTTGACAGATGTACCAGTAGATTTATTAAATGCCTTTATTCAATATCGCACAACAGGTACAGGGATAGCATGGTTTGATGAAGAGGGTACTGAGTTTACTTTAGTTATTACCCCATATTCATTATTCGTTATAGAAGAAAAAGATAAGCCTGTATTACACGATTTTTCTGAAATAAAAATAAATAATTTAGAGAAAGAACTTATACAAGACATTGAAAAAGATTTGATTGGTTGGTCAGAGTTCATTACTAGCGATGATAGAGAAGAAGTAATTATGCATAGAGACGAGATAAGAAATAAAATCGCCATGTTGAAAGAATTAATTTCTAAGTAAACCAATCTTTCATTGGAAAATTTTTAATCATATCTAAGCCATTCGGCTATGGAAATCCCAGTAACAAGAAGAAATAGTATTTTCTTATAGTGGTTGCAAACACTAGGAAAATCAATGATTTTATAATACAGAAAGGTAGAAATAGTAAACCTATAGGTAATTTAGATTGCGCAATCTCTATGAAAATAAGAGATTATGGCTACAAATAATAAAAATACTAATTCATCAGAGTTTAAACACACAAAAGACGATCTGGCTCGTCTTATGAGTATGTCTCTCAATGAAAAAGTTGGTGTCACACAAGCACGAACTATGGAATGGTATGTTCATTATAATAAAAAGTGTTATGTGTCATTTTCAGGTGGCAAGGATAGTACAGTTCTTGCATACATAGCTGCACAAGTTTGTTACTTATTTAAGTGTAAGCTTGTTCTTTGGTTTTCTGATACAGGATTGGAATTTCCTGAATTAAGAGAACATGTCAAAACTTATGGAGATTGGTTGATGAAACAATTTCCTGGTTCAGAAGGTTTTCCACCATTAGTAGTTGAAACAATTATAGATCCACCAAAAGACAGAAAAGGAAAGAGAATAGTATTTAAGGATGTGATTCTTAATCAAGGATATCCAATTCTTAGTAAAAATATCAGTAGACAGATTGGTGATGTTCAGAGATTAGGACAAGACTGTTGGGCTGCAAGATGTTTCGATGGCAGAGAAACAGGAATGTATGACATGAGAAAGTGGAAATTCGTCATAGATGCGCCATTTAAAGTATCAAATAAATGTTGTGACATTATGAAGAAACGACCAGCTCATCGCTTTACAAAAGAATCTGGACTTATGCCACTAGTTGCAACAATGACTTGTGAAAGCAGACAGAGGAAAACAGAATGGCTACATAATGGGTGTAATGCATTTGATAAGAAAAATCCCAGTAGTCAACCAATGAGTTTTTGGACAGAGCAAGACGTACTTAAATTTATTGTAAGATACGACCTACCTTATCCATCTGTATATGGTGAGATAAAGCAGAATGAAAAAGGGGAATATTATACTACAGGATATAGTCGTACAGGTTGTATGTTCTGTGCATATGGTTGTCATTTAGAAAAAGAACCGAATAGATTTCAGATGTTAAAGCAGACTCATCCTAAGATTTGGGAATATTGTATGAAACCTGTATCTGAAGGTGGGCTTGGAATGAAAACAGTGTTGGAATTTATTGGTGTTAAGTGTGAATAGAAAGAGGTGCAATATGAAAAGATATGAACTTTATATTACTGGTAAAAGAACTATCGACTTAGAAGATGATGAAGATATTGGTGAGTATGTAAATAATATCATTGAAGGAAATGGCGAAGAAGATGGATATCATGATTTAGACGAACTTTTAGACGATATGGAATATGAGACATTAAATTATAGAAGAATTGTTTGCTAAATAATAAAACTTTTGAACTTTTTCTTTCATTTGTTGATAGAAAAAAGAGAATATGAGAAAGGAGTGGAGGTTGGTCGACCACAAAGAATTCTTTACTCCTAATATAATATGTTTGAACAAAAAGATTATGAGTTATATCAAGGTAATTGCCTTGAAAAATTACAGGAACTAATAGATCAAAATATAAAAGTTAATTCAGTAATATGTGATATTCCATTCGTTCTATTTTCTAGCCAACCATTTACTTCAAAATTAATAAATTCCAATATTAACAATTTCAGAGAAGAGATAATTTGGCTTAAAAATAAACCTGCAAGTGGTATGCAATATAAACAGAAACATTTGAAAGTCCACGAAAATATCATTGTATTTGCTAAGAACGGTAAATATACATACAATCCTCAGAAATGGGAAGTCAAAGAAAAAGAGTTTTTAACACAGAGAAAAACAATGAGTATTTATGGTGAAACAAATAATGTCTATGGGAATATGAAACGCAATAGAAAGCCTGATGATGGAACAAGAAATCCTATTAGTGTGATTGCATATAAATGTCCTATTACTGGTGCAAAAAGTAAAACATACAGTCCTGATGTAGATTTAAGAGTACATGAGACACAAAAACCATTGCTTTTAATGGATTACTTGATAAAGACGTTTTCTAATGAGAATGATATTGTCTTAGATTTTACGATGGGTTCTGGTACAACAGGAGTAGCTTGTATGAACAATAATCGTAAATTTATTGGAATTGAGTTGGACAAAAAATATTTTCAGATTGCAAATGAGAGAATATTAAAATAGGAAGAAACGAAAGTTTCAAGTGAGGTAGCAAATAATGAACAATGGAGTAAATTACACAATCATCAGTAGACCTTCTTATATTACATTTAAGTGTCCATTTTGTCATGAAGAAGTCGAAGTAAATTTTGATGAAGTTGATTTCAATACTAATTATTGGGGAGATGGTGCTTGGTGTAATTGTCCTGAATGTGGTGAGGAAGTGGAACTTGATGATTATGAGTACGATTAGGAGAATAATTATATGGGACAGTTAATTGATAAAACAGTATTACGAAAAGAATTATCTAAACTGCCATCGGAAATGGGATTTGTAAGAAAATCGGATGTAATGCAGATTCTTGGCAGTCAGAAATGTGCTTACGATGTAGACAAAGTTGTAAAAGAATTAGATGAATGGACTTTCAATGCAAATATAGACATTGGTGACGGTACTATGATGAATCATAATTTAATTGTAAGAGATAATGCTGTTGATATTGTGAAGAAAGGTGGAGTAAATGAGTAATCCAACACATAGAGAAGAAGTAAATCTTTACGAAGCAATTCAGAAATCATTTCCAAAAATTCTTATCAAAGACTTAACGGAACACGAAAGAATTTGTCCTATATGTAATGGTCTTGGAATGAGAATTGAAAATAATATTTATGGCATCAAAGGTGATGATTCTGAAGCTGGTAGACGAGAATATTTCCCATATAAGCATCAAGCACTTTCGTTCTGCCGAAGTTGTTTCAATGGAGTACAGAGATTATGTCCTTATTGTGGACAGCCATATAAAAGTCAGGCATATATGCATTGTGACTGTGAAGGACAAAAGAAGGCTGATGAAGAAAAGAAATTAAAAGAATGGAAGAAAATAATTTCTAAAGCAACTGTAGTTGAGGAAAAAGACGTTGATACGATGCTCTATTGTGAGGAATATGATGAGTATTACGATACTGTTGATGATTTCTTTGACGATTATGCATGTAATCATGAAGAATATGATGAAGAAGATGATAATGAAAGACCTGTGAGATTGTGGGTAACTTCTGTTGAGAATATTTTCATTGATGCAGCCAATGTTATTGAAAATGCTTGTAGCGATTTACATGAAGACGCATATGAACAGTGTGATGAGGGTTCTTTACAGAAAATATTAGATGATTGGTGTAAGGAACAGACAGGAACAACTACATATTATCCTTGTTTTAAGCAGTATGTAGAGATTGATTGGAGTAAATATGAAGATTATAGCAGGTAATTATTTTGGTAAAAATATTCAATTTGTATGTAGAAGCTGTAACTGTGTATATGAAGTTGAATCAAAGGATGATTGGAATGTTCGAATGGTATTTCCTAACTATTGTAGTTTTAAATATAAAGTTCCTGAATATGAAGTAGCTTGTCCTAACTGTGGTTATAGAGAATATCTTGGTTTTGATCAAGATGACTTAATAGGAACTGAATCTGAAAACTTACACTGCCCTTGGATTCCATTGTTAAAGAAGAGAGAAGATTGGAATAAACGATATAGAGTTGAGCCAATAAGAGAATAAATATTTGTGAGGTGAGTAGATGAAAGCATATAAGTGTGATATTTGTGGCAAGTATTGCGATTATTCTCATAATATCTATGGCAACATAATGGTGCGAACTAAAAAGAAAAATTTTAAGAAGATGAAAAATATAAACGAATTATGTGATAGTTGTTTTGAGGATTTACAGAGATATATACAAGATAAATATTTTGAACACATGGATAAATATTCAGAGTAAAGATTCGTTTCTTGTGGAAATGATTTTATACAACGAAAGGAGAGAATAACAGATTGAACAGCAGTATTTTTGTTCCTAAAACGATAAATGTTGGATATCAAAATCGTTCAGGAACTTATACAGGAAAACTTGCTTATGTTATTTACTATGATGAAAAAGGTAAGTTGCGGAAAGAAGCATCATGGAACAGTTGGCGTGACGATAAAATTCCAAATGATGAATTTGAGAATGTTCCAACAGAAGGATTTGTACTAAATAAGAAAGCTGGTGATTACTCTACAGGATGGGATCACCGACATGCTTATTGTAGAGTGTACGATCCACGAGGATTTGAGTTTGAAATTACCATTGAAAATTTATTGTACATTCTCGAAAATGCGAATTGTATCAAAGGTAAGGGGCTTGAAGGAAAATTTATATATGGATGGGATGGTAAGGATTTAGTTCTTATGCCTGTTGAATCACCTGATTATAAGCAGATTAGTGAATTTAATAAAATTATCCATAATAATGAAACAATTAAAGCAAAAGATTTAATTATCGGTGCTACATATCTCACAAAAGATAATGAGAACTGGATTTATATAGGTAAATTCGATGTTTATGACCAGTATGGAAATTGGGAAAATAATAAAGGTAAACATTTCTGGTTTTGGAGAGGTAGTTATTTTGAACATTATAGGTCAATGCCAAAAAATAAATTTATCAAATGTATTGATGATAAGTGTAATGAAAAGTATGCAAATATTTTTGATAAATTAGAAGGAGAACCAGAATATTCTCCATATGATAGCAGCAAAGATGAATACAAATATTTTACACTTGATGAATTTAAAGAAGAGCATGGCGACTATTGGAGAAGAAGTCGTTTTATAAGCGAATATTATAGTGGAAACAAATGCGTATTTGACACTTGTAAACAGGATAATGATTTATATATTGTTCGTAAAATACAAATAGTACGTAATTATTGTTACCCATCCGAAGAACGTGAAGTAACTGATATATTTCCTGCTATATCTAAAATGGTTAAATCAAACCGTTATCCATATAAAGACATAGAAGAAAAGCATATGATTCCAGTTACATTAGAAAAGATTTTTGAAGTGATGAAACCAATGTATATTCAAAAATATTTAGCAAATGGTAGAGAATATAAAAAGGAGTACGAGTTTAATGAGTAAAAATGATGACAGAATTTTAGAATTAAAGAAACAGATTGAAGCCAAGAAGAAATCAATTTCTGAGAGGAAGGTTAGATTTATTCCTGAAACAAATTGCGTTCTTAATATGGATGGAATGACAATTAATCTTAACGTGTGTTCAGATGATGCATTATTATTACTTTTGATTAGATTGAATTCATATTTAATGTCTGCTAAGGATCTTAATATGGCTGATTTTGAAATTTCAGGATACAGTGTGACAGCATGGATTAAAGATATTAAGAGTAAGTTAGAGGTATCTGGTCTGAAGAAAGAAGAATCTGATTTGAAGAAAATGGAGAGCAAGCTGGACAAGTTGCTTTCTGATGATAAGAAAACAGAACTGGAAATTGATGAGATTGCTGCTTTATTGAAGTAAAAGAGAGAATAATACAATAGGTAGTATATTTCATAAAAATACATACTATATATAGTGACCGGATAAATTTAAACTACTATATATTGTAATAAAAAAGACAAGAAATATCGGTTTCATGTGGAGGTGAAAATAATGGAATTAGTAATAAATAGATGCTATGGAGGATTTAATCCATCACCAATAGCAGTAAAAGAATATTTGAAACGAAAAGGGAAAGAATGCTTCGCTTATACATATGATTCTAATTGTAATCTTAATAAAATAAATATTGAAGATGCCGGTATACTTGTGTTTTATTCAACAGAAGATTTAGGTGAAACAATAAGTCGTGAGGCAGAATGGAAATCTCATTTCAATCCATCAGATATTGATAGGAGTGATAAAGATTTAGTTTCAATTGTAAAAGAATTTGGTAATGCTGCTAGTGGTAGATGTTCTGAATTAAAAATTGTTGAAATTCCTGACGATGTTGATTGGGAAGTTTCTGAATATGATGGAATGGAAATAATTGAGGAAAAACATAGAAGTTGGTGTTAAAACCAAGAAATTTCGATTTCTTGCGAGGAGGTGAGACTGGTTGGCAAAACGCCAAGAAACATTAGATATTGAAGCTGCACTACAAAAAGATACCAGAATCAAGAGAATATATGGCTGTGAAGAAATCACAATTGGTTTCTATAACAATGGTCATGGAAATGAAATAGTTGACTTTATGACAATGGACTCAAAAGGAATTATTAAATGTTATGAGATAAAAGTCACTATTCAGGATTTTAAATCTGATGCAAAGAAATCCTGGTATGGTCATTACAATTATTTGGTGGTTGGCAAAGAATTGTGGAATGAACACAAAGACTACATACTTGAAAATACACCAAAGCATATTGGAATTTTAGGATCGTCTCTTGGAAGTTATCGAAAATGTAAAAAGCAGGACATATCGCAAGAACAATCAGAAATGTTAAAGGAGAGTATGGTTCGTTCTATGTATTATAAAATGATTAAATACTACAACGCTTCCGACTTAGATGAATTCAAAAGACTCAATAGTGGTATTCGCAAGCTAAAGAAGGATGTTGAAAAATATAGAGATAGGGCAATAAAAGCGGAAAATATGATTTATGGTTATGAGAATTATAAATCATATAATGACGAAATTGACGATTTTGATTTCAAAAAGGCTGTTGAAGCAGAAAAGAAAAAGTATTTGGAGAATATAAAAACGGAGGTGAAATATTGGAGAAAGTAATTAAATATAGATCTGAGTATGGAGAATTATTTGATACACCTGAAGATGCTTTAGCTTGTGAAACAAGACACAAAAGAATTGAAAAAGCTAATGTGATGCTTAGGCATGGATATACATTAAAACAAATCAATAACGAATGTAAGATTTGGAATTCTATACCAAAACATTTAGAGAATGTAAATAAAGACAACTGTTTCGCAATTAGCTACTGGCAAGGTTGTCAGCACCCTGCTTATAGAATTACTCGTATCTGTTTTGATGGAAAGGTAAATGTAAGAGGTTGTGGTTCGTGGAGTGGATATTATAGTGATCATCTTAAATTAAGTAGCAGTGACTTAATGAATCCAAGACCAAAGGAAGAGTTATTTATAGATAGTAGATATACAAGTAGATTGTGATAAATAAGAAGGATTGATACATATGAATTTAGTGCAAGCATTGACAAAACAAATTAAATTTTGTGAAGAAAACACATGGTATAAGTGTGGAGTATTTGTAAAAACAAAAGAGCAACGAGATATTGTTACAAAATGTATTACAAATTTGTTGCCAAGTTGTGTTCAACGTAGAAGTAGTAGTCATGAGTCAAGATTTTGGTGGGATAATGAAAGTGTTATTACAGTTCTTCAAGTAAATGATTATATACGAGGACATAGATTTAATGGTGTAATAATTGAAAATGAAATAGAAAGAGATATTGTTAATTCTTTGATTATGCCATATTTAATGGTAAGGATTGATTCTACTGGACATGAAATTGAAGAATTTAATAATGTTAAAGAGAGAATATTTACAGTAGATATTAGCAAGAGTGATGTCATTGAAAGTAAAAATCGTTCAATTTATATTTCGACTGGTCGGCGTAGAGGACTAAGAAATTCAAATATATTTATTGATGATTTATGCGAAGAAAGTTTTAAGAAGGAGCATATGTGTATGTTTGATAATCACACAACACCTTATAGTGTTGCACAGGTAGGAACAGATAAAATTTATATTTACAATGCGACCGGTATTCCAAAGGGGTATATTAAATATGAGACAGAGTTTGTTAATAGAACTAAGGAAACTTATCTAAATATCAAAGGTATATATAAAAATATTGGATTTAAGAATGAAATTGATGTTCATTTATTTATTGATACTGATGTCTATGATAAATATGAAGTTAAATTCCATGATGGTCTTGTCATTGTTGTTTTGCATGAGATTATTAATGAAAAACCTGTTTTAGAGGATGTTTCGGGCGAGAAGGGAGAATAATACAATGACAAGTTACGAATTTGAAAAGGCTGCAAAGAATGCAGTGATTAAAGTATTAAACGAAAATATTAACATTAGCGAATTAGACCTAGTGTGGTTTGCACACGAATTAGGTTATAAGAAATGTACCATTTGGGGACAGCCAATGGGTGACAGATACGCAGAAGTTACTTATAACAGAAATAAAGATGAGATGTATGTAGACATTTATCAGAAGATTATTAACAACAAGATTTCGTCTGATGAGTTCAATTTTGAAGCGTAAAGGAGTTAGTTATATTGAAGATAATACAGAATATTTTTATGAACAAATTCCTGAATGGGAGGGATGAAAATGGCGAGCTATCAGAAGACACATATGAAGAATAAAAATTATAAATTATATGAATTAAATCAACTTGCAGAAGTTCGTTATGAAAGAAGTCAATTATTTAAGAAAGACGTTTACAAATATATGCCGTTAAGGTTAATAGCGATAAGAAATTCAGTTAATGAAAAATGGATTTTTAAAACCGTCCCAGATGCGGAACAAAGTTTTCATTCGTAGATAGTGATAATTAAAATGAAGTAGATATCAGTAGAAGAATAGGAATTTTTTATTTTGGAGGTAAAAAATGAATACCAAAGAACAATTGCTGTCAGTATATGTACAAGAAGTATTTTCCAAAAATCAAGATTTGATTTTGAGTAAGAGCAATATTGTTTTTGATACAGTTGAATTGTATTATTTAGACAATTGTGGTAGAGAATATCGTATTAATGAAAATCCAACATTCACAAAAATTAATGAAGGCTATAAAATTTCGTTCAAAGGACAAAAAAGAAATTTGAGTTATTTAGTCAAATATTTTCATTTAATAAAAACAACATCAATTGAATTGTCAAAAGATGAAATAATCTCATATACAAATAAAGACGGGAGTATGTCAATTCCACAAAGTAACTTTACGTCATATGGAATAAATTTTTGGAATTTTACTCCTAAACCATATTTACATATATAAAATAGTAATTCAGTTAGTAACTTTAGAAAGTTAAATTAAAAGTAAGAAAGGAAAGCAAAATGAAATTATTTAAAACAGTAGATGATAAATTAAAAGAGATTGGGTTTGTAAAAACAAAAGAGAATGAATATGGTGTAGAGTATGAAAAAACCAATGCAACTGATACATACGAGTATATTCATAAAGTTTGTATTCTACATAAAAGTTCTGGTAAACACATTTTACAGTCTTATGATCCAGATTTGATGGATGAAAAGAAAGTTGGAAATACATGTGTTGGTCTTACGGGATATGAGATGAAGTTATTTCTTAAAAAGATGAAACAGATTGGTTTATATAGTAAATAATGAGTGAGGAATTCACTGTTTCATTCGGATTTTGAGGAGGTGAGAAATATCAAAAATATATATTCTACTAAAGAAGAAGTAGGCAGCATCTTAAAAATACT
>ERZ773264.4222-NODE-4222-length-10348-cov-6.990382_pt1 | contig 10348 bp, 7 predicted proteins | sample MGYA00511910_ERZ773264 | MGnify/ENA primary metagenome ERZ773264 (study PRJEB29015, sample SAMEA2737739) | human gut metagenome | biome: human gut; feature: human-associated habitat; material: faeces | place: China | collected 2012 ... | reverse complement strand
GTGCCCTTCTAGGGCTTACTCAAGCCACCGGCTCAGCCGGTGGTTTTGACTTACGACTTGACGTGGATCACGTTGGAAGGGGAAAGCATCAGTGCTTTTCCTTGTACTTGAGGCTGGCGAATGCGCCTGCGATGGTCAGCAGCATGCCGCTGAATGCCATGCCCAGAGCGGCCATCCAGTTCACGCCGGTCTGCGGCAGTGCATCCTGCACAGCGGGCAGGACCACGTCAGACGGCAGGTCCGGAGTTTCCGGAGCAGCATCATCCGGGGTGACGTCCTGCACGGGCGGCAGCTCGGGGGTCTCCGGGGTCACGACTTCGTCCGGGGTCTCGTCCTCCACGGGCGTTTCCGGCGGGGTGACCGGCGGGACGATGACCGTCTCTTCGCCGTTCACGGTCACCTTCCGGGTCTCGATGGAGGTATAGTTGTAGCCCACATGGGCGTCGGTGGTGGTCACGGTCTCCTTGGACACTGGCGTGGTGTTCACCTTGTCCGTGGTGCGGTGGGTGTAGGAGACGCTGCCCTCGTCGTGCTCCTTGCTGCCGGAGCCGGAGAAGATCTTCTTCAGCACCTCGGTAAAGGTGGTGTAGTGGCCGGAGCCGGTGCCGGATCCTTCGACCGTTTCGCTCTTCTTCTGCGTATAGGTACCGTCGAAGTCGCCGGAAGTATTTTCGCCGTAAGCCGTAGCACCCTCACCGGTTTTATGGGTGGTGGTGGTCTGCTTGTTCAGCTCCAGAAGGCGCTTGGCGAAGTCCTGCGAGCTGCGGATGCTCAGCGGGGCGGTGATGGTCTTGATGGTGGATTCGGTCTGACCGACGACCTTGCCCTCACGCACCTGGGTCAGCTCGGAGATCATCAGGTCATAGCCGCCGACGTAACCCCAGGTGCCGTCCTGGCGCTTGTAGGTGCTGTTGATGCATGTGTTGGCATCGCGGGACATATAGCCGTAGGCGGTCAGCTCAGAGGACTTGAGATAGACCTGATAGCCGCTCTCACCGGTGCTGTTGGTGCCGGTGGTTCCGATCTTCACAACGTAGGTGCCGACGATGGCATTGCGCTCTTTCGTGGTCAAGTCCCTATAGGTCTTGCTGCTGCCGGTTGCCTTCAGGTAAGCGTTAATGGCCTCATCCTCTGCGCTGATGCCGGGGTTCCAATAGTCGCCCCACTGACCCTGATACAGCTTGATGCTGCCATCTTTATCTTTGATAGGATCATAGGCGACAGTGCCGGTTAGCTTGTAGTAGGCACTCTTGTCAGGGTTTTTATTGGGGTTGCCGCGGTCATACTCGTAGTGGCCGTCGCCCTCGCCGCCCTCGTCATCCCAGCTGATCTTGCTGTCCAGGCCGACCGTCTGGTTGTCCTTACCGTTGACCAGTTTTCCGGCATCGTAGTTCCACTCCAGCTTCAGATCCTTGCTTACCAGCACACAGTCGGTCTGGTTGACCTTACCGTCCTCGTCCGGCAGCAGATCCAGCTTGGAACCGGAAGCGAGATCAAGGTGTTTGATGTCGTCGCGCTGCTCTTCGGAGTGCACAGTGTTACTATCAACACGAACTTCATGGCCGTTAGCGTCTGTATAGTAATAATAGCCGTTCCACCCCCAAGTCGATTTCCAATAGACCTCAATTTTGGAACCATCCGGTGCCTTGCTGAAGTATTTGAATTCACCCGTCTTTTCACCGGAGTAGTAGTTCTTCTTGGTCTCTTCGTAATCAGAACCCTTGTTGGCAACGTAAGTGGAGTTCTTGGCGATCCGCTCCTGCTCCTGCAGGGCCTTGATCAGCTCATCCTTGCTCATGTTATCGGGCGAGATGGCCTTGGTGAAATACTTGATGATATCTTCCTTTTTGGTGGTGGAATCGATCTTCGTTTCACCGATCCGGAGTTCCTCGCCGGGCTGAAGTTTGCTCTGGATCTCCTGGATCTGCTTCCACAGCTCATCGTATGCCTTCTCAAGATCCTTATCGTCCTTGATGATGCCGGTGACACTGGAGGAGGTGTGCACATCCTTCCGGACGGTGAGGGTCTCGCTCAGGGTGCTGTAATCCACGGTGATGGTTTCGTCACCCTTCGTGAAGGTCGCGGTCTTGCCGTCGGCGTTCAGTCGGATGCTGTCAGCGGAAACACTGTATTGGCCTGCCAGTGCGGTCTGGATCTCATCAGGGGTCAGCGGAGCACCGGCCTGTTTGGTGAAGGTGTAGGTGGTCTTTACGCCGTTTTTGTCCTCGACCGTGCAGGTGTAGCCGTCATTGGTTTTGGTCACATTGTCGTAGGTCTTTCCGTCCACCGTAATGGTGCGGGCCTTTTCGTCGATCGACCAGTTCTTGCCGCCGGGAATCACCAGCTTGTCGTTAAGATCCTTGGCGTCCGTCTTTGTGGATTCGGAAAGTTCGTCGATCGTCCATTCCACGCGCTTGATGCCGGAGAAGTCCATGCTGCCGATATCAATGCTGTAACCTTCCTGAAGCAGGGTAGCTTTGTCCTTGCCGGTCTTGTTCTGCAGCTCTTTCCAGGCGATCTCTTCCTTCTCCGTATCGCTGAGGGAAGCGGACGATTCCGTGATCGTGCAGGTACGGGTGATCTTGGTGCTGGTGCCGTCGGGCGAGGTCACGGTTTCTTCTTTTTTGTAGGTCGTGGTGCCCTTCTCCGGGTCTTTGCTGGCGATCGTCCAACCATCGAGAGAGGGAAGTTCACCGCTGCCGGGCTTGACGTAGGTGCCGTTGAGGGAACCGCTTTCGGTCCACGTATTCGAGCCGGTCACATAAGCGGTGCCGGTGATGACGTTGTCCGTAACATCCTTACGGGTCTCGGTGTCCTTGCTCGGATCAGAGCTGCCCGGCTGAGGCGCAGAAACCGTTGCACCGTCATAGCGGAGGGTGACAGTATGAACATTGCCGTCTGCATCGGTATAGCTGAGATTGAGCTGGCCTTTGCCGGTGGGATCGATCGTATTCAGCTGGTTCTTGAAATCATCGGTCTCCACATTAATGCCGGCGTTCCGGGCGGCATCCGTCAGAGCGGCCTTGATGGCTTCCAGCTTGGCAGTTTCCTTGGCACTCTCGATGCTTTCCTGACCGCCTTCGACCTGGCCGGGGGTCTTGGTGACCTCGGTGACCTCCACGGTGTAACTCAAAGTCTTGCGGACGGCTTCCTTCTCGTCAAAGGTCAGCTTTTCGCCCTTGTAGTAAACGCCGTTGTCATCGCCGGTGAAGCCCTCGCCCAGACGATTTGCCAGCTGCTCGTTGGTAAGCTGCTTGGTGTCTTCCGTTTTCTTGACTTTATAGGTATATTCCTTGCCGTTTGCATCGGTTTCCGTATAGACATACTCGCCGGTATCGTTGTTATAGTACTCGTCCTTGAGCATTTCGCCCAGCTTCTCCGAAGAAATCTCGATGACATCCGTCTTGGTCTCGTCGGTGTTCTTGGCAGTGATGCTTGGCAGCTCGACCTTGGTGGTCAGATCCTTCTCATCAACATCTACGGTGCCCTTTTCCACCTTGAGCTTCAGCGTGGTCTCAGTGGTGGTCTTGACCGAGTTGCCGGTGATCTCGTAGTAGGTGGTGCGGGTGACGGTGTTGCCGTTCTCGTCGGTAGAGGTCTCTTCCTTTTTCAGGGTATAGGTGGTTTTGCCCTCGTCGTCAGTCTTTTTCTCCACGCCGTCCTCGGGGACATCCAGCAGCTTGGCAACGTCCTCAGCGGACATTTCCTTCGTTTCGGGCTCGCTGGTCTTTTTCAGGGTCAGCTCCTTGGAGTTGCCGTCCTTAGAATTCTCGACCTTGTCCACGGTGTAGTCGCCCAGCTTGGCATCCTTATCGGTTTTCCAGTCCGGACGCACGCCCTTGCCAAGCTCGTCGTCGAGGTTGATCTCTTCGCCCTTCTTGGTGTCGGTAATGGTGGTGGAGGAATCGGCCTTGCCGGTGCCGGTGGTGGTCGTAGTCTCGGTGCCGGTGGTCTCGGTGGGGGTGGTGATGGTGGTGTTGCCGTCCTCGTCCTTGCCCACCACGGGGTCGCCCTTCTTCACCTCGGCGTCAGGGTCCACAACGGTGGTGCTGGAAGAGCTGTCGGGGGTCTCTTCCTTGGTGGCCTCGCCGATCTTGCCGTCCTCGCCGGTGGCTTCGTCCTTCTTGCTGTTGTCGATCACGTCACCCTTCAGGTGGGTATCGCCCGGGGTCTCGGGTTCATCGGTCTCGCCGGGCTCTTCCGGCTTCGCAGCAGGTTTATAGTCAATGGTGATGTCATCGGTCTTGGTGCCGGGGCCGAACGCAGGGGCCTGCTCTTCGCTCTTGGCCTCTTCGTTCACCCGGGGGGGGGTAAACTCCTCCTGCTCTCCGACTTTCTCCTGCTTTTCCCCTTCCTCAGCGACGGGGGCGGGCGTGGAACTCTCGGCTACAGGTTCGGCCTGCGGGGCAGCGTTATCCTCGGCAGGGTCGGGGCCTTCCACAGCATGGGCAGCCATGGGCTGTGCAGCAACACAGGCGGTCAGGGCTACGGACATGGCAGCGAGTTTCAGCTTTTTGTTCGTCATGATTGATGGCTCCTTTCAAATGGTGTCAAGTCTTTTACGCATTACCACTGTCCCATATAATGGACATGTTTCGAGGCATACTATCCTGCTTCCTTTATACCATTTTCTGGTGCAGGTTGTCAAGAAAAAATGTGTAGAAACGCATGATTTGTGAAAACATTCCAAAGTCTGAATTGGATATTTTGCACAAATCACAAGAATTTGTTGCAGAAAAAAGAGAAACTGTTGCGGACGTGAAATGATGCGGTTGCGGTACTGGTGCAGAGTGTGCGGATTGTTGCGGAAAACCACTTTTTGAGGGACGGAATTTCTGGCAAAGAACCGGCTGGAATTTCTCCTGCCGCCCTGCTGCAGACGAAAAAGGCCCCCGGAAACCTGCGTCTCCGGGGGCCTTGCCCTCTACCTTATATAGGGCAGTCGGCGATCACTGCTTCTGCTTCAGCCGGGCCATGTAGCTGTCGGCGGCCACGGCGGCAGCGGTGAAGCTGTTGTTCTTCCACCAGTTAATCAATGCGGCCACGGTGGTGATGCCGGCGGTCACCAGCTGCTCCACGGTGGCGCTCTCGATGGGCAGCACGGGCTTGCCCATTGCGCTCAGCACCTGATTGGTCAGGGCCAGCAGGAGCACAGCGGTGCGGGCCAGGGTAGCGGCGGAGATCTTGTTGCTCAGTTCCATAAATCAGTTCCTCTCTTTCATTCGTTCGTGCGTTCGTGGTTCTCAAGGTCGGCGATGCGGTGGTTGGCCACCTTCATCTGCTCTTCCAGGATGGGCACTCGGCGGGCAAAGTTGTTGTGCTCGCGCACCTCGCGGGTCAGCTCTTCCAGCTTGGTGTCGGTCACGGCCTGACTGCGGCTGTTGGCGATCAGCACCCCGATCAGGGTCACGGCACCGGCGATCAGGGCGGACAGGATGCTTTCCATTGGGTTCACCTCCTTCTTAACCTGTCCAGCGGCTTTTGGCGGGGCGGGTGTCCACATGGACCCAGCCCACAGCCCGTCCGGCCCGGGGCGGGTACCGGCCGATGCCGCCGGTGCCGGGCAGGCAGGTCTCTGCATAGGCGGCCAGCTGCTCCACCGGGATGCCCTGCACCCGGATGTCGGCAGCGCGCCCATACAGATGCTGGCTGTAGGCGGCCCCGCCCACGGATTTGTTGTGGGCAGCGGTGCGGTAGCCACTGGTGATGACTACGGGGCGGCCGAAGTGGTCGCGAATCTTCTGCAGCAGGGCGGCAAGGCTGCTGTCCACGAACACGGGATCCGAGCCATCTTTGCAGGCAAACTCGGCCACGGTGAAGTTTGCGCTCAGCTTCCGGGTGCCGTCCCGCGTGCGGGACCAGGCTTCAAGCATCGGCTTCCACCTCCGCCAGCAGGGCTTCCACGGTGCTGCGCAGACGGGTGGGCACCTCATCCAGCGTCTTGATACCCTTGCGGATCAGGGCTGCATAAATTTTCGCCATCAATTTTCCTCCTTTTCTTCGTACAGCTCGCACAGGGCCACCTGAAGATCGGTGACACTGCTCTCCACGGCGGTCACCTGCGTCAGCAGGTCGGCAAGGGTGGGGTAGTGGTAGCCGTCAATCCAGAGTTCCAAAGGGAACACTGTTTTGTATGGATAAACAACATGAAGGATGCCGTTTGTTTGGAATGTGATTGTAAAATTGATGTTACAGTCATAAGTTGTCGTGCCACCGCGTGCAATGCTTTTTTCAGTGTTATTATCGTAGCTGTTGTACTTGCCTTTGGTAATGCATATCTTATCAACATTGCCTGGAATCTGAACATCCCAAGTTGTGAATTTGTTAGGAGACGTCACATGGGTGTTCCACACCAGTCGCGCCTCCGACTTTACCGCCACGGCGGCAGCGATCTTATCATTGAGGGTCTTGCCGCTGATGGTGCCGTCCTCGTCCACGTCCAGATAGTCGCCCACCTTGACGCCGCCCAGCTGGTCTGCCGTAGCGGGCGGCAGGGTGTACGGCGTGCCGAACTTGGCGTCGGCCTCCAGCCGGGTATAGTAGGCGGTCAGGTCGGCACCCAGCGTGCGCAGGGCGGCCGTCTTTTCCGCACCGGTCCACCCGGCGGCAGTGCTGGCGGTGGTGAGCGCTTTTTTTACGCCGTAGGGCAGCAGGGCCGGGGTGAGCGGCGCAAAGCCGTCGGTCATGCTGTCCAGCTGCTCGGCGGAGGCAGGCACAAGGGTCAGGGTGGCGTCCTCCCGCACAGCCACGCCGTATTGCGGGTCGATGCGCACCGGGCCGGGGGTCTTTGCGTCCGGCAGGGTGCTGCTGCGCACATAGGGCGTCAGATCGGGCGGGGGCGTAGTGTCGGTGAGCAGGGCACCGGTGTCGGGGTTCACGCTCAGAACCCGCAGCAGGGAGCCGGCTGCCGGCTGCGCAGGCCGGGGCAGGGCACCCACGTCCTGCGCACGCAGGACCACTACACCGCTTTTGCCGTTCACGCTCAGTACCTGACCGTCTGCCGGGGCCAGCTCTTCGGCGCGGGCGGCAGCAGCCTCGGCCCGGGATGCACACCCGGCCGCCGCGGTGCTGCTGGTGCTGGCCTGCCGGGCAGCAGTCTGTGCCTGTGCGGCACTGGAAGTGCAGCGTTCGGCGCTGGCCGAGGCACTCTGGGCCGCCGTGGCGGCTGTGCTGGCACTTTCCAGCACGCGGGCCACGAACTGCTCGTACAGGGTGGGCGGCAGGTCCTCGGAGCCGCCGTCGGTGGGCAGGGTGGCATAGGTGTCGTACCGGCCGGGGCGGGTGTAGGCGGTGTAGCCGGAGCCGCTCACGGCGGCCAGCATCCACTGCCCACCGGTGCAGCCGGTGAGGCGGCGGTCCACCGTCACGCAGGCATCGCCGTCCAGCGGCACCGGGGCCAGCTGGGTGCCGTCGCTGCGGCGCAGGTACAGGGCAATGGCGCAGTCGGCCCAGCTTTCGGGCAGCTGGAACTGCAGCCGGTCCACGCCTTCCGCATTCTGTGCGCCCAGGTGCAGGCGGCTGGGCTGCGGCAGGAATTCGGTGCCGCCGCAGGCTCGTTGAATGATCTGGATCTTCATGGTTTTGACCTTCCTTTCCGGTTTTTTATTTGATTGTACGCCGGGGCGCGCGGCAGCAGAAGTGTGTTCTTTTTCTCCGCAGATTTCTGGGCTTCGGCATTTTGCCGGAGGGGTGTTTTTGGGGGTAATTCGGGGGCAATTCCGGGTGCGGAAAATGCCCGGCGGCGGGCCTGGTTTTGTGCAGAAAACTGCGGTATTTGGCCGCTTGTTTCCGTGCGGGAGGGCCAGAAACGGGTCGTTCCGGGGCGTCCGGGACGGATGCAAATGTTAAAAATTCATGAACAGAACGTAGACGAAAAAGAGCGAAAAATCCGGAGGAAATAACTTAAAAAACAATATTTTGCAGGAAACACTGTTAAAATTGCACAAAAAAGAATGTCAAGCATCTAACAAAGTGGAGGCGCCCGATTTGACAAATCGGCTCCGGTCTGGTAAGATAATACCGCGCAACGGAGCAACGGACGTTGCAGCGTTTAAATTTTATCTGGATGAAGTGAAATGCCGTCTGAGCGGACGGTACGGTGCAGGCAATGGGGGCCTGTGCCGGGGGACGGAGCAATGTCCCGTTGGAACGGATTCCGACGCAATACGATGCTTGGCTTCCACAGCCGGAAAAGCATCGTATTTGATTGTGGAGCCCCTGGTGCTCCGCAGTCCCGGCGGCCGGGGTGCAATGCAGCATCCGCGGCCGCACCAAAAACAAGAAGAGAGGAGTTGTCTCGTATCGCTTCCGTAAACTTGAAAAAAGCATCCTCGGGCTGCAGATCTGCAGTCTCTTCCCGCGTGCTGGCGTTTTGTGTCATGGTCGTGTGCCTTGTGGCTACCCTTGGTGTGACCGCTGCGAATCTGCGGCTGACCTACGTCACCGACTCCAATGGGGCCAAGCAGGTGATCCTCACCTCTGCCACCGACCCCGCAAAGGTCATGAGCCTCTCCGGCATCCAGTCCGAAGAGGGCGACCAGGTCTATTACACGGCGTTCAGCGGCAACCTTGCCACCCTGAACATTGAGCGCGCATTCTCGGTGAACATCCAGGCCGACGGCCAGACCTACCCGGTGAAGATGGTGTACGGCACTGTGGCCGATGCCTTGCAGCGCGCCGGCATCACCCTGGAGGGCGATGACTACACCGAGCCTGCCCTGGACCGCCTGGTGACCGCAGGCACCCCGATCGTGGTGCACCGCGTGGACTATCAGGACCGCGTGGAAACGCAGGCCATCCCCTATGATACCGAGTATGTCTATACCAGCCTGTACTTCCGCAACACCGGGCGCACCACCACCGTGCAGCACGGTGCCGAGGGCCAGCAGACCGTGACCACCCGCGACCGCTATGTGGACGGTGAGCTGGAGAACAGCATCGTGGTGGATTCCACCACCACCGTGCAGCCCACGAACCATGTCATCAAGACTTACGGCGCGGGCGCACCCGTCTCGCCCCTGACCGGCCCGGACGGCACCACCAATGCCCCTGCTTCCTACAGCAAGGTGCTCACCGGCAAGGCCACCGGTTATTATTCTAAAACCGGCAAGGGCTCTTCCGGCCTTGGCCTTGGCTACGGCACCGTGGCCGTGGACCCGGATGTGATCCCCTACGGCACCAAGCTGTACATCACTTCTACGGACGGAAAGTTCGTGTACGGCTACGCGGTGGCCACCGACACCGGCATCGCGGTGCAGAAGGGTCAGATCCTGGTGGATCTGTTCTATGAGACCTACGCCGAGAGCGTGATCAACGGTGCCATTCAGGTGAATGTGTATGTGGTGGGCTGACCGGTCCGCCGCATGACCCCCATAACAGAAAAGGACCCCGCAGAGCGGAGCATTTGTACGTTTCTCCCAAAAGAGAGAGGTGCAGAGGCTCCGCTTTTTTCATTGCATTGGTAAGATTCACGATAAATTTTGCAAAAAATTGGCGGGTGTGTATATAAGGGAGAAATATTGAAGAAAAGATTATGGGTATTTTTCCAGAAAAGGCCTTGAAAAACCGGTCGGAATTCTTTAATATAAAAGAGTAAAAAGCTACAGGTGCGCGTATGCGGATCTGTACGGGGAGGAGCAGTCTATGAAACCGACCGAAGAAAAGATTCAGGGCAATGCATCGGATCTGCCGGTGTATCTGTTCAAGCAGGGCAACAACTGCGAGGCCTATCGTTACTTCGGCGCACATCTGGAAACACGCGCAGGCGAGCCCGGCGTCGTGTTCCGCGTATGGGCACCGCACGCTGTGGCCATCAGCGTGGTAGGCGACTTCAACAGCTGGAAGCCCGGCAGCCACCCCATGCACAAGGAGGATGGGGATTCTGTGTGGGAATTGTTTATTCCTGGCATGAAGGAATTCGACGTTTACAAATACTGCGTGACTACGCGTGCAGGCGACCTTGTCTACAAGGCTGACCCCTATGCGTTCCACGCCGAGACCCGGCCGTCCAACGGCAGCAAGGTCTATGATATCTCCGGCTTTGCCTGGCACGATGAGGCCTGGCAGGCCGCCCAGAAGAAGGCCGATGTGATCAACGGCCCCATGAACATCTACGAGATGCACGTCGGCAGCTGGAAGATGAAGGAGGGCAACAAGCCCTACAACTACGCAGAGCTGGCCGACCAGCTGATTCCCTACATCACCGAGATGGGTTACACCCATGTGGAGCTGCTGCCCGTGATGGAATATCCCTTCGACGGCAGCTGGGGTTATCAGGTCACCGGCTATTTTGCCCCCACCAGCCGCTACGGCACCCCCAAGGACTTTATGGCCTTTGTGGATAAGATGC
>ERZ773264.4221-NODE-4221-length-10351-cov-25.222028_pt1 | contig 10351 bp, 10 predicted proteins | sample MGYA00511910_ERZ773264 | MGnify/ENA primary metagenome ERZ773264 (study PRJEB29015, sample SAMEA2737739) | human gut metagenome | biome: human gut; feature: human-associated habitat; material: faeces | place: China | collected 2012 ... | reverse complement strand
CACGCCGCCAGCGTTCATCCTGAGCCAGGATCAAACTCTCATGTTAAAAAGTTTTAATCCAAACCAGAATATCTGGCTTTTCTAAATCAGAAACAAGTTCCTACCGGAATCTTGATTCAGGTTTTACTGTTTTTAAGGTTTGCTTTATTAAAAGCTGTTCGTTCATCTTTCGATGACTTGAATTATTACTCGCGAACTAAATCTTTTTTGTAACCCGGAAGAAATCGGAGATTTCTTCTGAGCGAACTTGTTCGCTTTAGAATCTTTCAAGGTTATTCACTGTTCAGTTATCAATGTTCTTTGTTGTTTTCAGTAACTCTGATATACTATCATAATCATCTGTACTTGTCAACAACTTTTTTATTTTGTTTTGCTTCGTTTTGAAGTGGTTTGTTATCACTTACTTGCGACAGCCTGTTAATAATAACAAACCACAATTCATTTGTCAACATCTTTTTTGACAAAAAATTACATTTCTTTTTGTCGAAAATCACCATTCTATTTTTATCTTACAAGTGACATCGCCATTCTGCGGTAAGTATGCCTTTTTCCACGGATTGCAACGCTGTATGCCGTAATATTTTCCGGCAAAGCCATTCCCATGTACCCACTATCTCCTATATGATGGATGTCTGCACCTGCCATTTTACACATCAATGCGATCTGTCGGATTGTTTCTTCGTCCGCTCCTTCCTGGGAAGTTCCAATTGTAGTCATCGCAAGTACACCTTTTTCATGTGCGGTTTTGATCAATTCAGCTGCATGCTCCATGGTAAATCCCGGAACAGTACCAGGTGCCGGAAGTAAAAGGACATCTGCCCCTGCTTCAATAAATGTCTCAGCATCTTCTTTTGTCAGTATTTTTTCTCCTGCTTCTGAGAGAATGCCGGATGCATGCATTTTTCCTGCTGTCAGGATCACTCTGTCGCCGACTGCCTCGTTTAAATCAGCTAATGCCTTTGTAATTGCCTTGTTATCAACGCCAACACCCGGATTTCCGGTAAGAACGATCATGTCAACGCCCATGTCTGCTGCTTTTTTTGCATTTTCCACGGTTGCGCGCCGTCCTTCTGTAAGACTCCACACCGATTTTTCTCCATCATTGCGGACTGCCGCCGGTTCTAAATTAATTGCAACCATCCTTCCGGTCAGACGTTTGACCTCATGTATAGTATCTTCCGGGGCAACTTCCGGTAATCCATTGATCACAGGATGATCCACGTCAAAAATATTCAGCATGATAATATCCGCACCAAGAGAAGTTACAAATTCTGCATTTGTAATATTTACGAGCATTGGTGTCACTGTACCGATCGTCTCTGCTGCAAGCACTCTTCCTTCGCTGTCCGCAATGGACTGTAATAATTCTTTTTTATGATAGGCAGCCAGTTCTCTGGCTGAACAGTCAATATATCTTTTTCCCATTCCTTTTTCCTCTTTTCTGCCTGATGCAAAATGTCTCTGCTTTAAAATTTTCACTGTGCCTTCTGTGCAAACTCTGTGAAATATCTTTTATTTCTCTCATATTTCACATTCTCTGCATTTTCTAACACTTTATTGCGATACTCTTCTATTTTCTGCGATGTTATAAAGGAAATCTCCTGCGGCTGATCATACTTTCCCATATAAGAAAAAGATATATTTTCCTGCTCTTCCATGGATTTATAATTCATATATATGGTATAATCCTCATAACCGTTTACCATCTCCCAATAAATCCCGTAATCTTCTCCCTGCAGATGATACAGATTTAAATAGTCATGCAGACTGTCAAACTCCCTGTCAATATACTTTTCCTCACACCTTGATTTATAATATTCCTTTCCTGAATATTTCACATGATCACTGATTTCTCCTGGTAATGCCATTGCAATTACTATAAAATTAAATACCACGATCACTGACACTATGCATTTTATAACAAAAGGGAACACTTTTACGCTGTAATCTCCAGTTTCATCCCGAAAAGAAAAGGTGATATTAATTTTCTTCATATTCCCACCCCTTTCTCTCAAAAATTATTTTTACAAAAGTTTCCTCCTCATCATAATATCGATCGCACTTTACAAATTCATTCACTTCTTCCTCTGTCATTTCCAAAGTCCCCATTAATGTTGCAATCGTATTCTGCTGGATTTCACTGAAATATTTCTGGTTTTCCTGAAATTCAATTTCACTGATACGATAATCATCCTGAAGCAAAATTTCATGCGCATAGTATAGGATATCTTCCACTTCATATGCCCTTGGCGTTTTGTCACTTTCCCAGTCAGACTTCTCCCTTAAATCCATCACATCTTCTATAAAATGGCTGTATCTATCATAGATATCTACACGTTCTGTATACTTTTCATACCCGTCCTCTGCATAAACTTCATACTCATGCAGATACGCATCCAACGCTGCATTATCTCCCGTCTTGAAAATTTCTTCTGCTGCTTCTACCGATGCTGATCTTTTCTGATGTTCTGTATGCTTTTCATCCACATAGCCTAAAATGAAAAAGACAAGAAATAAAACAACAAGAAGTACAACTGCCAGCAAAAGAATGATATTCATAAGTTTATTAGCAACATAAAGCGGCATGGAATGTAACACTTTTGCTTTGGTAAGAAGTGTTTCTTTTCTTGTTTCGTCTTCCTCCTTTTCCCATTCCATACCAAGTTTATTTGGCTCTCCACAATAAGGACATTTTGTCTCTCTGGCTGGATAATCATATCCACACTTTGAACATTTCATATACTTTACTCCATTTTGTCTTTTAATCGGCTGATTGCAAGTTTCTGTAACGCTTCTGTAATCTGATCTTTATCATCGTAAGTCAACCCACCGGCTTTATCTATGCAGGACTTTATCTCATCCTCAGATATCTCGTAGTGTTCCTTCATATAATCATAACAATATTCTTTGTAATATGCCACAGCATCCTCTTCCTCATACTTGTAATATGCGTCCGCTGCCTCCTGACATTCATTTAATATACTAACGATGTAACTGATGTTGCTCAATGCATCTGCCTTATCATTCTCTACGATCCATTGCAGATAAGAATCATCCTCGTCATTCAGATAATTCAAATAACGCTGCATTCCCGCAATCTCTGTATATTTATCAAAATAAGACTGATAGGTATATTCCACTGTTTTCAGATATTCACAGATTCCCTCATAATCTCCGCTCTGATACAGGCTTTCTAATTTTTCCAGATTCTTCTGTTCTACCCGATAAGATACTTTATGGGAAATACTGGAAACAATAAATACAATGATACAGATCACTGCAACCATTATCACTGCTGCTATCCCAAGCTTTGCTGTCCACGACATTCCTTTGCCAGCCACTTTTTCCGGCATTTCCTTCCACCGTTTTTTTTCACGTTCCAGCTCATTCATCATGTCCTCATGCACCTGGACAGATTTGCCAAAGTTATCCCCACCACAATAAGGGCAGCGATCCTGCTCATCATCATATTCCGCCCCACAGTTTTTACAGATTATCATTGGTTCGTTTTCCCCCTATTTATAACAATGCTTTCTTACAAAATAGTAACATACCACCTGCATTACGATTGTTGCAATCCACGATGCCGGATAGGAAATAAACAGAAAATACAGTGATCTGTGCTGTGGAAAAAATGCAAAAATCCACAGAACACGCATTCCGACAGTTCCGATAATAGACAATACCATTGGCACTGCGGAATATCCCATTCCACGCAGTGCACCCGGAAAAAGATCCATAATACCGCACAGAAAATATGGAACTGTCGTGATGGATAAAATCTCAACACCACATTGGATCACGTCTGCTTCCTCTGTATAAATCTGTAATATTTCCGCTCCGAAAAAATACGCCCCGCATCCTAAAACAAGTGCTGCTCCCACCGATAAAATCATACAGTCGATCAGTACGCGGTCCATTCGTTTATACTTTCCAACACCAAAATTCTGACTTGTAAAACTCATACATGCCTGTGTCACAGAATTGATGGAAACATACAAAAATCCCAGAATATTGTTTGCTGCCGTGTAACCTGCCATCGCGGTTGAACCGAAATAATTAACTGACGATTGTAGTAATGCATTAGAAAAATTGATGACGGTACTCTGTATGCCTGCCGGAATTCCCACCTGAAAAATCTGTTTCAGGTAATAGCCTTTCATAGAAAGTTTTGAAAAAGAAAGTTTATAACTTCCCTCTGTTCTGCAAAGACAGGTCAAAACCAGCACACAGGAAACCATCTGGGAAAACACGGTGGCGATTCCAACTCCCGCAACTCCAAGTCCAAATACAATCACTAATACCATATTTAAGCCTGCGTTGATCACTCCTGCGATGATCAGAAAATACAATGGTCTTTTTGTGTCACCCACTGCACGGAGAATCGCCGCACCATAATTATACAGCATAAAAAACGGCATTCCCATAAAGTAAATCCGCATATAAAGCGTCGACAGTCCGATCACATCTTCCGGTGTTCCCATTAATTCCAATGCCCCTTTGGAAAAAACAAGCCCAACAAACGCCATGAGAATTCCGCTGATTAGCGCAAGCGTGATGGAGGTATGTACGGTCTCTGACATTTCCTCCTTGCGTCCGGCAGCAAAAAATCTTGCTGCAAGCACGTTTGCCCCAAGTGAGATTCCAATAAAAAGATTGGTAAAAACATTGATCAGTGCCGTTGTGGAACCGACTGCTGCAAGCGCTTCACTTCCACTGAATCTTCCCACAACAATAATGTCCACTGCATTGAACATTAACTGTAAAATGCCAGACAGCATCAATGGCAGTGCAAACGAAACCAGTTTATCCATTATGGAACCGTTGCACATATCAATTTCGTATTTATTACTTTTCAAAAAAATTGCTCCTCTCTACTTTTTATCTTCCTGTAACTTAAGACCCGGAAGGAATTTGAATGATTAATTTCTGTCCATCTTTTTCCATCATTGTCAATACTGGAATATGTTTTTTCCGCAGCTGATGTACGATTGGATATGTCTCAAACACATTTCCTTCCACATATACTGCCTCCGGCTTCTGTTTTAAAATCCGTTTCAGATTCTCTTTGACTTCGTTTTTCCACTGCTGCTTGTCCATCGCTGCTTCACCGTAAATTCCATCCACTGTAAGCTCTGGGAGCTGCATAAAATCCATATGTATCACCGTTGCCTCCTGCATTCCCGGAAGCTGCTTTAACAGCGGATCTATACAGGAATCCCCGCCGAGATTTACGATTGTCGGATTTTCATGATATAACTCCATGCTGATACGGCAGGCTTTCACCGCGTCCTCTAACATTCCCACCGTCATAAGAAATCCTCCCTTATGACAAAATCCTGCACTCCGTAATCCGGTAACCTGTTCCAATTCTTCATTTTCAAGACCAAGCCACTCTGCCGGAAAACTGCATTTGTAATTCATGGAATATTCCTTCTTCTGTGGTTGTATACAGTATCCACCACGATTGGATGGGAATATGACAAATGCAATCTCCGTCTCCGACAACCGCTTCTGACACGGCACAAACTCCGGTAAAATCAGAATCTTTGCATCTTCGCTGTCCCTTTTACCAGATGTAACCGCCTGCCGGTGTTCTTCTAAAATCTCCTCCACGCGCCTGTCTGCCCGCTCATTTCCGCGATAACGCTCAAATTTGTTTTCAAGGATCATGCCTGCAACGCTTACTGCCTGAAAAAATGCCTCATCATTTCCACCCTGTGCATCCCAGGTCGGATTGAAATTGCCAATCAGGTTTGCAAGCTCATTTTTCTCCCCCGTGTTATCATTATGATCCAGCGGCTGCACAAAAGCCTCGTCAAACTCCTCTGCCAGCTCTTCCCCAAGGATCTCTGCACCGACTGCCTCCCACAACAATCCAAACGCAGCGTATGGCACACCGTTTTCCCGGACTCTGCTGTCCCTCTGATGATGGTCATACGCACCTCTTCCAATATCAAACACAATTCCATCGAAATCATCCGGCACACGATTTCCACGTAAAATCGTAATTTCCGGATTTATATAAAATAAAAGTGCTGCCGAAAACACATCATCCGCATGAAATTTTCCTCCATGCGTAAATGCCCTGGCATCTTTTTTCTTAATCTGCTCCATTAATTCGTTCATTGCAAAATTCTTCTTTCTTTTCTGTGATTATTCTGAAATTTCCTCGATCAAAACTTTTCTGTTTATTACGCCTTTTTTCAATTGCATGACATACACATGAAAATCCAGCGTATCCTTTGCGGTCGTAAACGGCTCTTCGTGCAGTACCTCCGCATGGATTCCCGCACGCTCCAATTCTTCTTTCCGTTTTTCTGCCCGCCCTAAAAGTTTCCCGATATTTTCATCCTCTTTTTCGCCAAAAGATCGATTAGGATAAACGGATGTCGCTTTTTTTAACCTCTCTGTGATCAGATCCACTACTTTTGCATGCGCATTCCGATGTAATAAAACTGCAAGACACCTTGCAACAACAGGATATGGATACCTTTCATAAAAATGTATCCATTTTTCAATTTTTCTGTCACCCACCTGCTCTGCCATCTCTTTCATCAAGGAAAATGCACCATCCGACGGTATCCATGGATTGTCTCGCGGCACAATGTACTGCTTTGAAACCGCCGGATAACAGGTATAATTCAGAGGTGGAAAATAGGCTAACTGCACGAGTTTTCGTTCTTCCTCATTGCAGACAGCCTCACCAAGATACTCATATTTATCCCATAATACCGCAATACGAAATTCCAGTTGCCGCAGATTTTCATAACCTTTTCTCCAAAAATGCGCAATATCACCATAATTATACAGATTTGTTTCCAGCTCCAGCGTTTTAAAAAGGATAGTGACAACACAATCCTCCTCTTCCTGTCGGACAACAAGTGCGTAATCATCCCCATCGCGATAAAAAGAGGCCTCAATAGCCCCTTCATAATCTTCTTTGTATGTACCTGTCATTCTTGCTTCCTTAAAAACAAGAAAGCTTTCTATCGTGTCATTCATCTGATATACCAGACGAATATCTGTTTTATCCGTGTTCTTTTCTTTTGCTCCTGTCTGATCCGGCAGCAAAAGTTCAAATTCATTCTGGCTTAACAGCCTTTTTAACATCTCAAATGTATCCAATGAGAGTCTCCTTTTTCCTGTTGCAATACTTTTTATTCATTATATAAAAATCCCTCCGGCTTGTCTATATGCGCAGCTTTCTTTTTATTGCCCTGCGCTTTTCGTCATGCCGTGAGGGATGAGTCGTAGCTGTCGTCCGCGATCTGGATGACAAATTCTTTTGTATAGCCTGCAATCTGCGGAATTTTTTTCTCGTCCAGCTGTTGTATAAAATCCATTTGAAATCCATGCATTTCAATGATTTTTTTTGCAATCGAAAGTCCTAGTCCGCTTCCGCTTCCACTTTTTCTGGAAACATCTCCTTTTGTAAATGGTTCAAATAAATGTTCCGCAAGCTCGCCCGGAATTCTCCTGCCACTATCTGCCACAAGAATATAAATGTATCCATTTTTCCGGTACATACCAATCTTTATATGCGTCCCCCTCTCATTGTGCTTCATTGCATTATTCAAAAGATTCGTGATCACTCTGGAAAACTGGATTGGATCAACGGATACCGAAACCACTTCTTCCGGAATATCAATCTCGAATTCCATCCCTGCATCTTCAAAGTCTGCATAAATGAGTGCAGCATTTTCACGTAACAGTTCACTCAGATCTGTTTCTTTTCTGTCCAGTGAAAAACCTTCACTGTCTAATTTTACATACTCAAATAATAAATGGATCAGATCGTTCATCCTTGCCGACTTATTCTGTATTGCCTGCAAATACTCCAACTGTTTCTCCGGCTCCACCACCATTCCGTCTGTCAGTGCTTTTGCATAACCGTTTACCGTTGTCATCGGCGTTCTGAGATCATGTGCAATGTCTGATAGCATCAGATTTCTTTTACGGTCAAACTCTTTCTGTTCCTCCTCCCTCTCTCTCTGGATCTGACGAAACTCTTTAATCGTTATTTTTGCAAAACAAACTGCCCCTGACACATACGGGGTTAAAATTACCAACACTACTACAAAAGCAACCAGAAAAAGCAGAATTGCCTGCCCTCTGTTTAATTCATAAAAAGAAAAATTAGTTTTTCCAGCGGAAACGGTATGCATGAAATTTTTTTGCATTTGTTCCAAAGCCGCCTGTACCATCTCATGAAGCGGTGATGGAAACATTGCATTCAATGCTCCTAAGATCAGTAACATTAAAACTGCAGACAGGAAGAAGATCACGCCGGAGCCGAGCAAAAGCGGATTTTCTTCCACGCCCGGAAAAAAATATAGCAGTACGTTAGGCAGCACAAATCTGTTGACCAGAAAAGTCAACAGATATTCCACAACTCCAACAACTGCTAGTATTTCAATAAATTTTTTGATCAAAAACCACTGTAAATCATTCTGTTTCTTCATTTACTTCTCCAAGCGATATCCCAGACCACGGATTGTCTGAATATAAGCGGAAGGATTATCATCCAGTTTTGCCCGCAGCTTACTGATGCAGACCATAATGTTATTGTCTGCCACAATATAATCTTCCCCCCATCCATGTTCATAAATCTGCTGTTTTGTAAAGACTTTGCCCGGATGCTTCATTAACAGTTCCATGATGCGATATTCCACAGAGGTCAGCTGTATGATTTTGTCTCCTTTTTTCAGAGTACACGCGTCCTGATTCAATACCAGATCCCGAACAGCTAAATTTCCCTCCTGAACCACTTTTGTTCCGAGAGAATAAAAACGCCTAATGTTAGAATTCACTCTGGCAACTGCCTCTAAAGGATTGAACGGTTTTGCCAGATAATCGTCTGCTCCCAGATTTAATCCCAGGATTTTTTCCGAATCTGCGTCCTTCGCTGACAAAATGATCACTGGAATATTACTCTCTTTGCGAATCTGCTGCAATACATGATAGCCGTCTATCTTCGGCATCATAATATCCAAAATACATAATGCCGGCTGCTCTGCCCGCAATAAATCGAGCGCCCGCTGTCCGTCCTCCGCTTCTATTACATGATAGTTTTCATTTTCCAGATAAAGCCGGAGAAGATTTCTAATCTCCGGCTCATCATCTGCGATCAAGATTTTGTAATCCATCCGTAGTTGTTCTCCTAATAATCCGTTCTGTCCTCAAACGGCTGATCGATATTCTGATTTTCAAATCTATTCGGCATCTCTGTTGTCTGCTGATTCATTGCAGTATTCTGCTGGTAAGGTGCCGGATTCTGAATCTGCTGATACGGAGTTCTGTATCTTAAAGCTTCATATAATGCGGCATGTGTTCCATCTTTGTATGGCTGCACATAAAAGATTCCCAGGATTCCCATTGTCATTCCAGATAAAATATCCCATCCAATGAATGATAAATCCAAAACAAATGCATTCCATTTCTGTCCCTGCATCATTCTCTTACTCTCTGCAAATGCCTCCTCTTTTGTCATCTGTGGATTGTCTGCCAGCAAATATGGGATCATCTGGTATTCATATGACTTTACAATGCCAGGAATAATAAAAAGCATTGACCACAAAACAGTATACAGATCACGGAAAAACATTGTCTTTGCAATATTTTTATAATTGTTATCAAATGCGTATCCGGCATTTCCCACTAAAGCTGCCTCATTGAGGTTTCTTAAATAGAAACGTTTACATCCCACTTCCAATGGATTAAAAATAAATGCATCCAAAAGAATTGTAACAGTCATAATGATCACAAATACAATCATGAAGATCACAACAAAAATGACTCCTGCAAAAAGAAGTGCTGTATGATCTGTATTGTCATAGACATCATTCATCTCATACCAGATGTCATCTGCATCATCATAAAAATCATCATAGGAGTCCGAGGTAATATCACTTCCGTCACTTCCTAAAGCTGATGACATAGCCGAACCTGCACTTCCTGCGCCACTGCCGCCTCCTATCAAAAGCGCCAGCAGTAAACTGATCAGCACACTTCTCCAATAGTTTCTTTTAAATGCAAACTTTGCTCTGTCTTTTAATTCCGCTCTCGTCCACATATTTTTTCCTCCTCTTATCTTTGATGATGCCATCTTAACACGTAAATCTTACTTTCCAACTCGAATAACCTTAAGGTTACCTTAATTCATTGTTTCCAGTAATTTTTCTTTTTTATTATACCATCTTATGGAATTTTCCGCATTAAAAAGGATTCATAAAATCTGCATATACAAAAATAGCCCTAAACCCTTGATTTTTCAAGAATTTAAGACTATTTAGCATACGTGCGCGAGAAGATTCGAACTCCCGACACCTTGGTCCGTAGCCAAGTGCTC
>ERZ773264.4217-NODE-4217-length-10363-cov-6.842064_pt1 | contig 10363 bp, 9 predicted proteins | sample MGYA00511910_ERZ773264 | MGnify/ENA primary metagenome ERZ773264 (study PRJEB29015, sample SAMEA2737739) | human gut metagenome | biome: human gut; feature: human-associated habitat; material: faeces | place: China | collected 2012 ... | reverse complement strand
CAACCTCCCGCATCTACGCATATCGCTGGCCTGCACGACTTGTATCGCACAAGCCCTTTGCAGCCGAGAATTATTCTATCACACCTTCGTGCATTTGGCAAGTGTTTTTTAGAAAAAAGAACGAATTTTCTTTTTTATTTTCTCTGTTTTGTGGAATTGCGTTTTTTCTGTGCAAGATGCACAATCCCATCCCATTTTACGGGTGGAAAACTCCCCTTCCCCGCTGCCGCAACGGTAGTATGGCCGTTTTCGGGGTTTTTATACCAATATATAAAGAGAACCCTCCTTCCGCCATCGTCCCACGATGCCAAAAGGAGGGTTTCCTTACTTTTTCTTCAGCTGTTCGGCCAGACCGTCCCGTGGGGTGATGTACACGGTGGTGTACACCTCGTACAGCACCATGCCGGGCTTGGCACCGTTGGCCTTCCAGATGTTCTTCACCTCGGTAGTATCCACGGCCACCTTGGCACCGGTACCGGCCTTGTAGGTGCTGGAGTAGATGACCGCCAGCTCGGCCGCCTCCTGCTGGGTGGTGTCCGGGATGTCCTCACCGTGGCTCATGACCACCACATGGCTGCCGGGTGCCTTCTGCACATGGAACCACAGGTCCTTGCCGCGGGCCGTGTGCAGGGTGAGCTTGTCGTTCTGAGCGTTGTTGCGGCCCACCAGGATCTCAAAGCCGTCGCTGGAGGTGAACCGCAGGAAATCCGCAGGCTTCTGGCGCTTGTCCCGCTGCTTGTAGTACTTCAGATAGCCCTGGCTCTTGAGCTCTGCCCGGATCTCGTTGAGAGCAGCTTCGCCGGAAGCCGTTTCCACCTCGTAAAGCACCGTTTCCAGATAGGCGATCTCTTTTTCGCCCTCGGCCAGCAGGTCCACCAGCATTCGGGCTGCGGTCTGCTTCTTTTTGTAGTTCTTGAAGAAGTTCTGCGCGTTCTGGCTGGGAGTGAACCGCAGGTCCAGCGGGATGGTCACCTCTTTGCCCTCATCGTACCAGTTGGGCACCGTGATGCTCTTCATGCCCTTCTGGGCCAGATACAGGTTGGCCGAGAGCAGCTCGCCGTACAGGCGCAGCTTTTCGCTCTTTCCGCTGGCGGCCAGCTCTTCCTGCCGGGCGGCCTGCTTGCGGACGGCACGCTCGTACATGTTGTGCACGGCCTTGTGCAGTTCCTTGCTCTTGGTACGCAGGCGCTCGGCGCGGTCCTTCTCGGCGTAGTAGCCCTCCAGCATCGCGTTGAAGGACGGCCATTCCTTCACCGCGTAGTTTTCGCCGTACTGCTGCGGACGGAAGAAGGTGAACTCCACCGGCTTGCCGTCCGGGTCGGTCACGCTGCAGGGGCAGCCGCCCTTGTCGTGCAGCTCCTTCAGCTCGTCGATGGCCGCCATCAGGCTGCGCTTTTGCTCCTCGGTCAGCTCATTGGCCAGCAGGTGTTCCCCGTCAAAGGCGCGCCAGGCGGCTTCGCGGCAGACCACCGGGCCGACCCCGGCCACCGTTTTATTCAGGGCATCCGCCACCGGCAGATCCCGCTGGCAGGCCGCTGCCACGATGGACGCAGAGCTTACCTGCAGAAAATCCGGCCGGGCCGGTTTGGGCGGCGTGGTGTAGGTCAGGCCCGGCAGCAGCTGCCGGATGTCGCTGTCCTCAAAATCCACCCGTTTGAGGGCGTCGATGATCTTGCCGTTCTGCACCAGCACCAAGTTGGAATAGCGGCCCATGAGCTCGGCGCAGAGGGTGTTGCGCACCAGGTCGCCCATTTCGTTGGTGCACTGGAAATCGAAGTAGACGATGCGGTCCCCCGGCTCCATGTGCACATCCAGCAGCTTGCCGCCGGTGAGGTGCTTGCGCATCAGCATGCAGAAGGAGGGCGGCGTCTCCGGGTTTTCAAAGGTTTCCTCGGTCAGGCAGACCCGGGCGGAACCGCTGCGGGCCGACAGCAGCAGCGCGTAGGTGTCCGTGCGGGTGCGCAGGGTAATGACCAGCTCATCGCGGGTCGGTTCAAACAGTTTTGCGATCTTGGCGTCGGCCAGAACGGTTTTCAGTTCCCGGGCCGTCAGTTCCAGTGTCGCGGCATCCAATGCCATGTGTGTTACCTCGTTCTTATCATTAAAATGGCCTCCGCGTTCGCTTTGGCCATATTCAGCGGAATGTTCTTTTTTAATTACAATCGGAGCAGCCTGCGGGCTGCTCCGATTGCTTTTTCACGAAAGGGGCCGTTGCGGAAAGCTACAGCCCTCCCTTATTACAAATAAGTATACGGGTCCTTGTTGGCTGTGCTCACCAGCACTTCCACGCCGGGCAGAGCGGCACGCAGCTTCTCTGCCACGGCAGCAGTCACCGGGAACTCCGTGGCGTAATGCCCCGCCGCGATCAGCGACAGCCCCAGCCGCTTTGCATCACAGGCGTGGTGGTGATTTGCCTCGCCGGTCAGCAGGCAGTCCGCACCCATGGCAAGAGCCTCTTCAAACAGGCTGCCGCCTGCACCGCTGATGATGGCCAGCCGCTGCACCGGTTTGCCGGTGTCGGCAAATTTGACCTGTACCGCCGGGCCTGCGTCCGGTGCATTGCAGCGGGCGGCCAGCTCCTGCTGTGCCTTGCGGGCCAGCTGCGGCACCGTGATGGGTTCAATGCTGCCCACCCGGCCGCAGCCCTCGGCAAAGGGCTCCGGGTCCTGCATGCCAAAGATACCGGCCAGCACCTCGTTGACGCCGTCGGCAGCCGCATCCAGATTGGTGTGCATGCAGATGGCCGAGATGCCCGCCCGCACCAGCTGAAACGGCACATCCTGCGGCCCCAGCTTTTTGAGCGGGTCAAAGATGACCGGGTGGTGCGCCACGATGGCTTCGCAGTGCTTCGCGGCAGCCTCTGTCACCACCTCCGGGGTGATGTCCAGCGTGACCAGCACCCGGGTCACTTCCCCGGCGCAGTCCACCAGCAGACCGGGATTGTCCCAGCTTTCTGCCAGTTCCAGTGGTGCCAGGGCCTGCATGGCTTCATAAAGCTGCTGTACGGTCGTCATAGTCCGGTCCCCTCTTTCAAAAGTCGGTCGATCTCGTCTGCCAGCGGGGTGCCGTCCGGCACACCAAGGCGCATGCGGGGGAGCTTGGCCTTCTGCCAGGCCGCATAGCCCGCGCCCTCCGGCCAGCTGCCGGTGCCGCCCAGCAGACACTCAGAAAAGGTCGGCTCGTGCCGCTCTCCGGTGTACTCGGCTGCCATCACGGCATACCAGCGGCCTGCCGCCTGCACGGGGCGGTCGGCCACAAATGCAAAGCCATGGGTCCACAGCCAGCGGCGCAGCTCGCTGTGACGGGTAGCCGGGATCATGATGATCCGCGGCCCACCCACCGTGAACACCCACGGGGCCTTTTCCAGGATCTCCCAGGTGGTCTGGGCCGAGACGCCCGCCAGCACGATGCTGCCCACCTCACCGGCCGACAACACAGAAAGACCGTCGCCGAGCCTCAGCTCAGCGCGGTCTTGACAATTGGCATGTTCCAGCGTCTGCCGGGCTTTGGACAGCGGGCCGGGGCGCAGGTCGGCCCCGATGACCTTGGGGTACCGGCCCGAAGCAGCCAGCACCGCCGTCAGCTTGCCGTGGTCGCAGCCGATGTCCGCCACCGGCTGCCCGGGGCGCACCAGCTCTGCCGCCGCCGCCAGACGCGCATCCAGTGTGGGCAGCACTCAGGCCTTCTTTGCGCCCAGGTGCTCGTTGAGCTTTGCGATCAGCTCATCGCAGTCCACGCCGTGCACCGCGCAGGCCTCTTCGATGCTCTCGCCGCGGGATGCAGGGCAGCCCAGGCAGTGCATGCCGATCTCCATGAAGTAGGGAGCGGTGCTCTGGTCCATGTCCAGAATGTCGCCGATGATGGTGTCACGGGTGACCTGCTTGGGGGCAGCGTTCTCTTCTTTTTTGAGCATATTGAAAATATCAAACATGATGGATTTCCTTTCTTGATCGGGTAATGTACGGCAAAACCTACCGTTCTTCTATACTATACCCCAACTGGCCTGTATTTTGCAAGTATCTGCGGGCAAAATCAGTCCTCCTCCTTGTAATCCTTTTCCAGCGAGAAGCCGCGGCCGCTTACTTCGGTCACATGGCTCACGATCATGAAGCAGGTGGGGTCGATCAGGTGGGCGATCTTTTCCAGCTTGGGCAGCTGCCGGTTGCTGATAACACTCAGCAGCACCTGTTCGCTGTTCCGGCTATAGCCGCCCTCACCGTGCAGGATGGTCACGCCGCGGTCCAGCTGGGAGAAAATGGCTTCCCGGATCTCGTCCGCATGCTGACTGATGATCTTGACCTCGGTACGGGTGGAACCGAAAATGAGCACTTTGTCCAGCACAACGGTGTACACGATGACCATCACGATGCCGTACAGGCACTGCTGCAGCGGGCTGAACGCCGCCTGCACCGCCAGAATGATCAGGTCGAACACCATCATGGTCGCCGACACCGGCAGGTGGAACCACTTGTTGAGCACCAGCGGAGGGATGTCCATGCCGCCGGTGGAAGCACCGGCACGGATGGTGATGCCCAGCGAGATGCCCACGCCCAGACCGGCAAAGATGGTGTTGAGCACCAGATCATCGGTGAGCACAAAATCTGCAAACACCCGCTCCCACAGGGCCAGAAACAGCGGGCTGAGGATGGTGCTGGCAATGGTGGTAAGGGCAAAGCGGCTGCCCAGCACCACCCAGCCCAGCACCAGCATGCTGATGTTGATGGCAAACAGCACCCCGGACACCGGCAGGCCCAGCACACGGTTGACTCCCAGCGCAATGCCGGTGGCGCCGCCGGTGATCAGCCCGGACGGCACCAGAAACAGCACGACCGTCAGCGCGTACAGTGCGTTGCCCGCAATGATGGACAGCGAGTTGAAGGCGATCTGCTGCTTATATGAAAGTTGAATCATCTTTCCACCTCTGTTCTTGAATCACTTTCTTTTATCATAACGAAAAACTCCACGTTTATCAAGCTTTTGCCGACAAACGTGGAGAATATTCATCCTTTTTTGATTATTTTGTAGCCGGTTCTTCCTCTTCCAGCAGGCGCAGACCGGCGGTGTCGGTGACCGGCAGCGAGAACACGATGGCCCCCGCCCTGCGGTCGGCCCCGTCCATGATGGCTTTCATGATCCGGTTCTTCTGCGCGGTGCGGCTCACGATGAGCACCAGCTCCTTCTCGTTCACCAGTTCCATGCCCAGAAAGGGAGCTGCCCCTTCCATGCCGGTGCCCTTTGCGTGGATCACGGTGCCGCCGCCGGCACCGGCTGCGCGGGCCGCGTCCATGATGGAGCCGGTGTAGCCCTGGTTTGCGATCACCAGCAGCAGTTCATAGCGGGTATCCTTCAAGGTACTCTCCTCCTTCCAGGTCAGGGTCTGGTGCTCCGTGAGGAACCCAAGGGCCCGTTTTCCGCCGATGCTGCTCAGCGGCACGGTGAATGCAATGCCGGTGCCCGGCACGTCGATGCGCATTTTGCGGCGCAGGTCCCGCTGCACCTCCTGCCAGGTCTGGGCTGTGACCACCGCCAGCAGCACAGCTTTTTCGGTCTTTTCCAGCCCCAGGGTGGAAAGGGTCTCCTGCACCGCCGTGCCGGTGCCCACCGTGCGCAGGGTCACGTTCACACCGTGGGCCTCATACAACTGCAGAAAGGCGTCGGCAGTGCGGCGGTCGGTGATGGTGCTCATCAGAAACAGCGAACTCACAGCGCTTGCCCTCCTTACAGTTCAATGATGTCGTCATCCGGCCAGTCGGCATAGGCTGCCACCCCGGCCAGCGCGGGTTCGGCGGCACGGGCAGCCCTGCGCCGTCCGGTTTTGAGCTGAGCGGCAAGGCCCATCAGCTGCACCGTGATGAGCGGCGTCATGGCCACCATGGCCACCACGCCAAAGGCGTCCGTAACGATGTTGCCACCCACGGCCACGCAGGCTCCCTGTGCCAGCGGCAGCAGGAAGGTGGCCGTCATGGGACCAGAGGCCACACCGCCGGCGTCAAAGGCAATGGCGGTGAACAGCTTGGGCACCACAAAGGAGATGCCGATGGCCACCGCATAGCCCGGGATGAGGAACCACAGGATGGAAATGCCGGTGAGCACCCGCACCATGGCCAGCCCCACCGAAATGGACACACCCGCCGAGAGCGCCATGCCCATGGCCTGGGCCGAGATGGCACCATCGGTCACCTCTTCCACCTGTTTGTTCAGCACATACACCGCCGGCTCTGCCTTGACGATAAAGTAGCCGATGAGCATCCCGATGGGGATGATCACCCAGGGCATCCCACAGCCTGCCAACACCTGGCCCAGGTAATTACCGGCAGGCATAAAGCCCACATTTGCTCCGGTGAGGAACAGCACCAGCCCCACATAGGTATAGGCAAGACCCACCGCAATGCGGCCCAGCGTGCGTTTGTCCAGCCGCAGGGCCACGGCCTGGAACACCCCGAACATGACCACGATGGGCAGCAGCGAGGAAGCAATTTCCTTGATGTACTCCGGCAGCCCCTCATGGAACAGCTGCCACAGCTCCACCGAATCGCTCACTTCCGGCAGCACCGGCGGGATGTAGGTGCTGTCGGACGCGCGAAATGCGATGCCGAGGATCAGCACCGCCAGAATGGGGCCCACTGAGCACAGTGCCACCAGACCAAAGCTGTCGTCCGCCGCATGGCGGTCGCCGCGGATCGCCGACACACCCACACCCAGCGCCATGATAAAAGGTACCGTCATGGGGCCGGTGGTCACACCGCCGGAGTCAAAGGCCACGGCCAGAAACTCCCGGGGCACAAAGGCAGCCAGCACGAACACAAGGCCGTAGAACGCCACCAGCAGCGGCGGCAGCGCCACGCCCAGCAGCATGCGCAGGAACGCGACGGTGAGGAACAGGCCCACGCCCGCCGCCACCGAGAAGATCAGGGTCTGGTTGGGGATGGAGGGCACCTGATTGGCCAGCACCTGCAGGTCTGGCTCCGAAATGGTGATGAGGAACCCCAGCAGAAAGCCGACGCCCAGGATCACCGGCAGTTTGCGGCTCCGGGTGAGCACAGCACCCACACGCTCGCCCATGGGGGTCATGCTCATTTCTGCGCCCAGTGTAAAGAACATGATGCCCACCACGATGAGCACCGCACCCAGCAGAAAGCACAGCAGGATGCTGGGCGACACCGGCGCAATGGTAAAGCACAGCACCAGCACAATGGCCACAATGGGCAGCACGGCCTGCAGGGCTTCCAGCAGTTTTTCCCGCAGTTTGGGGAGAGATGCTTTTAAAATCGCGTCCACCGCCTTTCCGTTCTGTACATTTTTGTGCAACGTATATAAAAAGTATACAAAGCAACTACCGCCCCGTCAACCGACGGGGCGGCAAAGATACAGATAATTTACAATTCCTGCTTGGCCAGCACGTCGGAGGTGGGGGTCCGGAACACCGGGATGTCTGCATAGGGGTCGGCGGCATCATCGACCGGCAGGCTCTTCATGTAGGCGTCCATGGACTCGGCCACCTTCTTGGCCACGGCCACAGCCTCGACCACAGTGCGGGCACCCATCACGGCGTCGCCGCCGGCAAACACGCCCTCGCGGGTGGTGCTGCCGTCCTCACTGACGGTGAGCAGGCCTTTCTGGTTGGTCTCGATGCCGGTGGTGGTCTTGACAAGGTTGCTCTCGGAGCCCTGGCTCACCGACACGATAACGCCGGTGTGGGGGTAGAAGATCTCGCTGCCCTCCACCTGGGTAAACTTGCCGTCCTCGCCCTTGACGGTGTCGCGGCAGATGAGGCCGTTTTCCCGGATCTCCACAGGAGCCTTGCAGAAGCGGAAGCCCACGCCTTCCAGCTTGGCATAGCTCACCTCATATTCGGAGGCGCTGATGCAGCTCTCGTCGCGGCGGGCGTAGCAGGTCACATGACGGGCGCCGTTGCGGATGGCGGTGCGGGCGCAGTCCATGGCCGAGTTGCCCACGCCGATGACCGCAATGTCATCGCCCAGACGGAAGGCCTTGGAGTTGGCCAGATAGTCGATGCCAAAGGCCACATTGCCCAGGCTCTCGCCCTTGATGTGCATGGCGTTGGCCTTCCACAGACCGGCACCGATGAATACGCTCTTGTAGCCGTCGCGGAACAGGTCGTCGATGGTGATGGTCTTGCCGATGGTGGTGTTGGGCCGTACCTTGATGCCCTTGAGCTCCAGATGGCGGTACTGGAAATCGTCCAGCACACTGTCCGGCAGGCGGTAGTTGGGGATGCCGTAACGCATCACGCCGCCGATCTTATCCCGGGCGTCAAAGATGGTCACATCGTAGCCCCAGCGTGCCAGCAGCACCGCGATGGTCAGGCCTGCCGGGCCGGAGCCCACCACAGCGGCCTTCATGCCGTTTTTCGGGGCAGGGCCTGCGGTCATCTTGTTGGCGTAGGTGGTGGAGATATAGTCCTCGATGATGGAAAAGTGCACCGGGTCGTGGCTGGGCATCCGGTTGCGGATGCAGTGACCCTCGCACTGCTTTTCGTGGTTGCACACCAGACTGCATACAGTGGTCAGGGGGTTGTTTTCAAACAGCATCCGGCCCGCAGCGTCCATCTGGTTTGCCTTGAGCAGACGGATGACCTCCGGGATATTGGTGTGGATGGGGCAGCCCTCCTGACACATCGGCTTTTTGCAGCCGAGGCAGCGGTTGGCTTCGTCCAGAACATGAAGTGCCATGGGTTCCTCCTTGTGTTTCCCCTGCGGGGACAGTCGTTTTTTACAGGTTCGTTGTATCCAACATTGCATTGCTTTAATCATACACCCGAACTGCGCCGGATACAAGAGGGCACAATATAAAATTTTTGGCGTTATTTTTTGTCAATTCGTCAAAAAGATAATTTTTTGACGATATATCCCGCCCATCGGCTCCGGTTTTGTCCGGCACAGCGCACCAAGGTCGCTGGCTCTGCTCTGGGCAGCAGCCATTTGGGCGCAGGTCTCGTTTTCCCGTGCCAGCCGCGCCAGCGAGTGGGACAGCGGCAGCGCCGTCTCCCCGGGCAGGGACAGAGCCTCCTTGCGTGCGCCCAGCAGGTGCAGATAGGGCGGCAGCGCCGGGGTCTGGGCGGTGTAGCCCAGCGCCGCATCCATCGCCAGCCGCCGCATCCGCGCCCGGGGGTAGCGCACGGTGGTCAGGGCGTTCAGCAGAGCGGGCAGACTTGCGGTCTCCCGCACGGCGTTTTCCAGCCGGTGCTCCAAGCCTTCGGATACCCCGCGCACCGCGGCAAAGGGGGCTTGCTCTGTGCAGGCTGCCCGCAGCAGTGCCAGCTCGCAGTGCCCCATGACTGCAAAATCCGTATACTTTCCGTCATATTCCGCCTGTTTATACAGCTTCAGCGCCTTTTGCGGCACATAAGGTGCCAGCGCCGCCGCGCCGCCCTCCGCCCAGAGTGCCCGCAGGGCACTGGCGCTGGCAAAGGCTGTATGGCTGCTTTCGGTCAGCGCCTGCCCGTGGTCTGCCCCCTGCCGGGGCAGGGCGATGGGCTGCATTTCTACATTTTGTTCTATGATAGCCTTACAATACTCTACGGCAAGATTGTTGTTGGGCTTGTCCAGCAGTGCGGCGATGTCTGACCCCGGGCACAGCGCCTGCACCGCCGCCTGCCGGGCGGCGGCAAAGCTGCGTGCCCCGGCGGCAAGCTGCTGTTTCAGCGCGGTGCGGTATGCTTCGCTGCACAGCACCCGGGCGGCTTTTTGCAGCAGGGCGGTGTCTGGGGTCTCTGCCCCAAAGACCAGCGCGTCGCACCCGGCAGCGGCCAGAATGCGCACCCCCGCCCGGGCAAAAGCCTCGGCACCAGCGCAGGCGCAGGGCGCGGGCAGGGCAAACACAAGGTCTGCTCCGCAGGCCAGCGCCGCCTGCACCCGCACCGCCTCCGGCAACAGCGGCAGCGCACCCCGCTGGGTAAGCCCGCAGCTCATGGCCACGGCCACCCGCTGCGCCCCCAGCGCCCGCGCCTGTGCCAGCTGCCATGCGTGGCCGTTGTGGAAGGGGTCGTACTCCGCAATGATGCCTGCAAACTTCATGGAACTGCTCCTTTTCGCCAAAAGATTGTTAAAATTATATCGGATATACAGAAAAATCCTGCCGTTTCCGGGATTTGTGGGCAGGATATACAAAAACCTTGTACACAAGTTTTACCGCTTTGCCCGGGTTGCGCCTTGAAAAGCCGCCACGCCTATTATATAATAAACATAGGAATCTGTAAAATTCTGTCCGCAGTTTTTTTCAGGATGCGGACGGTACAAAAATTTTCAGGAGGCAACACAGATGAAGATTCTGGTTATTAACTGCGGTTCTTCTTCCCTGAAGTATCAGCTGATCGATATGGACGGCGAGAAGGTGCTGTGCA
>ERZ773264.4215-NODE-4215-length-10370-cov-4.911973_pt1 | contig 10370 bp, 9 predicted proteins | sample MGYA00511910_ERZ773264 | MGnify/ENA primary metagenome ERZ773264 (study PRJEB29015, sample SAMEA2737739) | human gut metagenome | biome: human gut; feature: human-associated habitat; material: faeces | place: China | collected 2012 ... | reverse complement strand
TCGGCGAGGTATGGAGCCGCACCGACAAGCTCGGTCTTCGCGACCGCAGCTTGGTAACGATTACATCGCTCATCAGTCAGGGCATCACCGACAATTCGCTGACATATCATTTGCAGTCGGCGAAGAGCAACGGCATCACCCGCACCGAAATCGCCGAAATCATCACACATATCGGCTTCTATGCCGGTTGGCCTAAAGCATGGGCGGCATTCCGTCTGGCGAAAGACGTATGGGCGGAAGAGACGGCCGGCGAGGATGCAAAATCTGCATTCCAACGTGAAATGATTTTCCCCATCGGCGAACCCAACATAGCGTATGCCAAATATTTCACCGGTAACAGTTACCTCGCGCCGGTTTCGCGTGAGCAGGTAAGTATCTCCAACGTGACTTTCGAGCCTCGCTGCCGCAATAACTGGCACATCCATAAAGCAACGAAAGGCGGCGGACAGATGCTTATCGGTGTGGCCGGACGTGACTGGTATCAGGAAGAAGGCAAACCGGTGGTAGAGATTCTGCCCGGCACGGTCATCCATATTCCCGCAGGCGTGAAGCACTGGCACGGTGCGGCAGCCGACAGCTGGTTCGCCCACCTTGCATTCGAGGTCTCAGGTGAAAACACTTCCAATGAATGGCTGGAACCGGTCACCGATGAGGAATATGACAAACTTAAACAGTAAACCGTATGTATAGATTCTTATTGATATTGCTGTCGGTGGTCGGCATGGCGACCGCCACTGACGCACAACAAAGACAGGATATGAGCAAAGGAAAATCAAACAACAAAATACTGGTAACCTATTTCTCAGCGACGGGAACGACGGCACGAGTTGCCGAAAAACTGGCGAACGCTACGGGCGGAGAGCTTTATGCGATTACGCCTGCCAAATCTTACACGAGCGCCAACCTTGACTGGAACGACAAGCAGTCGCGCAGTTCGGTAGAGATGAACGACCCGAAGTCGCGGCCGACAATCAAGGGCAAAAAGGAAAACATCACCGATTACGATGTCATCTTCATCGGTTATCCCATTTGGTGGGATCTCGCACCGCGCATTATCAACACGTTCATCGAAAGCCACGACCTGAAAGGCAAGACAGTCATTCCTTTCGCCACATCAGGAGGCAGTTCGCTCGCAGGCAGTGCGGCGGCATTGAAGAAAACCTACCCCGCACTGAACTGGAAAGAGGGACGCCTGCTTAATCGTGCTGATGGGAAAAGCATTCGTGCATGGCTCGACAAGTTGGGATATTAACGCTAAAATTTCTATTAGTTGGCGGTTCGGTATTCATTCGGTGTGCATCCCGTCATTTTCTTGAACCAACGACTGAAATGCTGCGGATAAGGGAATCCTAATTCGTATGATATTTCGCTGATGGACTTCCGGGTGTCGAATACGCGCTCTTTGGCAATATCCAGCATTTTCTGCTGGATATGCTTCAGTGCCGACATCCCGGTTTCCTTTTTCAATAAGTCCCCGAAATAGTTGGCCGAAAGACATAACTTATCTGCGCAATACTGCACCGAAGGCATCCCTTTCTCTGCGGGAGCGTCAGAGGCAAAATATTCATCCAGAAGGTTCTCGAAACGTGTCAATATATCCTTATTGGCATTCTCGCGGGTAATGAACTGGCGGTCGTAAAAACGGATGCAATAATCGAGGAGCAACTTGACATTATCCACAATGAGAGACCGGCTGTGTTTGTCAATCGGGTATTGCAGCTCTGTCTGTATCTTTTGCATACATTCCGTGATAGTCTGCCGTTCATGTTCCGAAAGGTGCAAGGCTTCATTGGCATTGTACGAGAAATAGGTGTAATCCTTCATCAGGCTTGCCAGCGGGGTTCCCCGCAGCAGTTCGGGATGAAAGACCAATGCCCAGCCTGCCGGCTGATGTAGATTCCCGTCATCGTCCGCTCCCATCACTTGTCCCGGAGCGGCAAAAAGGACCGTTCCTTTTTCATAGTCGTATATGCTTCTTCCGTAGCCCATGGTCCCGCACTCCGTGTCTTTCAGCAGAATCGCGTACAGATTGTATAGCCTGCGCCCGTGACGGATTGGCGGCATTTTGTCGCAATCCACTATGCTTATCAACGGGTGTAATGCCTCTATGCCGAAAAGGTCACAATAGTGCTGTACCGTATCGAGTCTTGTTATTTCATTCATAACCTATTATTTACTTAATGCAAAGTTACTTCTTTCCGGCAAAATTAAGCTACACGGGTGATATTAAATGTATCAAAATTATCTGATGTATGACCAATTTTACGGTTGAAAGAACAATCTGTTTCCCGAACGATGAAATTGGTCATCCTTTCCGTAAAATTGATACCGTGCAACATGGTTCAGCCAACTACTTTTGCGGAAAAGAACAAATATGAATTATTGAATATGAGAAAGTTATTGACAGTGATCGTTTGTGCGACATTCTGCATAAGTGTCGTGCAGGCTCAAAACAGCGAAAGTATGTTGAGTATGAAAGAAAGACAGATCGCCGCTATCAGCGGTAGTGCGGCGAAAGGGGACAAGGCAGGTTTGGCAACGGCACTTACTGCCGGATTGGACGCCGGGCTGACAGTAAATGAAATCAAAGAAGTTCTCGTACAGCTTTATGCCTATTGCGGTTTCCCCCGCAGCATGGATGCGCTGAATACATTCATGTCTGTACTGGAACAACGCAAGGCACAGGGCAACGATGATGCCGAAGGCACGTTGCCAACCTCGCAGGATGCCGGGCGGAGCGTGGAATACGGGACGGTCAACCAGCGTAAACTTTTCGGACGTGATGCACAGGGCGCGGTCCTTTCGTTTGCTCCGGCTATTGACCAGTACCTGAAAGCCCATCTTTTCGGGGATATATTCGGGCGTGACAATCTCGACTGGAAAACGCGTGAACTGGCTACCATCGCCTCGCTCGCGGCAATGAACGGAACGGAAAATGAATTGAAAATACATATCGCTCACGGCAAATACAACGGCCTGACAGACGCACAAGTAGATGAAATCGTTACGCTCGTCCGTGCATCCGAATGGACACCGGAAACGCCTAAGACATTTTCTCCTGACAATAAGGTAACGGCAAAAAAGGTATTTTACAAGAATCGCTATGACATCACACTGTCTGCCGACATCTATATGCCGGCAGACATGGATGTGAACACCCGTTATCCGGCTATTATCGTCGGTCATCCGTTCGGCGCTGTGAAGGAGCAATGTGCCGGACTGTACGCACAGGAGATGGCCAAACGGGGCTTCGTCGTACTGGCTTTCGATGCGTCCTATCAGGGAGAAAGCGGAGGAATGCCCCGCCACACAGTTTCGCCTGACGCACTTGTGGAGGATTTCAGCGCATCGGTGGACTGGCTCGGCATACAGTCGTTCATCGATAGGGAGCGTATCGGCGTGATCGGCATTTGCGGAAGTGGCGGATTCTCGGTCTGCGCCGCCTCGATAGACCCACGAATCAAAGCATTGGCAACGGTCAGCATGTACGATATGGGACGTGCTACCCGTAACGGTCTGGGCGATGCAATGACCGACGAGCAGCGGAAAGCGATGTTTGCAGAGGTAGCAGCCCAGCGTTGGCGTGAGGCGGAAGGTAAAGAACCCCGTATTCGTTTCGGTACTCCCGAACAGCTTCCGGAAAATGCCAATACCGTACAGAAGGAGTTTTACGGCTATTACCGCAATTCCGAACGTGGGCAGCATCCCCGTTATCTCGGTACACGCTATACGAGCATGGCGGCACTGACCAATTTCTACCCGTTTGCCCAAATCAAAGAGATTTCACCTCGTCCCGTTTTGTTTGTCGCCGGAGAAAATGCCCACTCGCGCTATTTCAGCGAGGATGCCTACAAACAGGCAAACGAGCCGAAAGAACTATACATCGTATCCGATGCCAACCACGTGGATTTATACGACCGGATGGATAAGATTCCTTTCGACAAACTGACGGCGTTTTTTAAGGAGAACCTGAAATAAAACGGTGAAATTGTTCCTTTTAAAATCAAAACTGATACATCCGAAATAATGCACCATCATATTTTTGAATGTAGTAGAGATAATTAAAAAATAGATATATGAAAAAAGAAAATCTGGAAAACGGAATCAGTCGTCGTGGATTTCTGAAACGGACGGCGTTGGCAGGAGCAGCATTTTGCATGGCTCCAGCATTTGAGAAAGTAACGGCAGCAGAGAGGGTTATTACAGGGAAAGAAGTAACTACGCCGGTAAGTAAGGCAGAAGCGGCAGCCCTTCACGGATTCCGTATATTGGGTAGTGATGATGCAACCTTCCGTGTGTCGGCTATGGGATTCGGCTGCATGGGACTAAACCACCATCGCAGTCAGTCACCCGACGAAGCCGCCTGCATAAGGTTGGTGCATGAAGCCATCGAACGTGGCGTGACGCTCTTCGATACGGCCGAGAGTTACGGCTATCACAAAAACGAGATTCTGACGGGCAAGGCATTGAAAGGCTACACTGACCGTGTGTTCGTTTCTTCTAAGTTCGGGCACAAATTTGTGAATGGCGTGCAGGTAAAGACCGAGGAAGACAGTACGCCTACCAATATCCGTCGTGTATGCGAAAACTCCCTGCGCAATCTCGGTGTGGAAACGCTCGGCATGTTCTACCAGCACCGCAGCGACCCGAACACGCCCATCGAGGTGGTGGCGGAGACGTGTGCGGAGCTGATTAAGGAGGGGAAAATCCTGCACTGGGGAATGTGCGAGGTGAATGCCGATACCATCCGTCGCGCCCACCGCATCTGTCCCGTAACGGCGATACAAAGTGAATATCATTTCATGCACCGCACAGTCGAGGAAAACGGTGTGCTGGCTCTTTGTGAAGAGTTGGGTATCGGTTTCGTGCCTTACAGTCCGCTGAATCGTGGATTTCTTACTGGGGCAATCAATGAGTACACTCAATTCGATGCTTCGAACGACAACCGTCAGACTTTACCGCGTTTCCAGCCGGATGCGATTCGCGCCAACATGCGTATCGTGGAGGTGCTGAACGCTTTCGGACGGACAAGAGGTATCACTCCTGCACAAGTGGCGTTGGCTTGGCTGATGAACAAGAAGCCGTTTATCGTACCTATTCCCGGCACGACCAAACTCTCGCACCTTGAAGAAGATCTACGGGCAGCGGATATTCGGTTTACGGCAGAAGAAATGCGTGAAATAGAAAATGCAGTTGCTGCTATTCCGGTCATAGGCAGCCGTTATGATGCTTTACAGGAATCAAAAATACAAAAATAAGCAACGTATGAGAAAGGTGTTTTTTTATATGACAGTTATCGCCTTGTTGTCGGGTTGTAATACCCGCAATGGAACTATCATACAAATCGAGGAGCAAGGCAGTTTCGCCGTTGGTGGCACAGTGCTCACGGATTCGCTCGGACATACTTATCACGGTGACCACGCCTATGTGTTTTATCAGAAACCTGTCGATGCCCGAAAATATCCGCTCGTATTCGCTCACGGCGTGGGACAGTTCTCCAAGACATGGGAAACGACACCTGACGGACGGGATGGATTCCAAAATATCTTTCTACGACGTGGATTTTCGACTTACCTTGTCGATCAGCCTCGCCGTGGCAATGCCGGGCGCAGCACGGAATCCGTTACCATTACCCCGACATTTGATGAAGAAACGTGGTTCAACCGTTTCCGTGTAGGTGTTTGGCCTGACTATTTCGACGGAGTGCAGTTCAGTCGTGACAAGGAGGCACTTAACCAATATTTTCGTCAGATGACCCCCAATGTCGGTTCGGTCGATTTCGAGGTATATTCCGATGCCTATGCCGCATTGTTCAATAAGACAGGTCCGGCGATATTTATTACCCATTCGCAAGGAGGACCGGTGGGCTGGCGCACGTTGCTCAAAACCGACAATATCAAGGCGATTGTTTCCTATGAACCGGGAGGCGGCATCCCCTTTCCCAAAGGACAAGTGCCCGAAGAAGGCAAGGTGCTGACCCTATCGAAGAAAACGGAAGGAATCGAAGTCACGATGTCCGACTTCCTGAAATACACGAAAATTCCCATCATAGTCTATTACGGTGACAATCTGCCCGAAACAGATGAACGTCCCGAAATTTACGAATGGACACGCCGCCTGCACCTGATGCGCCAATGGGCGGAAATGCTTAACGGCTTGGGTGGCGATGTGACGGTTATCCATCTGCCTGAAATAGGATTACACGGCAATACACATTTTCCCATGTCGGATTTGAACAACGTGGAAGTGGCAGACCATCTGTCAAAGTGGTTAAATGAAAAAAAGTTAGACTGATATGGACAGAAGGAAATTCATAAAGACTGTCGGTGCAGCGGCTGGAGTAACTCTGCTTTCAGGGACCGGGATAGCGAAAGCTGCCGAATTGTTGAACGATAAAACGGATAAAAAAATGAAAATAGTAGTATTGACAGGAAGTCCGCGCCGGAACGGGAATACCAATCATTTGGCCGGACAATTCATCAAGGGAGCTGAAGAAGCCGGACATGAAGTGTACCGTTTCGATTGTGCCCAGCGCAAGGTGTCATCCTGTATCGCCTGTAACCGTTGCGGTATGAACGGTCAGTGTATATTCAGTGACGATTTCGAGGAACTGCGTCCTCATCTCGTGGCAGCCGACATGGTGGTGTTTGCCACGCCGATGTATTACTTCGGATTCTCCTCACAGCTCAAAGCCGTGATAGACCGCTTCTATGCGCTCAACGGACAAATTAAAGGAAACGTGAAACAATCGGCCTTGCTGATGGCATACGCCGATACCGCTCCGGAAGAAGCCGAACCGATGCTCTCGCATTACCATACGCTGCTCAGGTATTTAGGCTGGAAAGACAGTGGAACGGTTGTGGCGGCGGGAATGTGGCCGGCGGGTGCAGTGAATGGCACCGGATACAGTCGGCGGGCTTACGAATTAGGACGTAAATTATAATGAAAGAATTTGTTATGAATAGATTGAAGTGCTTATTTGTGATACTGCTTCTGATAACAGTATCATGCAACAAAGGGGCTGGAATTGAAGATACTCCAGAACCGTTGCCGACTCCCGAATCCGGAAAAACGCTGATTGTGTATTTCTCATGGAGTGGCAATACACGCATCGCGGCAAATATAATTCATGATTTGACGGATTGCGACATGGTGGAAATCGAGGTTGAAGAACCTTATTCCGATGTTTATAACGAAGTGACAGCACGTGCACGACATGAATTGGATAACGATACACGTCCGGCTTTACGGACAAGGATTGAAAATATGGATAAGTACGATACGTTGATTGTCGGAACACCTATTTGGGGTAGCCATTTGGCTCCATCCGTAAAAAGTTTCTTGGCGCAGTATGATCTTTCTGATAAAATAATAGCACCGTTCTGTACGCATGGAGGCAGTGGAACAGCTCAAAGTGTAAGCGATATACGTGAAGTCTGCCCCGATTCAGAGATTCTGCAACCATTGGCTGTTTATGGCAGTCGTGCCGAAAATTCACGCAATGACGTGATACAGTGGTTGCAGACAATAGGCATAATCAAATAAAAAACAAGGCTATTATGATGACACCATTATTTATCGGCGGTCTGGGTATGCAGGAAGTACTGTTAATCGCGTTGGTCGTGCTGCTGTTCTTCGGCGGCAAGAAGATACCCGAACTGATGAAAGGTCTCGGCAAGGGAGTACGTTCGTTCAAGGAAGGGATGAACAATATGGAGAAAGAAATCGAGGAAGAACCGGTGAAGAAAGAGTAAACGGATGGCAGCGGATATGGACAAACAATCTTTCTGGGATCACCTCGACGTACTACGGGAAGCTATTGTGAAGAGCCTGCTCGTAGCCGTCGTGTTTGGCGTGGCGGCATTCTGTTTCAAGGAGGAACTGTTTGCCGTTATCCTCGCACCCAAAGATGCAGGCTTCATTACCTACCGCCTGCTCTATTCGTTCAGCGGTCTGGTGACGAAATCCGATGCGCCGGATTTTCTCGTGAAGCTCATCAACACGGGACTGGCTGGGCAGTTCATCATCCACATGAAAGCCGCACTATGTGCAGGTGTTCTCTGTGCATCGCCATACATCCTCTACCAGTTGTTTCGCTTCGTATCGCCTGCTTTATATGTTAATGAGCGGAAATATGTGGTGCAGGTGGTCGGAGGCGGCTATGCTATGTTCGCCTTGGGTGTGGCGGTCAGCTACTTTCTGATTTTCCCGCTGACGTTCCGTTTCTTGGGAACCTATCAGGTCAGCGGTGAAGTGAAAAACATGATTGCCTTGCAATCCTACATTTCCACGCTGATGACCATGTCGTTGGCAATGGGGCTTGTTTTTGAGATACCAATTCTATCGTGGCTGTTCGCCAAACTGGGATTCCTGTCGGCCGGTTTTATGCGCAAATACCGTAAACACGCCATCGTGGTTATTCTCGTGGTGGCAGCTATTATTACACCGACTTCAGATGTATTTACGCTTTCGCTCGTGAGTCTTCCGATGTGGATATTATATGAAACGAGTATTCTACTCGTGAGTGAGATTCATAATTAGTGCTATCATGTGGTTAAAGTTAAAAATATCTCTCGGTTATGCCGTCCTGGTCCTGCTGTTGGCATTCATCGTCTATCAGTTCCGTCAGGAACAGATGCAAAGACACACGCTGCGCAAGGAGGAGAAGGAGCTGGTGGCGATACACCGCCTGGCTGAAAAGAGCTACATCGGTCTATTGGACCTCTCCACCCATGCCGAGATTGCCGTCATATGGAATGATGACGACCTGAGGGAATACAGCCGCAAACGCCGCGGGGTCTGTGACAGCCTGCAGCTTCTGAAGGAATATCTCCATACCCCGTTACAGAAAAGCCATATCGATTCGTTATGTCTCCTTCTTTGGAACAAGGAACTCCTTCTTGCCAAGGCGATGCATACCTTCAATGAGCTGCAGGGCATAGGTGACATTGTGCAGGAAAGCATCCCGGCCATTGTATCGACAGCCCGGAAACAGGCTGCGCGGCAAAAGGAAAATACGGTTTCTCCGGGAACCGGTGAGAGAGATACTCCCAAAAAGAAAAGAAGCATTTGGGATATCTTCCGTAGAAAAGAAAACAAATCCGCTTACCTGCAACAGAGGGAAGAGGCTGAACGTAAACGGCAATCCCTGTCCGTTCCCTCTTCAACCGGGACGACAACACGCATGCTCCGCTCCCTGAATGAAAGGGTCACCCGGGAACAGGCTGAAAGGCGGGCCAGGCTGCTGGCACAGATGGACAGCCTGTATGCCGGCAGTGTGGAGCTGAACGGGAGGATGAACAATATGATCTCCGAATTTGAGCGGAAAAACAACGAACGTTTTACCGCACGCTACAGGGCCTTTGTCCTTGAACGGGACAATTCCTACCATATGGTGGCCGGCCTTGCCCTGTCCGTCTCCCTTCTGGCGATCATGCTGTATACCGTCATACACCGGGACCTGAACCGCCGTCTCCAATACGAGAGGGAGCTTGAACAGTCCGACAGGCGGAACAGGGAACTGCTCCGCTCACGCAAGGAGCTGATGGCCTCGGTTGCTCACGACCTGCGCGCCCCGCTGGCGGCCGTCAAAGGCTGTGCGGAACTGTTACCCTCGGAAAGCGACGTCAGCCGCAGGAGTGGCTATCTGGACAACATCCTGCACTCGTCCGATTACATGCTCGGCCTGGTAAACACGCTGATGGAATACCACCGGATGGATGAAGGCGGGGTCCGTTCCAATGACACGCTCTTCAGCCTGAAGGTCCTGTTCGAGGAAATAGCGGACGGCCATCGGCTTGCCGCCAGGCAGAAGAACCTAATGTTCACCGTATCCTTCTCCGGTCTGGACACCATCGTCTGCTGTGACGGCTCGCATATCCGGCAAATAGCCGACAACCTGCTGTCCAACGCCCTGAAGTTTACGCCCCACGGGGAGGTGCGCCTTGAGGCGGAATACCTGTATGGGGAACTTTGCATCTCTGTCCGGGATACCGGCGTGGGAATAAGCGCAGAAGAGAAAGAACGGATATTCGGGGCGTTCGAAAGGCTGGACAACGCGCGTGGCATTCCAGGGTTCGGACTGGGGCTGGCGATCACGGCCCGGCTCGTGTCTGAAATGCGGGGCCGTGTGGAGGTAAAGAGCGTCCCCGGTGAAGGCAGCCGCTTCTCCGTTTTCCTTCCCGTGCCATCGGCCGGACAGTCCGCCCCTCTGGAAGAGAAGGTGTTTCCGACCTGTGAACCGCCCGGCGGCATCCGTGTGCTGGTCATGGATGACGACCGCATCCAGCTGGAGATCACCCGGGAGATGCTCTCTCGCAGCCGGATTCACTGTGACTGCTGCACGGATGTCCGGGAACTGATGGACTGCC
>ERZ773264.4212-NODE-4212-length-10375-cov-4.067345_pt1 | contig 10375 bp, 8 predicted proteins | sample MGYA00511910_ERZ773264 | MGnify/ENA primary metagenome ERZ773264 (study PRJEB29015, sample SAMEA2737739) | human gut metagenome | biome: human gut; feature: human-associated habitat; material: faeces | place: China | collected 2012 ... | reverse complement strand
AACAAACCACTGCTAATTTTCGTAGAATATCTTATATCCGGTATCGTCCGTTTGAATCTAATCTGAGCGCGGCGAACCCGAATTTTGTTTAAGTGTCTTGTCACATGTAAAGATATATGCTATACTCACTGTCGTGTAACAAAAGTGGATGCGGCGAAGCCGCAATACAGGAAAGTATGGCGAATTATGAAAACAGAGGTATTAATTGTGGGAAGCGGATGTTCCGGTTTGTATTGTGCACTCCAGCTTCCGAGAGACAAACAGATTACAATTATCACGAAGGCGGATGTACCAAGCAGCGATTCCTATCTGGCGCAGGGAGGAATCTGCATGTTGAAAAATGATGCGGACTATGAAAGCTACTTTGAGGATACGATGAAGGCCGGTCATTATGAAAATGATAAAGAGTCGGTGGATATTATGATCCGGTCATCGCAGGATGTAATAAAGGATCTGCTCTCATATGGTGTGGATTTCGCAAGAGATGAGAAAGGTGCATTAGCATTTACGAGAGAAGGTGCACATTCGGATAAGAGAATACTCTTTCATGAAGATATTACCGGACAGGAAATTACAAGCAAGCTTTGGGCGGCGGTACAGAAGCTTTCCAATGTGACAATTCTTGAATATACGACAATGCTGGATATCGTGGAGCAAGATAATGTATGTTGTGGTGCGGTAATCCGTAAAGCAGATGGCTCGATTGAGACGGTGCAGGCAGATGAAACCGTGTGGGCATGTGGTGGAATCGGCGGATTATATCGTCATTCTACGAATTTCCGTCATCTGACGGGAGATGCGCTTGCGCTTTCATTGATCCATAATGTAAAATTGAAAGATATCAATTATGTGCAGATTCATCCGACGACATTCTATTCGGAAGATGAGGAGGAACGCAGCTTCTTGATCTCCGAGTCGGTTCGCGGCGAAGGAGCGAAGCTTTATGACAAGAAGGGAGAACGCTTTGTCAATGAACTTCTTCCGAGAGATCTGCTGACAGAGGCAATCTATGAGCAGATGGAGAAGGATCACACGAATCATGTGTGGGAGGACTTAAGAACGATTCCGGAGGAAGAATTAAAGACGCATTTTCCGAATATTGTTGAGCATTGCCGCAAGATGGGATACGATGTAACGAAGGAGTGTATTCCGGTTGTTCCGGCACAGCACTATTTCATGGGTGGCGTCTGGGTCGATCATGAGAGTCATACTTCGATGGAGCATCTTTATGCGGTGGGAGAGACTGCCTGCAATGGAGTGCACGGAAGAAATCGTCTGGCGAGCAATTCGCTGCTGGAGAGCCTTGTGTTTGCCAAGCGTGCAGCAAAGAAAATGATGCGGAATGAAGAGTGTAAGCTTGCAGATCCCGATGCGGTTATAGCGAAGGTTGACTTTACAGAATATGAGGATGAGGCTGCTTTGCAGAAACGATACGGAGATGCAGTACGCGCGGCAATTCGTGAGACCGACCGCAAAATGCATACCGTTAAGACGGCTTAGAATAAGAATAAATAATAGGAGACAATACGATGTACGATCAGGTAACGATGAAATTAAATGTAGATCCATTGATTCTTGGAGCATTAAAAGAAGATATCACAAGCGAGGATGTATCAACGAACAGTGTGATGCCGCATCCGCAGGCAGGAGAGGTTGATCTCATCTGCAAGCAGGATGGAATCATCTGTGGTCTGCAGGTGTTTGAACGCGTTTTTACCCTGCTAGATGAAGACACGAAGGTTGAGTTCTTTGTGCAGGATGGCGAAGCGGTGAAGGCTGGTCAGCTTATGGCGAAGGTGCATGGAGATATTCGCACACTTTTGTGCGGAGAGCGCACCGCACTTAATTATCTGCAGAGAATGAGCGGAATTGCTACTTATACGCATGAGGTAGCGTCACTTCTTGCGGGAAGCAAGACGAAGCTTCTTGACACAAGAAAGACAACGCCGAACAACCGCATTTTCGAGAAATATGCGGTTCGCACGGGCGGTGGCAACAACCATCGCTACAATCTTTCGGACGGAGTGTTACTCAAAGATAATCATATCGGAGCCGCCGGCGGCGTGAAGCAGGCGATCGCAGCGGCAAAAGAATATGCGCCTTTTGTCAGAAAAATCGAGGTAGAGGTTGAAAACCAGCAGATGGTTGAGGAAGCGGTGGAAGCAGGAGCTGACATTATCATGCTTGATAATATGGATACAGATGCTTTGAAAAAAGCGATCGCTTTCATCAATGGACGTGCGGAAATTGAAGTATCCGGAAATGTGACAAAAGAAAATATTGCAAGACTGGTCGATCTTGGTGTAGACTTTATATCAAGCGGGGCACTCACACATTCTGCTCCGATTATGGATATTTCACTTAAAAATCTGCATCCTGTAGATTGATGGAAAGGTGGTAAAGTTCTCTGTTATGAATGGGGAAGAACGACGCAAAAAAATTGTAAAGATGTTGACAACAGGGACGAAACCGATTCCGGGGGTAGCGCTTGCAAAACAGTTTGACGTAAGCAGACAGGTGATTGTGCAGGATATCGCTTTGCTCCGTGCGAACGGAATGAACATATTCTCGACCAATCGTGGCTATCTGATTCAGAAGGATTCCGTTGCAAGCCGTGTGTTTAAAGTCTATCATTCGGATGATGATGTGGAGAAGGAGCTCACAACGATCGTGGATCTGGGCGGAATCATAGAGGATGTGTTTGTTTATCACAAAGTATATGGTGTTCTTCGGGCGGATATGAATATTAAGTCCAGAATGGATATACGTCGATATATGGAAGAAATAGCCACTGGAAAATCAAGCCTTCTCAAGAATGTTACATCAGGATTTCATTATCATACAATACTTGCTGACAGTGAGGAGATACTTGATATCATTCAGGAGGAACTAGGAAAGCAGGGATTTCTTGCAAAGCTGCAGGATTATGAGCCTGTCGATTTCTGGAAGAAGGAAGAGGCGTAGAGCCGATTATTGATTTATGATTTATATAAAACCGTTTGAGAAAGAAATTATCTTGGCGGTTTTATTTTTTTGTGTGATTTTGGTGATTGCCGGAATAATTTGAAAAAACTGCAAAGCGTGCTTCTCATCGTTTAGGATTTGACACTCATTATATGGGAATGCTATACTTTGACTAATTATTGTAACTGTAACGAAACATTCAACTATAGATATAAAAATTTAGTTTGTCATGGTTGAATATCGCAAGTTCGCTTTTGGGTGAGAAGGAGAATGAAAATGAGTGACGAATTTATGAATGGAATCGGTGGGGAACCAGAGAACACCAATGAGACGCCGCAGGGATACACAAATCCTGAGAACAGTGATGATCAGAATTACAAAGCTCCGGAAACAAATGGAGAGACAGCACAGGAATATCAGCAGCCGGAGCAGAATCAGACGTCATATTATGGACAGCCGGATTACAGTCAGCCACAGTATGATCCGAACAATCTTGGGAAACCAGATTACAGCCAGATGAATTATAATTCGGGAGCGGCCGGCGCAGACTATAATCAGAACGGATATGGACAGCCGGCTGGAGGACAGAACTATAATCAGAATGGATATGGTCAGCCGAATGGCGGAGTAAATTACAATCAGAACGGATATAACCAGAATGGATACAACCAGCCTCCTTACGGTGCAGCAACGAAGAGTGACAGTACAGGATTTGGAATTGCATCACTGGTACTCGGTATCATTTCAATCTTTACGTTCTTCTGCTGTATTAACTATATTCTTGCAGTCATTGCAATCGTACTCGGTATTGTGCAGATCGTAAAAAGTTCCAAGAAGGGACTTGCAATCGGAGGTATTGTGACTGCAGTGATCTCCATCATCGGAGCTACTATTTTCTGGGTACTGATCGGATCTGTCGGAGCGTCTGAGATGGGACCGATGCAGGATTACATGGAAGAGTACATGCAGGATTATATGCAGCAGGAGAGCGACGCATTCTAAATTGACTGACCGGATGTTGCATGTCAGCTTTTTTTAAAAGTTAGCGCATTACAAAGAAAAACGGGCAGGTAGTTATGAATAGTTCAAAACAGATGGCAGAAGCTATCATCTGCCAGATTGATAAAAGCAGACAGGCGCAATTGCCGTATCTTGTCGCTTTGGACGGACGATGTGCGTCAGGCAAGACAACGACAGCGGCGTTAATTGCAGAAAAGTATCAAAAAGAAGGGCTGCCGTGTGATATTGTTCACATGGATGACTTCTTCTTACAACCGAATCAAAGAACTTCTGCGCGTCTTGCAGAGCCGGGCGGAAATGTGGATTATGAGCGGGTTGAGGCTGAGGTGCTTCAACCCGCAAAGCGTGGTATGACAGTTTCGTACCGCAGATTTGACTGCAGCAGGATGGAACTCACAGAGGTGAGAACGTTTCAGCCACAGGGGATTTTGCTTGTGGAGGGCGCGTACAGTTGTCATCCGAAGCTGCGTGATTATTTTGATCTGCGCATTTTTGTATCCATTGATCCTGAAATGCAGATGCAGAGGATCCTTTTGCGAAACGGAAGTGAGCGCGCCGAAATGTTTCGGAACCGTTGGATCCCGCTCGAGGAAAACTATATCGCGCAATGTCAGGTTGAAGAGGTTTGTGATCTTCATTTGGGCGCAGATTAAATTAGGGAATAACAAGGGAGTATGTAGTGTCGACCAAGGATCGAATCAAAGAATTTCTATACAAATATAAATATGTGGAAAAATATCTGACGGACGATATCTTCCAGACACAGACGATGCTTCTTGCTTCCCTTGCAATGAACATTGCGGCGGCAACGTTTAAGTTTGTGATGGGCGTATGGTTCGGGTCGAAGTGGCTTGTGACCGTATCGATCTACTTCCTGACGTTATCCGCGATGCGTCTGCTTCTTCTTAACAGAGAGCGAAAAAGTAAGAAGTTAGAGACACCGGAGCACAAGCGGCTGTATGACCTGAAAGGTTATCGTGCGTGTGGATATATGGTGCTTTTTATGAATATGATCGTAGGCAGAATGATCGTGCAGATGCTCGTAGATAATGAGGGATATGATTATCCGGGGCTGATGCTGTATCTGATCGGTTTGTTTGCAATTGCCAATTTTGCCAATGCGATCTACAACGTGAAGAAGTATTGGCATATCTACAATCCGATGATTTCCGCAGCAAAGAGGTTAAGTTTCTCTACGGCACTTGTGCTTTTGTACACACTTCAGACATCTGCGCTTGCAAGATTCGGAAACAATCATGAACAGTTGCGACGGTTGTTAAACTCCATATCGGGAGCGGTTGTGGAACTTGTTTTGTTTACGATGGCAATTCTTATGATTGTGAGATCCAACCAGGAGATGCACAAATTAAAAGAAGGATAATTTCTGACAGATCCAGAGTTTGTACATGGATGCAAAATCGAAGAAAATCAAGGCGAATAGACCTTGACATTCAAAAAAAACCTTACTATACTTAGACACAAAGACAAAAACGATGACGAAGACAGTAACTGTAATACGAACGTCACAGAGAGCCGCGAGGGTGGAAACCGGCACAAGTAATTTTACAGTGAATATCACTTCCGAGTTGCGGATCGAACGTTGCGGAATGAATCTCAAGTTCCGGATGAGTAGAGTCCGACGCTTTTCCTACGTTACGGGAACGAAGTATGCAAATCAGTTATGATTTAAGTACATGGTAATCAGGTGGTATAACGTGCGCCCGCGTCCTAATTACTGGATGCGGGCTTTTTTCAATTCATAGGAAAATTTCAGGAGGCAATTATGTACAACAAAGTTGATACGAACATGAACTTTGTCGACCGCGAGAAAGAAGTTGAAAAGTTCTGGCGTGAGAATGACATTTTCAAGAAATCCATGGAGAATCGTAAGGAAGGTGAGACTTATACATTCTATGACGGACCGCCAACCGCGAATGGTAAGCCGCATATCGGCCACGTTTTAACCCGTGTTATCAAGGATATGATCCCAAGATACCAGACAATGAAGGGTAAATACGTTCCTCGTAAAGCAGGATGGGATACACATGGTCTCCCAGTTGAGCTTGAAGTTGAGAAGATGCTCGGGCTCAACGGTAAGGAGCAGATCGAAGAGTATGGTATGGAGCCTTTCATCAAGAAATGTAAGGAATCCGTATGGAAATATAAAGGAATGTGGGAAGATTTCTCAGGAACCGTTGGTTTCTGGGCTGATATGGACAACCCATATGTAACATACGATGACAATTTCATCGAGTCTGAGTGGTGGGCACTTAAGACCATCTGGGACAAGAAGCTTCTGTACAAGGGATTCAAGATCGTACCTTACTGTCCTCGTTGTGGAACTCCGCTTTCTTCCCAGGAGGTTGCGCAGGGATACAAGACCGTTAAGGAGCGTTCTGCGATCGTCCGCTTCAAGGTTACAGGAGAGGATGCTTACTTCCTCGCATGGACAACAACGCCTTGGACACTTCCAAGTAACGTGGCACTCTGTGTGAACCCGGATGACACTTATATTAAGGTTAAAGCAGCAGATGGTTACACCTACTATCTTGCTGAGGCACTTGCAGACAAGGTGCTCTCTCCGCTTGCGAAGGAAGAGGGCGAGAAGGCATACGAAGTGCTTGAGACATACAAAGGAACAGATCTTGAGCGCAAAGAGTATGAGCCGCTTTACGACTGCGCGAAGGTTGTTGCGGACAAGCAGCATAAGAAGGGATTTTTCGTAACATGTGATAACTACGTTACTATGACAGATGGTACCGGTATCGTTCATATCGCCCCTGCATTCGGTGAGGACGATGCGAATGTCGGACGTAACTATGACCTTCCATTCGTACAGTTTGTAAACGGTAAGGGTGAACTTACCGAAGAGACTCCGTTTGCAGGTCTGTTCGTAAAGAAAGCAGATCCTGAGGTCCTGAAGGATCTCGATGCAAGAGGTCAGTTATTTGATGCACCGAAGTTCGAGCATGAGTATCCACACTGCTGGAGATGCGATACACCTCTCATCTACTACGCAAGAGAGTCCTGGTTCATCAAGATGACAGAGGTTCGTGACGACCTCGTTGCCAATAATAAGACGGTAAACTGGATTCCGAAGTCCATCGGTGAGGGACGTTTTGGAAACTGGCTGGAAAATATTCAGGACTGGGGTATCTCCCGTAACCGTTACTGGGGAACTCCACTCAATATCTGGGAGTGTGAGGACTGCGGATGCCAGGAATCCATCGGAAGCCGTGCAGAACTTGCTGAGCGTTCCGGCAATCCGGATGCTGCGAAGGTTGAGCTACACCGTCCATATATTGACGAGGTTACCTTTAAGTGTAAAGAGTGTGGCGGCACAATGAAGCGAGTACCGGAGGTTATCGACTGCTGGTTCGATTCAGGAGCAATGCCTTTTGCACAGCATCATTATCCGTTCGAGAACAAGGATCTGTTCGAGCAGCAGTTCCCGGCACAGTTTATTTCTGAGGCAGTGGATCAGACACGTGGATGGTTCTACTCTCTGATGGCAGAGTCTACACTGTTATTCAATAAGGCTCCTTACCAGAATGTTATCGTTCTTGGTCACGTGCAGGATGAGAACGGACAGAAGATGTCGAAGTCCAAGGGCAATGCGGTCGATCCGTTCGACGCATTGGAGAAATACGGTGCAGATGCGATCCGCTGGTATTTCTACATTAACAGTGCGCCTTGGCTGCCGAACCGTTTCCATGGTAAGGCAGTACAGGAAGGACAGCGTAAGTTCATGGGAACTCTGTGGAACACTTATGCATTCTTCGTACTTTATGCGAACATTGACAATTTTGATGCAACAAAGTACACACTCGACTACGATAAGCTTACTGTTATGGATAAGTGGCTTCTTTCAAAGCTGAATTCCGCAGTGGCAGCAGTCGATGACAATTTAGGCAACTACCGCATTCCGGAAGCTGCACGTGTACTTGAAGAGTTTGTTGATGATATGAGTAACTGGTATGTCCGCCGCTCCCGTGAGCGTTTCTGGGCAAAAGGCATGGAGCAGGACAAAATCAATGCGTATATGACACTGTATACCGCTTTGGTTACCATCTGTAAGGCAGCAGCTCCGATGATCCCGTTCATGACAGAGGATATCTACCGCAACCTTGTATGCTCCATCGATCCATCCGCACCGGAAAGTATTCATCTGTGTGACTTCCCGACCGTTGATGAGAAGATGATCGATAAGGATCTTGAGAATGCGATGGATGAGGTACTTAAGATCGTTGTTATGGGACGTGCGTGCCGTAACAGTGCCAATATCAAGAACCGTCAGCCGATCGGTCAGATGTATGTCAAGGCACCGGAAGCACTCAGTGATTTCTATGTAGACATTATCGCCGACGAGTTAAATGTGAAGAAAGTAACCTTCACCGATGATGTCAGCAGCTACACCGATTACCAGTTCAAGCCGCAGCTTCGTACCGTAGGACCGAAGTTCGGTAAGTATTTAAAGCAGATCCAGGCAACCCTTTCTGAGCTGGATGGTAATAAGGCGATGGCAGAGCTTAAGGCAAACGGATGCCTGAAACTTGACAGTATCAGTGACGAAGTTGTATTATTAGAAGAGGATTTACTTATCACGATGACGCAGGCAGAGGGTTTTGTAACCGAGGGGGATAACTATGTGACGGTAGTTATGGATACGAAGCTTACTCCGGAACTCATTGAGGAAGGCTTTGTCCGTGAGCTGATTAGCAAGATTCAGACCATGCGTAAGGATAAAGAGGCTGGATTCGAGGTAACTGATCATATTGCCGTATCCTTTAAGGCAGATGAGAAAGTGACTGCAATCTTTGAAAAGTACAGCGAGGAGATCAAGTCAGAGGTTCTCGCAGACAAGATTACAGAGGGCAAATTATCCGGATATGAGAAAGAATGGAGTATCAACGGAGAGAAAGTAACTCTTGCAGTAGAGAAACAGTAACAGTAAATAATGGGGGCAAGGCATACGCTTAGCCCCCTTTTTTAAGGCAAAGCCAAATAGGAGGCGTAGATGAGAGATAAGGTTTTTAGTAAAAAGGAATTTATTAAAGCGGTCACAGAAAATGTAAAATCTATGTACCGCAAGAACTTAAAGGAAGCCAGCCAGCAGGAAATCTTTCAGGCTGTATCACTTGCAGTCAAAGAGGTTGTTATGGATGAGTGGATGGCTACGCAGCAGACAATGGAGAGGGAAGATCCAAAGACATTGTACTATATGTCCATGGAATTCCTGATGGGGCGTGCGCTTGGTAACAACCTGATCAATCTGTGTGCTTACAAGGAAGTGAAGGAAGCACTCGAGGAGATCGGTCTTGACCTCAGCGTTATTGAGGATCAGGAGCCGGATCCGGCACTTGGTAATGGTGGTCTCGGACGTCTGGCAGCCTGCTTTATGGATTCTCTTGCAACGCTCGGATATGCAGCATATGGCTGCGGAATCCGTTATCGTTACGGTATGTTCAAGCAGCAGATCATCGATGGTTTCCAGGTAGAGGTACCGGATACCTGGCTTAAGAACGGTTATCCGTTCGAGCTTCGCAGACCAGAGTATTGTTATGAGATTAAATTTGGCGGACATGTAGAGGAGTCGGTAGATGAGAACGGCAATCTCCAGTTTAAGCATGTGGATTACCAGTCGGTTCTTGCAATTCCGTATGATATGCCAATCGTCGGATACGGCAATCATGTGGTTGATTCCCTGATGATCTGGGATGCACAGCCAAAGGAGGAGTTTAAGCTGGATTCCTTCGATCGTGGTGATTATGATCAGGCAGTGGAGGAGGAGAACCTCGCACGTAACCTTGTAGAGGTACTTTATCCGAATGATAACCATGTTAAGGGTAAGGAGCTTCGTTTAAAGCAGCAGTATTTCTTCGTATCAGCAAGTATCCAGCGTGCTTTGGAGCGTTTTAAGAAGCATCACAGTGATCTGCATCAGTTACCGGAGAAGGTAACATTCCAGATGAATGATACCCATCCAACGGTTGCAGTTGCTGAGCTTATGCGTATTCTCGTGGATGAGGAAGGTCTCTCATGGGATGAGGCATGGGATATTACAACACACAGTGTAGCTTACACGAACCATACGATTATGGCGGAGGCCTTAGAAAAGTGGCCGATTGAGATCTTCCAGAGACTTCTTCCTAGAGTTTACCAGATCGTTGAGGAGATCAACCGCCGCTTCGTTCTTGAGATTCAGAATCGTTATCCGGGTAATGAGGAGAAGATTCGCAAGATGGCAATCCTTTACGATGGTCAGGTGAAGATGGCAAACCTTGCAATCTGTGCCGGATATTCCGTTAACGGTGTTGCAAGACTTCATACAGAAATCTTAGAGAAGCAGGAGCTTAAGGATTTCTATGAGATGATGCCTGAGAAGTTCAAC
>ERZ773264.4211-NODE-4211-length-10389-cov-2.679214_pt1 | contig 10389 bp, 6 predicted proteins | sample MGYA00511910_ERZ773264 | MGnify/ENA primary metagenome ERZ773264 (study PRJEB29015, sample SAMEA2737739) | human gut metagenome | biome: human gut; feature: human-associated habitat; material: faeces | place: China | collected 2012 ... | reverse complement strand
TGCTTATTACCATTATTACGAATATCCTGCAGAACACTCCGTAAAACGTCACTATGGTATCCGTACACAAGATTTCAAACTGATTCATTTCTACAACGATATTGACGAATGGGAAATGTATGACATGAAAGCTGATCCGAGAGAGATGAACAACGTCTTCGGCAAACCGGAGTATGCTAAAGTACAAAAAGAGCTGATGGAGCTACTTCAGGACACTCAAAAACAGTACAAAGATACTGACCCGGATGAAAAGGAAAAAGTCCTCTTTAAAGGTGATCGCCGACAAATGCAAAACCGCTAAGAGGAGGACATATAAATAAGAATTAATATGCTTCATTATTAATTTACCGAATAAATTAGATAAAACCATGGATAGAAGAAAGTTTTTAAAAAACACAGGCTGGTCTTTCCTCGGATTGGCAGCTTCAGGCAGTTTGCTGGGTTCTTGCGCAGCTGGAAGCAAAGAAGCAAAAAAGATTATGCCGTCAGCCAGTAACCTCAAAATGTACTGGGGCGACTTACATAACCATTGCAACATCACATACGGACACGGCGACATGCGCGACGCTTTTGAAGCAGCGAAAGGACAATTGGATTTTGTCAGTGTCACTCCTCATGCTATGTGGCCGGATATTCCCGGAGCAGATGATCCCCGCCTGAAATGGGTGATTGATTATCACACAGGAGCTTTCAAACGTTTGCGTGAAGGCGGTTATGAGAAGTACGTAAAAATGACGAATGAATATAATAAAGAAGGTGAGTTCCTTACTTTTGTCGGATACGAGGCCCACAGCATGGAACATGGTGACCATGTTGCATTGAATTATGATCTCGATGCACCGCTTGTGGAATGTACTTCTATCGAAGACTGGAAACAGAAGGCAAAAGGACACAAAGTATTTATTACTCCACATCACATGGGTTACCAGGGCGGCTATCGCGGTTACAACTGGAAATGCTTTACCGAAGGAGATATTACCCCATTCGTAGAAATGTATTCCCGTCATGGTCTGGCAGAAAGCGATCAGGGAGATTATCCTTATCTACACGATATGGGTCCGCGCCAATGGGAAGGAACCATTCAATATGGCCTTGAATTAGGCAACAAATTCGGTATCATGGCTTCTACCGATCAACATTCCGGTTATCCGGGAAGCTATGGCGACGGTCGTATCGGTGTCATGGCTCCGTCATTGACTCGCGACGCTATTTGGGAAGCTCTCCGCACCCGCCATGTATGTGCCGCAACCGGTGATAAAATTATTATCGACTTCCGCCTCAACGACGCTTTCATGGGTGACGTGGTTCGCGGTAACAGCCGCCGTATCTATCTGAACGTTACAGGTGAAAGCTGTATCGACTATGTAGATATTGTCAAGAACGGACAGATTTTAGCTCGCATGAATGGCCCACTGACTCCGATTGCCCCGGAAGGTGATACGGTACGTTGCAAAGTTAAAGTTGATTTTGGTTGGAATCGTGAAGAGAAATACGTACATTGGCAGGGTAAACTGTCCGTGGACAAAGGCCAGATTCATAGTGTAACTCCTTGTTTCCGTGGGGCAGCATTCACTTCTCCGCAAGAAGGTGAAACTGAATTCCACACACATGTCAACCGTATTGTATCCGTTGGCGACAAGGAAACCGAACTGGATATGTACAGCAGCAAGAATCCGAATACGACTACAGCAGCCATGCAAGCTGTAATCCTTGATGTGGAAATGCCAAAAGACGGTAAGGTCATTGCCGAATTCAATGGCAAGAAGTTTGAACACACATTGGGCGAATTGCTCGAAGGCTCACGTTCGCACTTCATGATCGGCTGGCTGAGCGAAGCGATTCTCTTCAATCGTGCTATGCCCGAAAGCTGTTTCACTGTGGAACACTATATGGAAGATAAAGAGCCTCAGCGTGATACAGATTACTACTACGTGCGTGTTCGCCAGCGTGACGGGCAATGGGCATGGAGTTCACCTATCTGGGCAGAAAGAGTATAAACTGGTATATGAAAGAAAACAGTTGCTTTGCTTGTGCCAAGCCGTTGGCACAGTTGTGTCAAGCTGTTGGCACTGCTATGCCAAGCCTTTGGCACAAGCGTGCCAATACGGTGGCACAAGCATGGCACAGTATAAACGAATTTAAAACATACCTAGTTATATGGAAAAAGAATACGCTATAGGAATTGATCTTGGCGGGACTTCTGTGAAATACGCTCTTATTGATAATAATGGCGTATTTCACTTTCAAGGGAAGCTACCGTCGAATGCCGACGTATCAGCCGAAGCTGTCATCGGGCAATTAGTCAAGGCAGTCAATGAAGTGAAAACCTTTGCCGAAGCAAAGGAATATACGATAGCCGGTATCGGGATAGGGACACCGGGAATTGTCGATTGTACGAATCGTATCGTATTGGGAGGTGCGGAGAATATTCAAGGCTGGGAAAATCTGAAACTGGCAGACCGGATGGAAAAAGAGACCGGACTTCCTACCCAACTGGGAAATGACGCTAATCTGATGGGACTCGGCGAAACGATGTACGGAGCCGGAAACGGAGCCACTCATGTGGTCTTTCTGACTGTAGGAACCGGTATCGGTGGCGCAGTCATAATTGACGGCAAACTGTTTAACGGATACGCCAATAGAGGTACTGAATTGGGACATGTCCCCTTGATAGCTAATGGTGAACCTTGCGCCTGCGGTTCAATAGGATGCCTTGAACATTATGCTTCCACTGCCGCACTGGTCCGTCGTTTCAGCAAACGGATAGCCGAAGCCGGCATCTCTTATCCGAATGAAGAAATAAACGGAGAATTGATCGTCCGCCTCTATAAACAAGGAGATAAGATTGCGGCTGAGTCGCTGAACGAACATTGTGATTTCCTCGGTCACGGCATTGCCGGATTTATTAATATCTTCAGCCCTCAAAGAGTCGTTATCGGCGGAGGACTGTCCGAAGCCGGAGACTTTTATATTCAGAAAGTAAGTGAGAAAGCCCTTCGCTATGCCATCCCCGACTGTGCCGTGAACACGGAAATCATGGCAGCCTCTTTAGGCAACAAAGCCGGAAGTATCGGTGCCGCCTCCCTCTTTTTAAATAGAAAACCGAATTAAATGAAGAGCAGAAAACCTTCTCAACTTATTTAAGATTATGAAGAAAAATCTAGGAATGCTGGCGCTAATTATGGCGTTCTGGTTCACTATCTCGTTTATTACCAATATTCTGGGACCGCTTATTCCGGACATTATCCACAATTTCAATCTGAGCGATCTTGCGATGGCGGGGTTTATCCCGACTTCCTTCTTTCTGGCTTACGCCATTATGTCCATCCCTGCCGGACTACTGATCGACCGTTTCGGTGAAAAGCCTGTCTTGTTCTGTGGATTCCTGATGCCGTTTATCGGAACCATCCTGTTCGCCTGTATGCATACTTATCCGATGTTGCTAGCTTCATCTTTCATCATCGGTCTGGGAATGGCAATGCTGCAAACCGTGCTGAATCCGCTCCAACGTACTGTAGGAGGAGAAGAAAACTATGCTTTCATCGCTGAACTGGCACAATTTATGTTCGGTATCGCCTCCTTCCTAAGCCCGCTGACATATACTTATCTGATTCGGGAACTTGATCCTGCCACTTATACAGTAGGAAAAAGCCTTATCCTTGACTTGCTGGCGGATATGACGCCACAAGATATGCCTTGGGTATCTCTCTACTGGGTATTTACCTTATTGTTGCTGGTGATGCTGATTGCCGTCGGTGTTTCGCATTTCCCGAAGATTGAACTGAAAGAAGATGAGAAAAGCGGATCGAAAGATTCCTACCTCGCCCTGTTCAAGCAGAAATATGTATGGTTGTTCTTTCTGGGAATCTTATGTCAGTACGGAACAAGGAACCTCTATCTTCATGAGTACCTTCCTCGAACAATATCACGGTGTAAACCCGCAGGCGGAAGGTGCGCAGGCAGTCAGCTACTTCTGGGGACTGATGACGGCAGGCTGTCTGGTCGGAATGATTCTTCTGAAACTGATTGACAGCAAACGCCTGCTACAGGTTTCGGGGGTATTGACGATAGTGCTGTTACTAGCCGCTTTATTCGGAAGCAAGGATGTTTCGCTAATCGCCTTTCCTGCTATCGGATTCAGTATTTCCATGATGTACTCTATCGTCTTCTCATTGGCGCTGAACTCGGCTTCACAGCATCACGGCTCATTTGCCGGAATTTTATGTTCGGCTATCGTGGGTGGAGCAGGCGGGCCGATGATTGTGAGTACATTGGCAGATGCTACGTCCTTGCGTACAGGTATGCTGTCTATCCTGCTCTTTGTGGGATATATCACCTTCATCGGTTTCTGGGCACGTCCGCTGATCAACAACAAGACAATCAGTCTGAAAGAACTCTTAAAAAAATAAGATGATGAAACAACGATATTATATTTTCCTGTTATTTGTAGCTATGCTTTCCTATAGTGGATATGCGCAGAAAAGCATCCTGCGTCTGAGTCAGCAGACGCTGATGCATGAAGTCCGCGAAACACCTTCTCCACTAGACGGTCAGCACATAGCAGTCAATCCGCCGCGTTTCATGTGGCCGGATAAGTTCCCCCACCTCGGACCTGTGCTTGACGGAGTGGAAGAAGAAGATCACAAACCGGAAGTGACATACCGCATCCGTATCGCACGTGATCCTGAGTTTAAATCGGAAGTAATGACCGCCGAAAGAAACTGGGCTTTCTTCAATCCTTTCAAACTCTTTGAAAAAGGGAAATGGTATTGGCAGCACGCCTACCTTGATAAGGACGGCAAAGAAGAATGGTCGCCCGTCTATCATTTCTATGTGGACGAGCAGACACGTACGTTCAATCCTCCCTCCTTGCAAGAAGTGCTGGCGAAGTTCTCTCAAAGCCATCCCCGTATCCTGCTCGATGCCAAAGACTGGGATCAGATCATCGAGCGGAACAAGAATAATCCGGAAGCGCAGCTCTATATTCAGAAAGCAAGGAAATGCCTCAATCATCCATTGAAACATCTGGAGGAGGAAATCGATACCACCCAAGTAGTCAAATTGACAAACATCGTACAATATCGCTCGGCATTGATTCGGGAAAGCCGCAAGATAGTAGACCGCGAAGAAGCGAACATAGAAGCTATGGTACGCGCTTATCTGCTGACGAAAGACGAAGTGTACTACAAAGAAGGTATCAAACGTCTTTCCGAAATTCTTTCGTGGAAAGACAGTAAGTACTTCGCAGGAGATTTCAACCGCTCCACGATTCTGTCCATGAGTACTTCCGCTTATGATGCATGGTACAATCTGTTAACGCCTGCCGAAAAACAGTTGCTTCTCGAAACGATCAGCGAAAACGCCCATAAGTTTTATCATGAATATGTGAATCATCTGGAAAACCGTATTGCCGACAATCATGTATGGCAGATGACTTTCCGTATTCTGAATATGGCAGCTTTTGCTACATACGGTGAATTGCCGATGGCTTCCACTTGGGTAGATTATTGCTATAACGAATGGGTATCCCGTCTGCCGGGACTCAACACCGACGGAGGATGGCACAACGGTGACTCTTATTTCCATGTCAACCTTCGTACATTGATCGAAGTTCCCGCTTTCTATTCACGTATCAGCGGTTTCGATTTCTTTGCCGATCCCTGGTATAACAACAATGTGCTCTATGTAATCTATCATCAGCCTCCGTTCTCCAAATCTGCGGGACACGGTAACTCCCATGAAACGAAAATGAAACCGAACGGGACACGGGTCGGCTATGCGGATGCTTTAGCACGTGAATGCAATAATCCGTGGGCAGCCGCCTACGCACGTACCATTCTAGAGAAAGAACCGGATATCATGAAAAAGTCTTTTCTTGGAAAAGCAGGTGATCTGACCTGGTATCGCTGCATTACTGACAAGGCACTCCCGAAAGAAGAACACTCATTGGCAGAGTTGCCGATGACGAAAGTATTTAATGAAACGGGAATTGCTACGATGCATACTTCGTTGGGGGATATAGAAAAGAACGCAATGTTGTCATTCCGTTCCAGTCCATACGGTTCAACTTCGCACGCATTGGCCAATCAGAATGCATTTAATACCTTCTATGGCGGCAAGGCGATCTTCTATAGCAGCGGACATCGTACCGGTTTTACCGATGACCATTGTATGTATTCCTATCGAAACACCCGTGCACACAACAGTATTCTGGTCAATGGAATGACTCAGACTATCGGGACGGAAGGTTACGGATGGATTCCCCGTGGGTATGAAGGAGAAAAGATTTCGTATATGGTGGGAGACGCTTCCAATGCTTACGGAAAGATCACAGCTCCTATCTGGTTGAAACGTGGTGAACTTTCCGGCACGCAGTACACTCCCGAAAAGGGATGGGATGAGAACAAACTGAAGATGTTCCGTCGGCACATCATTCAATTAGGCAATACGGGAGTGTATGTGATTTATGATGAACTGGAAGGAAAAGAAGCGGTCACATGGAGCTATCTGCTGCATACGGTAGAACTTCCGATGGAAATGCAGGAACTTCCTTATGAAGTGAAAGTTACGGGAAAGAATAAGGATGAAGGCATCTCTGTTGCTCATCTTTTCAGTTCGGCAAAGACGGAACAGGCCATCGTAGATACCTTCTTCTGCGCTCCAACCAACTGGAAGAATGTAACCAATGCCCAGGGAAAAGCTGTGAAGTATCCCAATCACTGGCATTTTTCGTCTACTACCATTCCATGTAAAACTGCCCGTTTCCTCACCGTTATGGATACACATGGAAATAACCGTGCGGATATGAAAGTGGTTCGCCAAGGCAATACGGTACAAGTAGGCGACTGGATTATTACCTGCAATCTGACGGAGAAAGGGAAAGCGGCAATCAGCGTCACCCATCAAGCGGAAAAGGTTTCTTTGAAATACGATGCCGGCAAGAAGGAAGGTGCGACTATCATCACAGATCAAGTACAAGGGAAACAGGTCAATAAGGTTCTGACTGACTATTTACCGGATTTTGAGATATAATTTCTCCATTCTGGCACACAATATGGAGCTATTCAATGGTTATTATAAACTTACGAATAGCTCCTTTCTTTTATTGTCTTTTATTGAAGGTGACAATGCTTATTATGCCACATTTCAAGCATTAATAATGTCCATGACAGGTATTAATATCTGACTTTTCAGGTATTAACAGTTGACATCTCAGATATTAACATCTGACAACTCAACCATTAATACCTGAGATGTGGGATATAAAAAGACAGTAGATCACTGTACCTTTATCATAATGAGCATTGAGTTTACTACTAAAAAATTGTATCTTTGCCTATGTTGGTACTCTACGCAAACATTGAAACCTGCATAAATGTTATATCAACAGATAAAATTTAAATAGAATAAAAGATGAAATACATTGGAGCACATGTAAGCGCATCCGGCGGCGTAGAATTCGCCCCTGTCAATGCGCATGAGATTGGAGCAAATGCCTTTGCCCTGTTTACTAAAAATCAACGTCAATGGGTGAGTAAACCATTGACAGAAGAAAACATCCGTCTTTTCAAAGAAAATTGCACTAAGTACAATTTCCAAACAGACTATATTTTACCGCATGACAGTTACCTTATTAATTTGGGACACCCCGAAGAAGAAGGATTGGAGAAAAGTCGAGCTGCCTTTTTAGATGAGATGCAACGCTGCGAACAATTAGGACTGAAACTTCTCAATTTCCATCCCGGCAGCCATCTGAATAAAATCTCCGTAGAGGATTGTCTCGCACTCATTGCAGAAAGTATCAACCTGACTTTGGAGAAGACTAAAGGAGTAACGGCCGTTATTGAAAATACTGCGGGACAAGGCAGTAATTTAGGAAGTGAATTCTGGCAATTAAGATATATCATCGACCGGGTGAATGATAAAAGCCGTGTAGGTATTTGCCTGGATACTTGCCATACATATACAGCGGGATATGACATAGTGAATGATTACGATAAAGTCTTTGACGAATTTGAAAAAGAAGTAGGTTTCGAGTATCTGCGTGGTATGCACCTGAATGATTCTAAAAAAGAATTAGGCAGTCATGTTGACCGTCACGATAACATAGGCCAGGGACTGACCGGGAGTGCATTCTTTGAAAGATTAATGAAAGATTCAAGATTCGATAATATGCCACTTATTCTTGAAACACCCGATGAAAGCAAGTGGGCAGAAGAAATTGCATGGTTGAGAAGCGTTGAATAAACGCTTCACTTCTTTTTTAATAAATATTCGCCATACTGACTAACGGCTCATAGAGTTTCTCGATATCCTGCGAGTCCATTTCTATCTGCACCTGATCCCCCGGCATCAGTTTCTGCCCTTTGGGAGGCCAGTTTTTCCGGTCACGATGAACATTAATAATAATGCAACGTTCCGGCAGGCGAAGTTCATCCACGATTTTACCATCCAGGTAAGAACCGCTCATGACCTCTACCGATAAAGTGTAGCGGGCCTCTTCTTTAAACGCAGGAGAATTAATCATATCATCATATAAAATCACATTGAAAGGTTTTATCTGAAGCATTTCCGTGAAATAGTAAGTCAGTCCTCCCACTACAATAGAAGGATAAAAGACTTCCAGATGTCCCGTAATCTCAGTAATCAGCACAATAGCGGTGAGAGGTGTACGTATGACCGCAACCAGAAAAGCAGACATACAGATCAACATGATATAACTGATATTTTCATAAGCAATCACTCCTTGCTGAACCAGAATCAATGCAACTATTTGCCCTAAAAGCCCTCCTGTCACTAATGTAGGAATGAAACTTCCTCCCGGCAGTCCTGACGAAAAAGAAAAGGTACTGAATACAAAATGCAACAACATCATACCGACAATCCAAAGAATATGGGTATCGGGATGCATGGCCTGTGCCAACAGAAACTGTTCCCCACCTCCTGTCAGATTGACTTCTGCCATAGAGATGAGATAAGCAATAAAGAGCAGATATAGCATTTTTACGTATTCCGGATGCTTGATGGCCGGATAGATATGTTTGACCTGAAGCGTAGTGACAGAAAAGAACTTTCCGAAAACAGAAACCACAGCCGCCAAAAGAAGAAACAACTTTACCTGTGACCAGAAAGTCATTCCCGGTACAATCGCATCAATCTGAAAATACGGATTGATAGGAAAAAGCCAACTGGCGACTCCTCCGGCAACGACTCCTGCCAGCAAGGTAGTAATCGCCGTCTTTGGCGCATCAAACCGTTCAATAGATTCTATAACCAGCAATGAGGAAGCCAACGGAGCAGCAAAAGCAGCCGCCAACCCGGCACCGGCACCCGCCGCCAACAATTGTTTCCGCTCGCCGGCAAGCACTCTCCCCCATTTAGAAACCAGACATCCTACATACGAACCGATCTGCACCGAAGGTCCTTCACGTCCCAAAGACAAACCGGTGCTTAGCGCAAGTATTCCTCCCACAAACTTGGCAATCACCTCAATGAAAGGATGTTTATACGCAACTCTTCCATTGATAACTCCACGTGTTTGTGGAATACCTCCTCCTGTGATCAACGGCATCTTTTTCACCAGCCAGGAGACAAATATAAGAATCCCCCACATTAACAGAAAAAGAGGAAGGTACCAATACCATTTAGGATGAGAATCAAAGAAGTCATGGCGAAGATTGAAGAAGAACTGAAGCAGGTAATGATAAGGCACAGCAATAAGCCCCGTCAGTAACCCGACAAAGATACTGACAAAGTAAAGCCGCGCATCAATCAATTTGAGTTTGAAGATACGCCAACGTCCTCTGTCCTTTAATTTTTTAATCAGTCGAAACTCCATTCAGCAAAGTTTTCATTGTTTTCGCATGGATACAACAATTAATACCCCGCAGAGGTTTCAGACTGATAAATATTTAATCAGCTTTATCCTTCCAGCAGATTCAGACGCAGAATACCATGTATCATGAGTCAGCATCAACTACACGTCCGGCAAAGCTCTCTTTGCCGGACTGTGCATAGGCTGCCAAAACTTATCAGTAACAAGACACAATGAATAATCAAACGATACTGAAAAGAATAGATATATCTGCCTATGCCCAATTTGTGTTGACTTTAGTAAAATAAAACACTATAATAAATAATACCTAATCCATTATCTACTTTTGAGTTTGATGAGGGGTATGCTGTCTTTGTCTCTGGCGGTCTTGTCCGGGTTTATGACCTTGTCCCGGTTTCTGTCCTTTTCTACGGTCAAACTCTTTTCTGAATTTATTCATATTGCTCTTTTCCTGCTGATAAATCTTCATGATCTGCTTTTGAGACAGAATCTTGCTGAACTCATTATAATACTTCTCACGGATGTCCAGCATCTTACGACTCTGCGCAAACTGA
>ERZ773264.4204-NODE-4204-length-10415-cov-2.956853_pt1 | contig 10415 bp, 14 predicted proteins | sample MGYA00511910_ERZ773264 | MGnify/ENA primary metagenome ERZ773264 (study PRJEB29015, sample SAMEA2737739) | human gut metagenome | biome: human gut; feature: human-associated habitat; material: faeces | place: China | collected 2012 ... | reverse complement strand
GTACCGATGAGAGGAAGAACAGAGGAAGAGATCCGCGAGAGCTTCGCAAAAATGAAGAGAATCGCGGAAGCATATGAGGGTGAGGAGCTGGAACTGATTGATACATGGATTGTGGAGAACCCGCCGGAAGGAGTGAGGGAAAACGCGGTGTGGTATCTGGGGAAGTCACTGGAGCTGTTGAGCACGGCAGATGTATACATCGGTGTGGGCACATATGGATATTTCCCAGGATGCTGCGTAGAAGAGGAAGTTGCGCAGCTGTACAAAATCAAGCATTATCATGTTGATGCAACGGACATCATCCCGAACTGGAATGAGCTTATGCAGAGACTGAGTGCGCTTGAAAGACCTACATTAGGACTATAGGAGGAAAGTTGGTAGGTGATGGCAAATGAAGGTAGATCATATAGAGACGTGCGTGTGCATAGACCATGAGCCGACAGCAGCAGATAGCGTATATTACGGGATGCCGCAACTCAAAGTAACAAAGGGACAAGAATGGAGTGCTTTCTGCCCTAATTGCGGACGAGGCGGATGTCTCGATTTTAAATCGCAGTATCTTGCCTTGGCGCATTGGAATAAGATGCAGAAAATGCTAAAAAACCTTGATGATATATTAAATTAAGATTTGGAGGACGTATAGAAAATGACAGGACGAGGAAAAGCAATACTTAACAAGGCATATCAGCAAGGGTGGCTTGACGGTTTCGATTTCTCGATATTTATTCAAGATATAGCAATATCTGAAAACGGATATGTCATCGATACTGGAAATTGGGAGAATGTAAACGCCGAAGTGGCGTTGCGATTGGCCGAGAAAATAAAAAGGCATCCGATTCTTTGGAAGCTTTTCTTTATGATTGCGTAAACGTAAACCTGAGAAAGGAGAACGAAATGTTACAGATTAGAGCAAAAAAACTGGCAGAGGGATATGCAGTTAATGTAGACTACATCGACACCGACTCATACAGTGATGTCCTGAACATGTTGTTTGCAATTAACGAGGAGATCGTCACCACGATGCAGAGCAAGCAGCCCCAGGGGACACAGCTACACAAGTCAGATTATTATGGGGCGATCATAGCAGTGATGGACAAGCTCAGGCAGCAGGATGAGTCAGACCGGCAGCAGAACGGGGAGGCGATGGAAGCCGATGGGGTACAAGTACAATGATATTGCAATTAAGTGTCCGCTCTTTAGGCGAGTGGTGAAGACTCGCAAGGGGCAGTTTATTGGGATTGAGTGTGAGCCGATCCCGAATATGGGATTTGATGTGGGGCAGATGATCCGCTTACATACTTCCGCAGATCTTAAAGATTATACGGATATCTTCTGCAAAGATCGTTACACGGAGTGTCCTTATTATAAGATTCATAGCAAATAGCATCAAGCCGCCGGAGAAGATGAATCCGGCGGCTTGATGATTGTTAATCCGCATGTTATTACATTAGTCCCACCAGAATTTAAGTTGGTTAACATCAATGTCATGTTCTTTTGCCTGGGAGATAATTTCTTTCTTAAGCTCATCGTATCCGTATTCATCTGGATCAGCGTCATCTGGAATTTCAACCTCAGCGTAAAGTTCCACGCCGTCAACGTCTGCGATCATATAATTTACAGCCTTATCCGTATTTCTTCCCTGTCCACCATCAAAAGTAACCTTAATCATATTCTTTACCTCCTGTAATTTCTCCAAAAGTAACTTTGCCGCCCATTCTGGCGGTTTGTATGCGCCGGAATCCCATTTCTTGATTGTGTCGAGAGGAATTTCAAAACGCTTTGACATTTCGCTTTGTGTGAGTCCGGCTGCGATCCGGGCTGATTTAATTCGGTTTTCCATTGATTCAGCCTCCCTAATATGCTATAATATATGTGTCAGATATACTGGATGCTGTATATCTGGAACCGTCAGCAATCCGGCGGTCACGGGTTGAAATGTTGACAAATATGCCAACAAGTATGTGCTTAGCAAATGTCTATGTCGGGTATACTGGACGCTGTATATCCGGAGCCGCCAGCAATCCGGCGGACGCGGGTTGAAATGTTGATAGTTTGGCCAATGTATAAAGCCAAATTGGGGAGACGCTCAGGAGTTATTCCTGAGCGTTTTTCCCGTCTCCATAGCACTGGTAGAAAGCATCTACCAGACTGCCAAGATCTTCTGGGCTAAGGGATTCTTTGAGGTTATCCGGGATCCGATCATAACTTGCCCGGAATGTATCTCCGCATGTGCCGATCTTACAGCACTTCTTAACCTGATTTAATTTGTACATCTCACCGAGTTCTTCCAGTGTGATATCACCATTCTTAACAGCTTCACGACCTTCTCTGGTTAAGATTCCCATAGCAACCTTTTTGCTCACGATACCAATACCATTGATCTTCATTTTTGCTACCTCCTGTGTTTGTTTATCTTTATCTTATGTCTATATTATAGTGCCTAATAGGCACTTTGTCAAGAGAAAAAGTGTCAAATAGGCACTTTTTTTTAAAAGAAAATAGGGCGGTATTCTTGTACCTTTACGCTCAGCTATACTCACACGCAGGAGGGATGCACTATGGAGACAGTAAGCAAATCGCCAGAGCTACGGAAGCTTGGCAGAGAGACTATTAAAAGTCATGAGGATCTGCACTGGATCAGGGAGTTTAAGATCCGTATAGGCTACTGTGAGAGCGACTACGATAAGATCTCAAACGGCAAGATCGTATATGCTGAGTGCGTAAAAGTTAAGGCCTTATACCAGGCGTACATCCCATACGACTTTATTATCGTGTTTTATACGCCAAATTCCGATCTCATGACGGATGAGCAGCGCAGTATTTTGATGTATCACGAGCTTTTGCATGTGGGCATGGACGCAAACGGCAAGCTGAAGCTGAGGCCGCATGATGTAGGGGATTTTCTTCCGATCCTTAAAGAGCATGGAATGCTGTGGGATGAGATCATAGAGCCGGAAGGCGGTGATCTTGATGGCACGTAATCCTAAACAGGACGCCAACCTAAAAAAGATTGATAGCACGAGCCGAGCGAGAGAATTGGGCAGTAAGGGCGGTAAAGCTGCTGCTGCCAGTAAAAAGGCCATGAAGACGTTTAAACAGGCCCTTATCGATGGCCTGACGGCGGAAGAACAGGAAATTATGCTCAAGGCCCTTAAACGGAATGCTATGCGCGGCAATTTGGCTGCTCTGGAATTTTTACTCAAGGTAGAGGGACAGCATCCAGATCAGGAGCAGACTGCCGACAACTCCATCAACATCACGATCAGTGGAGGTGACGAGTATGCAGATTGATCTCGGGACACCCAATGCAAAACAAAAGCTATTCTTTAAGGATCATCATCGGCATATAGGATTTGGCGGTGCCAGAGGCGGAGGGAAGTCCTGGGCTGTGCGTGCAAAGATTATCTTGCTGGCTGTAAAGCATCCAGGCATCCAGATGATGGTGGTCCGGCGTACATACCCAGAATTGCAGGCAAACCACATCAGGCCGCTAAAAAAACTATTGCATGTAGGAGAGCCGGGATGCCTCGTTAAGTACAGCGACAAAGAAAAGCTGATGACTTTCCCGAACGGCAGCACAGTACTTTTTGGATATTGTAAAAATGAGGGAGACACAGATAGATATCAGGGTACAGAGGTCGATGTCCTGTTTATCGATGAGGCTACTCAGCTTACAGAGCAGCAGATCGGCGATCTAAACGCCTGTGTGCGAGGTGTATCAAAGTATCCGAGACGCACCTATTATACGTGCAACCCGGGCGGAAAAGGGCATGGATATATTAAGCGTATCTTTATTGATCGGGAGTATCTCAGCACGGAATACCCAGAGGACTATGCGTTTATACAGTCGCTGGTATACGACAACAATGTACTTTTAGAGTCCGACCCAGAGTATGTAAGGGCATTAGAGGCACTTCCGGAGGCAAAGCGAAAGGCCTGGCTGGAAGGGGACTGGAACAGCTTTATTGGTCAGGTATTCACGGAGTGGCGTAACGATCCAGCACATTATCAGGATCGCTTATGGACGCACGTAATTGATGATTTCGAGATCCCGCGCGACTGGAAGATCTACCGCGGCTTTGACTGGGGATACAGCAAACCATTCTCCGTCGGCTGGTTTGCAGTCGATCACAGTGGCAGGATTTATCGCTTTAAGGAGTGGTATGGCTGCGCAAAAGAGGCCAACACCGGCTTACAGCTCACTGTGCAGGAGGTAGCGGCTAAGATTGCGGAGATGGAGCGCACTGATCCAGCATTAAAAGGCCGCAAGATCATCGGTATCGCTGATCCGGCCATCTGGGGCAGTACCACAGGAGAGAGTATCGAGGATATGATGGAGCGATGCGGCGTGTTTTTTAACAAGGGCGATCACACAAGGCTTGCCGGGCTGATGCAGTTCCACTATCGTCTGGCGTTTGACGCATATGGACTGCCGATGTTCTACTGCTTTCGCTCATGTAAGCAGTTCGTTCGTACGATCCCGCTGCTGATCTACGACGAGAAGCATGTGGAGGATATCGACACGGAGCTTGAGGATCACATCTACGATGAGACACGATATGTTTTCATGGATCATCCGCTCAATCCACGCAAAAACGTCAAGCGGTATACGGCAAGCGATCCACTTCCGCCAGACGATCCGCTTAACATCATAAGGCCAGTAGGCAGATAAGGAGGACATTATGGTAAAAATGGACGGTCAGACGATCCCGGACGGCGCAGGAGACGCACAGGGATCCACGGAGAACATTGGCAAGCGTGTGATTGACGCTACGGCGATCCGCACAGCACACGAGACATTGCAAAAGTACATGGCAGGCAAGCAGGAACTGGACGAGAGGATTATTGATAACGAGGACTGGTGGAAACTCCAGCACTGGCGCAATTTCCACCAGAACAAAACGGATCGTAAGGAGCAGAGCACATCAGCATGGCTGTTTAATTCCATTGCCAACAAACACGCTGACGCAATGGACAGCTATCCGGTTCCGGCAGTGCTGCCGAGGGCACTGGATGATGAGGGCACGGCTAAGACGCTATCCTCTATTCTCCCTGCAATCTTTGATAACTGCAATTTTGAGCAGATCTACTCCGATAACTGGTGGGACAAGCTCAAAAACGGCTGCGCAATCTACGCAGTCATGTGGGATCAGAGCAAAAATCACGGGCAGGGAGACATCTCCATCAGAGGCGTGGACATGCTGTCCTTTTACTGGGAGCCGGGCATACAGGATATACAGGATTCAAAAAACATCTTTGTCCTTGCACTGGCAGACAATGACGCGCTTGAGGCGCAGTATCCGCAGTTACAGGGCAAGTTATCTGGCAACTCTATCGACAAAAAGCAGTATCACTACGATGATGCAGTGGACACGACTGGCAAATCTATCGTGGTAGACTGGTATTACAAGGTGCAGACAGAGACCGGTCCGCTTGTCCATTATGTCAAGTATGTAGACGAGACAGTCCTTTTTGCCAGTGAGGACACACCGGGGTATGAGGACGGCATATACGATCACGGCAAATATCCGTTTGTTCTTGACGTTTTGTACGCCGAGAAAGGCACCCCGGCGGGATTTGGCTATGTGGATATCTGCAAATCCCCGCAGGAGTACATTGATCGTCTTGGTATGGCGCTACTGCTCAATGCGGAGGAGGCGGCACAGCGCAGATACTTTGTTAAGGACGGCTGTCAGGTCAACGAGGAGGAGCTTTTGGACATCCATAAGCGTGTGATCCATGTCGCAGGATCGCCCAACGATGACAATATCCGCTCATTTGATACGCCGGAGCTGTCTTCCGTGTATCTGTCGGTTCTACAGGATAAGGTCAATGAGCTTAAGGAGACGAGTGCCAACCGTGACTTTAACCAGGGCGGCACAGCGAGCGGTGTCACGGCGGCAAGTGCAATCACAGCCTTGCAGGAGGCGGGCAACAAGACGAGTAGGGATCTTATCAAAAGTTCTTACCGCTGTTACACGCAGATTTGCATCATGGTGATTGATCTCATGCGGCAGTTTTACGATATCGGTCGCACATTCCGTATCACAGGCGAGCAGGGCACCCCTAAGTATGTGCAGTTTAACAACGGCGGCTTAAAGGGCGGAGAAAAGAGCGTGTACGGACAGGACTTCCGGACAAAAGAGCCAATCTTTGACGTGATCCCGTCCGCACAGAAGCAGAATCCATACAGCAAGCTCAGTCAGAACGAGATGGCGCTTCAGTTTTATAATGCAGGATTCTTTAACCCTCAGCTTGCCGATCAGGTATTGCAGTGCATCGACATGATGGATTTTGACGGCAAGGAGAAGGTACGGCAGGGGATCCAGCAGAACGGCACGATGTATCAGCAGATGCAGCAGCTTACCCAGATCGCTACAATGGCGGCGCAGGCACTCGCCCAGAAGGGTGACTCCCGTGTATTGATGGCAATGCAGCAGATGGGGCTTGGAGCGGATCAGACACAGCAGATGGCACAGGGACAGCAGACACAGGCGGAGGTGGATAATGACAACAGTCAGAATCAGAATTAAGAGCAAATTGACCGTAGAGGTCTCAGTCAAAGGACACGCAGACTACAACCCGGGCAACGATATTGTATGCGCCGGGATCTCCACATTGTCATACACACTGCTCAATTATCTCCGGCAGGCAGAAAAAGAGCACTTGATCAGTGACTACTCGTACACAGAGGAGCCGGGAGATATCCACATGGAGTTTAAGGTGCACTGGCTGTTTGGCAGAGAGATCAGCACAGCGATTGATGTATTCCGTACAGGCATGGAGATGCTTGAGTCGCAGTACCCGGACAATATCAGAGTGGAGGTGGAGCCATGACGTTAGGTACATTGATTAGTAAGGTCACGCTTCTGCGTCCGAGCGAGTACGACAAGGACGAGCTGACACAGTGGGTTAACGAGGTGGAGTTTATGGCATACGATCAGGTGATCGGAATGGCAGAACCGCCGTTCCCGCCGGGAATGATGGCGGCAAAGGACCCTGTTACCGTATATCCGGTTAAGCCGGGGGACGAAACGTCCCCTACGCCGCCGCCGGAACCGCCTAAGCCACAGGAGTATGAGCCATATGAGTACAGCAGAGACGTGGATAAGACTCTTATGATCCCAGATCAGTTCAATGGTGTGTATACGTCCTATCTATTCTCTAAGATTGATTTCAACAACGCAGAGATTGACCGGTACAATCTGGATGCGGCGATGTTTTCCAGTGAGTGGGCGGCTTATGCCGGGTGGTATCGCCGCACACACAGACCGAAGGAGGTGCGACATGAAGCTCCCTATCATCAGTTCCAGCCTTTCTAAACGCGCTTCCATCATCAGCACGTTTAAGGGACTCAACCAGAATCTCATCACATCGGACGGCGAGTGGGCGGACATGAAGAATATCTCTGATCGCTTCTATCCAGCCGCCGCCACACGCCCGCCGAGAGGTACGGCAGAACGCGCTTTCTCCAATCCTAAGGGAATTCTATATAAAAACGGACTATTTTACATTGATGGCACGAAAGCCTGCTACAAAGGCACCGAGGTGTTCACGGTGACAGATTCCGACAAACTTATTGCGGGTATGGGCGCGTATATCTGTGTATTCCCGGACGGAATCATTTACAACACCCATACTGGAGAGCACACCAACATGGTATCCACCTTTACTCCGTCCGGCACAGTGACGTTTGCTCCGCTGTCAGACAAGTCCGTGTTCACGAAGATCACAGCAACCGGTATACACAATTACTTCTCAAAAAACGATAACGTCACGATCTCCGGCTGTACCAATGTGGCATATAATGCCACGAAGGTTATCACGGAGTCCGGCACAGACTACATCGTGGTCACTGGATCACTGGACAAGTCCTTTACACAATCTTCCGGGCTGACATTCACACGGAAGATCCCGGAGCTGGATCATGTGTCAGAGCGTGACAACCGTCTGTGGGGATGCAGCAGTAAAAACCACGAGGTGTACTGCTGTAAGGTGGGAGATCCAAAGAACTGGTACAACTATGAGAGTGGTGCGGATAACGCATGGGCGGCAACCGTCGGATCAGACGGGAATTTCACGGCCTGCACGAAGTTCTCCACCTACATGCTGTTCTTTAAAGAAAATGCTATCCACATCCTTCGAGGCGATAAGCCGTCCAACTTCTCGCTCACGGAGAAAGAGCTTCCTGGAGTGAGAACCGGGTGCAGTAGGTCGGTTCAGATTATTGACGAAACACTGTATTATGTTGGCAGGAACGGCGTGTATGCGTTCGATGGATCAGTTCCACAGAAGATCAGCAACAACATTACGGAGGATATCTCCGATGCCGTGAGCGGAACATACCAGTCAAAGCTTTATATCTCCTGCCTGTTAGGCGGCAATCGGACTCTGCTTGTGTATGATCCACGCACTGGAATCTGGGACAAAGAGGATGATGCAACATTTCTGTATGCGGCGTACTCTGATGGGCAGTTACATTTTGTTGACGCCAACAAGACGTTACGGACCATCTCCGGCAGTGAGACAGAGACCATTGATTGGTATCTGGAGTCAGGAGACATCGAGGAAGGGTCCTTAGATCAAAAATATATCTCAAAACTCAAATTAAATTTGTGGTTGGAGATCAATTCGGAAGTGACGGTGAAGCTGAAATTCGACGATGAACCGTTATGGCAGAAGAAAGGCTACATCCGTAGCACACGCAACAAGACATACACCATCCCGATCATGCCGCGGAGAACAGGAAAGTACCGGATTCGTCTGGAAGGGCGAGGACAGTTCAAGCTACTTGGCATGTCGAAGGAAGTAGAGCAGGGAAGTGAAGTAAATGGCAGTATTCACGTTGGATTCCGTCGATAGATTAAATTCGATTGAGGATCAGAAGATCTGTTCATACCTTTACAAACTGAATGAAGATCTCACCTATATGTTCAACAATCTCACGCCAGAAGACAACTATTCCGCGCTTGCGAGGCTTGAGTATGTTGCAGATAGGGAGAATGTTGCACGTTTGGAAGTGCGTGCGAACGGGATCGAGCTGGAAGTATCGAAGAACTCTTCACAGATCGCCAACTTGTCCATTCAGGCAGATCAGATCAGTGCAACAGTAAAGAACAACACCGGGAAAATCTCGCAGGTTTCGCAGACGGTCAACGGTGTCAGCACGAAGGTGACGGACGTTGCGAATAACTACAATTCGTCCATGAAGCTCCTTGCGAATATGTTTTCCCTCAGCGTCAATACGCCGTCTGGCTCATCCAGTGCGGTGCTCACAGGTGACAGGATCGCACTCACCACAGGACATTTTACCATTGACGCAAAGAATCTTAAGGTGGATGCATCCGGCAATGCCACATTCGCCGGTGATCTTGAGGGCGCAACATTGACAGGCTGTGATATTGTCGGCGGATCGCTCAGCATAGCGAACGGAACCCTTTATGCAGATTCGGGATGGGTAAAGTTCGGAGATTTCACGGTATCGACGAACAATGCCTACAAAATGTATTCTGGAGATGGTAGCTTTGAAATCACTACGGCGAAAAGCCCGGGCGGCTCCGTTGCCGCAGTGATTGTCGGCAAGAGTGGCAACCAGACAGAAATTGAGGGCGGCAACATTACGTCTACGGGAGCGCTGAATATCCCTGTTGTTTACGCCACTACAGGAAAACATATATCAGAATTTTACGATATCCAATTAAGTAAGTCATGGTGGAAGGGCTGGACGATCACGGAAACCGTACAGGACTTATGGGATCAGGTCGATTCACTGTCTGATGCAACGGCAAAAGAGAACATCTACAATATTGATTCTGATGAGGCATTACAGTTCCTTCTTGATACAAGGACGGTCACATTCCAGTACAAGAGCGATGGGAAATGGTCCGCCGGAGTAATCGCACAGGAAGTAGATGCGCTGCAAGACCGGCTTGAGATCTATTATCCACTGGTAAGGCTGGACAAGAGATCCCGGAAATACCGGATTGATTATAAAAATTACATTCCCATACTGATCGCCGCTGTCCAGAATCTCCAGCAGCAGATCACGGCGTTGAAAGGAGTGAGTTAATGGACAAGGTGATATACAGTAATGATCAGATCGAGAAAGTTCTGGTACTGTTGGATAAGGTGAAGGTTGAAGGGTTACAGAGTATGCGGAATATTGTTACCGCAGAAATGATTCTTAGAAGCTTTGAACCAATGCAGTGCTCGGAAGGGAAGGAGAACAGCGATGGCAATAACGAGCATAGTTGACTATCTCAAAAAGAACAATCAGGACAGCTCATACAACGCCAGAAAGACACTGGCGGCGAACAAAGGGATTTCTGACTATAAGGGAACGGCGGCGCAGAATACGAAGCTCTTGCAGATTTTACAGAGCGGATCACAGGGGCAGACACCATCGGCGGCGGTGA
>ERZ773264.4192-NODE-4192-length-10447-cov-13.404831_pt1 | contig 10447 bp, 6 predicted proteins | sample MGYA00511910_ERZ773264 | MGnify/ENA primary metagenome ERZ773264 (study PRJEB29015, sample SAMEA2737739) | human gut metagenome | biome: human gut; feature: human-associated habitat; material: faeces | place: China | collected 2012 ... | reverse complement strand
CCTTGATCTTCACATGCGGGGCGACGTGTGCCTTGAACAGGGCGACATCTTCGCGCGTGGCGCCGCCCCCGCCGAAGCCGGTGGAGGTCTTGATATAGTCCGCGCCGGACTCAGACACCACGCGGCACAGTTCGATCTTCTCGGCATCGGTGAGCATACACGTCTCGATGATAACCTTGAGGAGCTTCCCGGCGCAGGCCTCCTTCACGGCTCTGATCTCGGCGAGGACGTCGTCATACAGGCCGTCCTTGACCCAGCCGATGTTGATGACCATATCGATCTCGGACGCGCCGTTTTTCACGGCGTCCGCCGCCTCGAAGCACTTGGCCGCCGTGGTGTCGTAGCCGTCCGGGAATCCGATGACCGTGCAGACGGCGATTTTGCCGTCGACGTACTCCGCCGCGCGGCGGACGTAGCTCGCCGGGATGCAGACGCTTGCGCAACCGTACTTCACGCCGTCGTCGCAGATGGTCCTGATCTCCGCCCAGGTGGCGGTCTGGCTCAGCAGCGTGTGGTCGACGCGGCTGAGAATATCCTGCAGCTCTTTTTTCATATATCCAACTCCTTAATTTGATGTGTTTGTCGTGGGAATGTGTCCATTGTAGCATGTTTACGGCGCAAAAACAAGGCAAATCGCCCGGGGCGGCGCGCCCGTCCTGTAGGACTGCAATACATCTTGGACAAGGAAATAAAAAGATACGAGGACTTTCGTTACCCCGGATTTAGGAGCCAGAACAACAGCGTTTTTCGCAAGGGCATACACTTTCTCGGCATTGCTTTGCTTGAAGAAATAGCCGTGGCGCTTGCACCATTTTTGGTAACGCTCAGAAAATGCGTTGTAGCTCTGCTTCCGCACACAGTCCACATGCCAGAAGGTATGTGCAAAGTCAACCCATTGCCGATTCCATCTGTTTGCTGACACGAACGCATTGGCTCTACCTGCACAAATCGAACACTGCGAATAGGAGGATGGCTGACTGACTTTCATGCGGACGTAAAAGCCCTTGGAGATGAAGGTCAGACCATTACCTCTCTATTCTAACAGTTTAGGCAACGAGATGTCCCATGCCTATGGCTGGCTGCCATAAATCAAGGGGCAAATATATAGTAACAGGAGAATGACCATGACCAGCATCTTTGAACAACTCAGCGGCACCTATACCCAAGGAAGGGACGGCATGCTTTACCCCAACCTCACTCTGGGCGACAGGAAACAGCGCCCCATCGGCAGATGGGGACGGATACACAGAGTCTATCTGGAAACAGAACATCCCGGCCTGTATGATCGGATGATCCTGAATGGTACTCTGGACAGGAATCTGGCAGATGCAGAGGAACGTGCTCAGGCCATGCTGGAGCAGTTGATCCGGCGGATGGCGTTGCAGGAAGGCATCACGGAAAACCTGAAGGCTGCCGACCAAATGGAATGGGTCCGCAGGATGAACAGCATCCGCAGCAGAGCGGAAGAAATCGTACACTCAGTTTAAAGAATCCGGCTGGTCAGCAAAATTCTATCAGGAGCATCGCGCAGAAATCGAAGCACACAAAAAAGCACAAGCTGTCTACGAGCTTTACGACGGCAAACTGCCGACGCTGAAGGAGCTGACAGCGGAATACGTTGCGCTGAAGGAGCAGCTGGATGCATACAAGCCAGATCTGGCAGAGCTCAAATCGAAGCTGACAGACCTGAAGCAATCCGGTATAACTACAAAATACTTATCCGGGACATTCCGCAAACAGATCAATATCACCGCAAAGGAGATCGTATAGAACGATAACAACGCCTCCGTGCCGGAACTGGTTTTCACCGTTTGCCGGCATGGAGGCTTCTTTCATTTTTATGCCGAGGTGCTGCACTAGGTTGGGCGCAACAAGATACCCCAACCACAGATTGCAAGATCTGGTAAAATGGGCTTGGGGGCGGAGCCTCCCAACAAGCAAAGTGCAAAAGGTGCTACCTTTGCCCTGCTTGCAACCATGATAAACATGTATTTGAGATTGCTATCAGCCTTGTTTTGCTCGTTTTCTGCACAAGAAAAGCCAGAGACAGAGACATGGATGAAGATTGATCCTTGAATCACATACCGAATCGATATCCCACAAGTAAAGAATCTTCGGCTTCCAGCATCACAGTCTATACCAGAAATTACCAATGTAAAAATACCGGCAGGTCATCCATCGATGCTCAGCACACCCGCCATATAGCCCAGAAAACCATCATATGCAAGCGTCCATCGATACAGTTCATCCCGTATGGGCTGCACATTCCAGTCTTTTATTCGATATTGAGGGATTTGAACGGTATCCATCTGCACCTGTTCACGACTGATCTCGTGAATACGGATGTCCTCATCCGGCGCTGCATGGACAAGCGCCGATACAGAATGATTGTCAATCACCCGGAATGTATCCTCAACTTTGACAAAGGACAGGCTGTCTTCATCCTTGAGCAGATTCGTCTGGTGCTCACCATAACGGGCCAATTCCAATCGAATGGAGTCGGTAACCGAAGTAGGAAGAATCGGACGGTCTTTTTCAAGGAACTCTTTGGTTAACACTGTAGCCGCATGTTTGATGATGGGGTGCTCCTTCAGCAGCGCATCGTCTGCGTAGTTGAGGCCGAAGGACCACATGAGCGCATTCTTTGTTTTTCCGTTCCGGTTGACTCGCCCCGATGCCTGAAGCAGCGATGACAACGATGCCGTTTCACGAAAGCCAACAGAAAACGAAAAGTCAACGCCGGCCTCCACGCACGATGTCGCGACAAGCGTCCAGTCACAGTCGGATGGATCCCGAAGCCGCTGCCGAACGCGTGCCAGCGTCCTCGCGCGATCTCTGGCGGTCAGTGCTGTGGACAGATGCTCCACCCGATTACGCCCATACAGCTGCATGATCGTCTTTGCGATCACCGTTGCGCTTTGAACCGTGTTGACGATGAGAAGCCGCGGTCCCGGAAAGGAATTGACCCATTGTGCAAGCGCTTCACTTGTCATGAGTGCGGGATTCCAGAGATACCGGGTGCGGTTCTGCTCATACTGCGCCAGCGCGGAACGAAGCGCGTTGTCAACCAGATCTGGCACTCGCCGGGTTCCGGCTGCCGCAATCTGCTGAATCGTCCAGAATCTGTTAAGAGAACCCGACGCAAGAACCCAATGGCAATTCCACTCGTCAGCGAAGCAGTTGATCCATTTCCATGCAACCGGCAGAAGATGCGAAGGCAATGCGGCGTGTGCTTCATCAACAAAAATAGCACTTCCCGGCAATTCATGCAGCCGCCTGAGGGCAGATGGCCGGTTTGAGGCCAGCGTCTCAAAAAACGCTACCGCTGTTGTGACAATAACAGGGGCCTTCCACAGCGTAGAAAGGTGACGGACACTTTCTGATTCAAAATCCATCCGATGGTGAACCTCCGCAACGATTTTGTTCGGCTCTTCACCCGGAAGAACCAAACATCTGCGATAGGTTTCCACCGACTGCGAAATGATGCTTGTAAAAGGAAGCACCACAAAAATCCTGCGAAGGTGATGCTTTTTCGCCTGACTGAGCATGTATGCCATCACGGCAGTGGTCTTTCCGGACCCCACCGGACTGTCACAGGCAACGACATGGTCATTGACCTTGCTGTCTCTGCAGCATTGATACATCTGTGCCCGTAAACGGGAACGCTCATCCTCTGCCCGAAGACCGCTGATGTAGGCATTCAGCACCTGCAGTCTCTCTGCCGGACGCAGTTCATTCTGCCGCCCATCCATGGGTTCCTGCCCGTAATGTCTCGCCGTATCTCCGTGGTCGGCATCTGCCAGACAGGAAAGCGCCAGGCGCATGAATACCGAGCGACACCCGGCTGCCGGCTGTTCGTCTGCGGTCTTCTCCACAAAGAGATCCCGATGGATGGCTTTCAGCTCCGGCAGCTTGCTGTCTGTCGCTGCTGCGATATCGGTATCACGGAAAGCTCTGCTGCCGTGACTGCATTCTTTCGGAAAATCCGGGAGACCTCTGTGATGCGACATGACGCAGATCGCAGAGTACATTTTGTTCTCATGAAGCAAAAGCGCCGTGCCGGCATCTGTGTGGTTGATGGGCAGATGCGGCTGATTTCCGGCATGCAGGGCAGCTTGATTTTCTTCCTCAAGCTTGCCCAAATCGTGCAGCGATGCCGCATTGGTGACAGCGCTGATCAATGCCATGCCGTCTTCCTGTTTTGCCGCAAATGCAGCCGCTTCCTTCGCATATCGAACAGCGTCATCATGGACATTCTGTACATGATTCAGATAGGTTTGCGCAGGAAAACCATCGTGTGCGCTGTGCGCGAGATATTCTTTATCCATCAGACGTTGGCAAGATCCTGAACACCGGCAAGACGCTGCTTCAGTTCTTCGGGTAGGTTAACCACATCCTGATAGTCCTGCCAACTTGAGGAGGGTTCCTCGGCATTTCCGATCCGCTTTGGCGTCAACGCGTCGATCAGCAGATAGTCCGGGCAGCTTCCCAGCTTGTTCTTGTGCTCCATGTACCATGCGTGCCGCAGGCGCATGTCGGGGCGGATATTGGATCGGGTCAGGTCAAATATGTAGGGGATGGCGCGCTTGAGCAATTCAATGTCCGCCGCTGTACATCCGCTTTTGGCGGCGTAATTGGGATTCACATAAAAGGGCATGCAGTAAACGCCATGCTCCACGACCCGATAGGCCAGGGGAGCCATGCCGCTTTTCTTGCCTTCCTCAACGCCCGCCTTGTTGGTATTGGTATGACGGACAATGCTGATCGGCGAGATGGACAGGCCCATGCCGAATTGAACCGCACCGGTCTTGATATACTCCTTGTTGCCGCCATCCTCCAAAAAGGTGTTGCCAAAAATGCGGGCATCCCAATATTTTCTGACAAATGTGCTGTCCATAAAATTGGGGCTGTCATTCATTTCTTTTGTAATTGCTGCCCTGTCGCGCCCACGGGATTCCAAGATGCAATAGAGATCCGCCTGACGGATGTACGCTTCGGGCAAGCTCTGGAAAAACACGCCGTCATGATCCTCGATCAAATCACGGATTTTCCGCTTGACAGATACGGGCGAAATCTCACCCAGTCCATTCGGGCGCTGGCGAGGATCGTTTTCACGGTCAGGATCCCCATTCGGATTGGAATTGACAACCTCGAGAATCAAAAGCCCGGTTGCACGATTGAAATCCACACTCATCTTGCTCTACTCTCCTTTGCTCTGATGATTCGCATTGCTTTCATCCTGCTTCTCCTGCTTGGGGAAGGAAGCGAGGTATCCGATAAACAGCTGTGCCTTCTGGGCATCACTCCAACGCATGGGAACAGAATACTCTGTCGCAAGCTTGTTGGCGATTTGCTCAAATACCTTCAGGTACCATCCTGCCAGACCGCTGGAATCTTCATTCTTCGTGCGGTACTGCTTTGCCCATGACAGGTAAGGCGCCATTCTCACGGAAAGCTGGGACAGCGTTCTACCCGGCGTTTCGCTCGCGGCAACAAACAGGGCAGAGCCCACAAGCTGCGGCGGAATCTGATTGTTACGCACCACCTTGCAGTACAGCGCATGCAGCTCATCGGAGGCCTTGAGCAGTTGTCCCATCAGGTAGGGTGTAGCTTCCATATAATCATCCTTTCTATTTCCGCTGAAGAACAGAAGCATGGACAGAACGGGCAGGATCTGTTCCAGCTGAGCAACGCGGCTGCACTTTCTTCCACTGTGCAGCAAAGGACCTGCATGGATGAATAGCGGCATACCATGCTGAACGAGAATGTGCAGCTCGTGCAGAAGCAGCCGGTGCTGTGCCCGATGGAGGAACAGCCCGATCCCCTCATAAGGATGCATGGCGGATACCGTTGATGATTCTCCATCCTGTCGCCAAACCTGATTGACAACAGCTGCAACGTCAATGGGAAATGGCGTTGAAAGCCGTATGAATGCAATATCCGGAAGATCATTGCAGGCCATATCCCAGTTTTCAGCGGCATGTATCAACGCGTCTGCCAAAGCAGACTCAGAGTAAAGAAGCTTTGTGCGTCCCTTATCAATTTTTCTGAGCACAAATACCTGAACGCTTTCAGGTCTGTCCTTTGGCGGAATCCCGTTGAATGCAGCCAAAAGGCTTACGGAGATTTCTTTGAAGGTTTCCGATCGATCAGGATGACCAAAAAACTGCACATAAGGAAGCGGAGCCTCCGGTAGTGAGCTGGGATATGCGAATACCGCTTCGCCTTTGCCTGTATTCAGCCAAGTGATGCCTTTGCTCTTGGCATCCCCGCCAAGCCAATTCAAGGCAGCCTGAAACTGGACACGGTGCTGTGCGGATAACGGGTAGGAATCGCGTTTGTCATCAAAGTTATGATATCTGTTCTGGCAGGGCTGCCCGTCGAACATCGTATACAATGCCGGCTCAAACCCCGCGGCAAGCTTAACCTTTGGCATTGGAGAATTGGTCGGCACATAGATTTGTCCGAATGAATCCATCAATCCATCCTCGGTTGTATTGCTCGTCACGATTCTCTCCGCCTGAAGAAATGCTGTATTCAGATATGCAGTAAACTCCCTGCTCGCTGCATACATGCCATAGGTATCATATGCGTCTGTGTCAAAGAATACGGAGATGTTCCGCTTGTCATCTTTGCACGGCTTACTGGCATCACCCAGCTGGAAAAGAATCAGCAAGGCCAGCCCAACGTCCTGCTTCTTTTCCAGCTTTGCAAATACCGCTTTTGTCAATGATTCGTGCAGTACCTGCGCATTGGCAAACGGCGCACATTCTGCCGCCAGAGTATTCAGCAGGTTTTCTTTTGGATTGCCGGCAGTTTCGAGCAGACCGGCCATTTCCCTTGGGGTTGCAGAAAAGCAATTCTTGATACGGCTGTTCTGATGCGGTTCCCACGCATTCTCTTTGCATAAGGCATGAAGCTGCAAGGCATCGATGCTTTCCGGTTTCTCGATGCATTGCGCAACCAACTTTTTCTCTGATTCATCCGTTACGCGGTACAGGCTGATGAGATTGAGCCCGGGAAACGAGGCCTGATTTGATCCGAATTTTCGCAGCTGCATTGCAAGTGCCCGATCGATAGCCTCAAAATCAACCACCTGCCCACCCTTTACCCAGATTCGGATACAGGGAGCCTTCGCGCTCACATTGGGCAGCGGAATGTAATTTCTATAGGATTGCAATGGAACGATTCCCGCCTGTTCCAGTGCTTTGGACAGGGATGACAATTCATTGATCAAAATGAACACCTCTCTTGGGCGGGAACACCAGCGTCCCGGCATGAATCGTCACGTCGTTGTCAAAGCGGTACGAAACCTTCGATTTGTGCCCATCGGGAAATACCTGCCGCAGCATGGAAGGAAAGTGAATATCCTCCATATCGGTACATACCTTTGTCCCGTCCCGGAAGGGGCCAAAGTAGCTGGCCGTAAACTCTCTCAAGCCCAACGAGGGAATAGCAAAGCACTGCCCCCGTTGCAAGCGCCGGTTGAAAATCTCCTGGTATGCATGACCGGGCGACGTTGTCCGCCTGTCCCATTGCAGAGTTTTTTCAGAAAGCGTATCCTTCCTGTGATTGGGCACAACCACCGCATAGAGCCGATAGCATACATCAATCAGAACGGTCGAATACATCTGATATGCATTTCCAAAGTCAATGCTCTTTTTCTGGCGCAACGGTCCCTTGTAGTTTGTTGCGTATGAATGAAACTGAACAGGAGCGCATATTTCAACCCTGGTTGGAATGATCTCCACATCCGGCCCGAAAAGGATGGATTCAAAGATGCCCTTGCAGGCCGAATACGTCGGTGCCGGATAGCTGACAGGACTGTCACCGCTGTCCGGTCTGGTCCACATCGCCGTTGATCCTGCGATTTCCATCTGTATGGGATACGAATGATGAACCATGCTTTCAACTCCATTCCTGTGAGCAAGATAGCAGATGAGCTGCGGCGTTGAGAGATACAATCCGATAACCCTATGAATATTATACCATAATTCCGGCTGTATTGTAAAGGTTTTTGGATTTGAATATCCTTCTATGATGTATTACGAAGAAAAACACCGGCATAATCGCCAGCGTTTCATGGATCACTTCTCATGTGCATTACGGAAAATGGTACGCATGTAGTCGCTCTTTCCATAGACCACTCTGCTGACCAGCATCCGATCGGTCTCCACCTTGTAGAATACCATATAGGACTTGAACGTCACGAATTTCGTTGCGGTTTCTTCACTGGCAGAAGCTTCAAAAACCTCCGCCCAGACGCGTTCGAGGTCACGAACGGCAATCGGGGAGTATTCAATCCTTATTTGCGTTTGCTGTGGAAGTGTGCCCGGACATCATCCTCGGACACCCAGCCTTCTTCCTCTCCCGAGCGGATGCCCGTATTGAGCTCGCACATTAGGCGGAGCATCGCCTTTGCCTTCTCGAATTCTTCATCGTCCGCAATATCGCGGATCGTAAAGCGGCCACGTCCATTGACCGTCAGATACACCGGTGAACCAGCGGAAACCTGTTCAAGAACGGTGTTGTAATTGCGCAAATCGGACACAGGGCTAATGATTGCCATGAGCAGACCACTCCTTTCGATTCCATTATAGCATGAGCAGAAATCTCGTTCAATACTTTACGAATAATTTTACGAACATTAGAGCATATCAAAACAGAATGAGCAATCCTAACTGTATCGTGTTCGAGTCGGTGGTTAGGGTTAACTGGCTTTTCCCTACTCCTGGTCACATTCAAATGCAAGAGAAGCATATCTGATTCAATGGCAAAACCATGATAAACTTCAAATGCTTTGCTCCCCGAAGTGTCTTTTCTCTTGCATCAGCACCCGTTCTGCGCTATACTATACTTGTGGAATCTCTCAAACCGCTACAGCAAAGCAGTCTTCCCTGTTATCACCCTGATAACAGAATGATAACCGGAGGCTATACAGGCAATGGAATAGGAATGCCACAGAGAATCAGAGCCATCACTTGGAATCGGACACACATAAATTATACAGAATGTGTTAAGTCTGAGAGAGTGGGAATAATGAAAAAGTGGATGTGAAGGGCTGCAAAACCTTGAAAACACGCACTTTTTCAAAACAGGATTGCCTGCTTGGTAGCAAGATGATAGCAGCCGCAGCGTTCGTGCTATTCTGATGTGTCGGATGGCGCGAATGGCTTGCGGGTGCTGGAATATAACTTTATAGGATGAAAAAGGCTCTGCTGACTTCCGTGAAGGAAGAACGGCAGAGCCTTTTGTGCGTGCGCCCGGCATCTCCCGTTTCTAAAGGGTGAAAGACCCGAATCCGCCCGGTAGCGGGAAGGAGAAAGCCGAAGGCAAGGGTGTCCGTCGTGAGGCGGAATCTGAAGGAAGCCGGATGTGGGAACAGACTAACCACGGGCAAACCTCTGGCCTGACGAACAGAAACCGCATAGAAGGCTATATGCGAGGGTAAGGCTGCCCAACAAGTCGAAGCCCAATAGCTACACGGAATCGCATGTGGTAAATGCGGCAGGTAGATGGAGGAAAAGAAACGTGTGGTACCCGGGGAGGTCTGCGCGGAACGCGCCGAAAGGCGTAACCGCAGCTGCAAGGCTGCGCTGAACGCGTAGAAGTCAGCCGAAGCCATAGTACCTTGGGGGAAAAATTCAAGGGAAGGGCGGAACCAATACAAGCCGGAGTAATCGAGGGAAGGAGGACGGCATGAAGAAGGCAGAAAACGTCAGAAGCTGCCCGCAAAGAGACAGCACGGAATGCGAAGGGTATGCGGGAGCGCAGAGTGCCGTTCAGCCGGGGAACGAAGAAACGGCAGGCAGAAGCCAGAAACTGCTTGAAGCAATTCTGTATAGAGATAACATGAACAGGGCTTACAAGCGGGTAAAGGCAAACAAGGGAGCGCCGGGAGTGGACGGGATGACCGTAGAAGAAGCGCTTCCATGGCTCAAGGAACACGGCAAAGAAATGACCGAAGCAATCCGAAGCGGAAAGTACAAGCCAACGGCGGTGAGACGGAAGGAGATTCCGAAGCCGGATGGAGGAGTGCGCAAGCTGGGGATTCCCACGGTCAAAGACCGGATTGTGCAACAGGCAATCGCTCAGCAGCTCATGCCAGAGTATGAACCGAAGTTTTCGGAAGGGAGCTATGGCTACCGGTCAGGAAGAAGTGCGCAGGATGCCATCTTCAAGATCCGGGGATATGCGGATGAAGGGTATGAATGGGCAGTACAGCTCGATTTGAGCAGGTACTTTGATACGCTGAACCATGAAAAGCTGCTGAATCTTCTGCGGGAAACCATAAAAGATGAGCGGGTCATTCAGCTGATTAAGAAATTCCTGAAAAGCAGAGTGATGGAAAACGGCGTAAAGATTGCCACGACGGAAGGAAGCCCGCAGGGCGGCCCGCTGTCACCTTTATTGGCGAATGTGTACCTGAACGAATTTGACTGGGAAT
>ERZ773264.4189-NODE-4189-length-10451-cov-2.595037_pt1 | contig 10451 bp, 8 predicted proteins | sample MGYA00511910_ERZ773264 | MGnify/ENA primary metagenome ERZ773264 (study PRJEB29015, sample SAMEA2737739) | human gut metagenome | biome: human gut; feature: human-associated habitat; material: faeces | place: China | collected 2012 ... | reverse complement strand
CAGACGGTTTGTTAGAGCATGAGGGCAAAACTGCTGTCAAATTACTGGGGAGCTATTGTAAAACCTCATTGGTTTCTCTTTCTTGACTAATTTATTGATTCTTCCGTAAACTTACGATGGTAAGACTTACGGCTGTAAGTTTACGATGCGGGTTAGTGTAAAGGTGGAAATTCTGATCAATAAATCTACAGATATTCCATACTTATATTTGAAAAATAGTATCTTTGCAGTGACTAACATTTTATAATGGGACGCAGGGAATCCTGCTTTTGATAAGTTGCAGGCATTTTTTGCTTGTAGCTTTCCTCATAGGCGGTTTCGTACCCCCGTGGGGAGTATGTAATGTACCTCCAGCGTCCTAAGATGTGTTAGTCAACGGGAAAGGCGAAACCGTTCTTTTTTTGCCCTTTTATTAATACTACTATTTTATGGAAACAGAAAACGCATTGACTATCGCGAAAGAAAATTCCAAAGAAAACTTTTTTGAAGAAGAAGCCCGTCTATGGGCAGAGGTGTATGGCAAGCAATCTGATAAGCCGGACCTTGAGTCTCTTCAACGTATGCTGGAGAATATGAACCATTTGTTGCTTAGCTTAGAACTTCCGTGGGAACGCTTTATTCCTATCTTGTACCGAAGTTTTGCCCTTTATATGCGTCGTCCGGACGAAAATACAAATAATCGGAAAGCCTACCAACTGTCTGCCCAACTTATGGACTCTGTCGTTTACTTGTCACAGAATACTAACTTGATTCATCACATACACCTTTTCTGTAATATGCAGATTGCCGCTCTTGAAAAGCTAAAGAATGAAAAAGTAGAAATTGAGCAAACTGAAGATTAAACAAACAGAAAGTCAACCAATCTAAAGGTTACTTCGTTTTAAAAGAATCATACAAAGACTGAAAAGCCGAGTGCGATCTCCCATCGTACCCGGCTTTAATCTTATATGTTTAACCTAAAACCTATGAAACTTTTCTTTTATTAATCACACGCATTGCTGCTGTATAATATTCGCATGGAACAGAAATGAGTATACTGTTCAATCCATTGTCTTTCATTGATGCCTCGATATACGCTGCTTTCAATAAACTCTTTACGCTGGCTACTTCCCAGGGACTACCAGCAAAAACATTGACCTGAGAAACCTTTCTACTTGTAATCATATTCTTTTTGTGTTTTAATTGTTATGGCTGCAAATATAGGAAGTTGGATTTATAGATTAGAGCAATTTTGAGTCATAATAGTATAGAAATGATGCAATGATCTGATTTTAGCATAAATTGGTCAGTTTTTAGCATTGGAAAAAAGTGGAGAGAAAGGAGTGAAAGCTATATGCTAGTCGTCAGCCTTCTGATGATTTACCGGCTTATGTCCCATTTTCTCTTCAAAAAGTTCTTTTATTCAATTAAAATATATTTCTTTGCAATCATTAAAGACCTTTGGATATACTTAAACTATACGCATAAGCGCCATTAATATAGATCGAAATGACTGCAATTAATTTTAATTCGATATATACTACCTATTATAGGAGAGCATTCCTGTTTACCTTATCATACGTCCATAATGATTTGGTAGCTGAAGATATTGTATCGGAAGCAATCATTTATTTGTGGGAATTAAGTAAAAAACAGGAAATTCCGAGTATCGAAGCTGTATTAATCACTTATATACGTAGCAAGTCACTCAATTACCTGAAACATTTGCAGGTTCAGGAGAACGTCTACCAAAACCTGACAGATAAGGGACAACGGGAATTGGAAATCCGTATTTCAACCTTGGAAGCCTGTGATCCGAAGGAAGTTATGTCCGAAGAATTACGCTCAAAGGTGAAAACATTGTTGGCTGGTATGCCGGAAAAGACGCGCATTGCATTTATATCCGATCGTCTGGATGGAAAATCTCATAAAGAAATAGCTGAAGAATTGGGTATCAGTGTCAAAGGAGTGGAGTATCATATAAGCAAAGCTGTGAAGCTGCTGCGTGATAATCTGAAAGAGTATGCTCCTTTCCTGATATTTTTTATTTGATGATCTTGAAAATATCTTTTTCTCCTCTTTTTTTAATAACAGCAAAAAAAGTTGTATTTCTCACTAGGGATTATTTTTAGTGAGTGGTATTCTATATGAAAGGGGGAGCAAATATACTCCTGTTTATTACTTATAAAGTAACTCAACTTATAATATGAATCAGAATTTACTTTTAAAATATATATCCGGAAAAGCCTCTCAAAGGGAGAAAGAAGAAGTTGCAGCATGGATTGATGCCGATGCCGCTAATCTCAAAGAATTTATGTCACTCCGCAAAAGTTATGATGCACTTGTTTGGCAGGATGCGGATGAGTTGAAAACGGGGCGTGACAAGCTGCTTTCACTACGCACTTTTACGATGAAGGCGATGCGGATTGCGGCTATATTTGTTTTGGCTTTCGGATTAAGTTATATACTGATACAAACTCTGCAAAAGGAAAATGTAGAAATGCAGACCGTATATGTGCCTGCCGGACAACGTACGCAAGTGACGCTTGCTGACGGAACAATGGTATGGGTAAACGGAAAAAGTACGCTGACTTTTCCCAGTCAGTTCGCTTCCCGTACCCGTAAAGTGGAACTGGACGGGGAGGCCTATTTCGAAGTTCAGAAAGACCCGGAGAAACAGTTCATTGTTTCCACAGCCCATCAGTCTGCGATTAAAGTGTTGGGCACAAAGTTCAATGTAAAGGCGTATAGGGATTCCGAAGAGATTACTACCACTCTGATAGAAGGGAAAGTGCATTTCGAATTTAATAATACCGCACAGAAGCCTCAGTACATTACTATGGCACCCGGTCAGAAGCTGATCTATTATTCGCAGAGTGGAAAAACGGAGCTCTATACTACTTCCGGTGAGGGAGAACTGGCATGGAAGGATGGTATTATCGTCTTTAAGCAGACATCTTTGCAGGATGCTCTGGAGATTTTGGCAGACAGATATGATGTGGAATTTATCGTTCGACGCAATGTGCCCGATGATGACCTGTTTTCCGGGACATTCACAAGCAGGAGTCTGGAGCAGATACTGAATTATATAGAAGCTTCTTCGAAAATACGCTGGCGTTATCTGAACAGTGTACAAGGAAGTAAAGAGAAGATGAAGATAGAAATTTTTATTTAGTGTTATTAATAACCTTATTTCAAAAAAGCTTATTGCCATGAAAAACAAAGACCCTTGAAACTAAAAAAGATACGGGATGATATTGGTCGTATCTTCCCGTATTGAGCCCAGTAATCGTGAATCTACTTGTTTCCCGACAAGTATAACTACTAGTTTTTTAATTAAACTCGTTACAAATTTATGCAAAATTATTGTATCGTCCAATTTCTTGGAGGATTAAACCTTCTTAGGCGGTCTTCAAGGAAAATATCACTATCTATGAAGTTACTATTTATACTCATTGTCTGCTCATTCGGACTGGCATATGCGTCCGATGGATATGCGCAAAAGACTTCCATCACATTGAAGGCAAACGATTGTACCATAGAGGAAGTGCTTCACAAAATCGAACTTGAGTCCGGATTCGGCTTTTTTGTAAACAGTAAGAATCTCGATTTGAAACGCAAAGTGTCGGTGTCAGTGTCTAATAAGAATATATTCCAGGTTCTGGAGCAAGTTTTTAAAGGTGTGGGCATCGAATATAAAGTTTTGGATAATAAAATAGTACTGGCTGCAAAAGAAAAAGACGTTGCACAGCAGAGAAAAGAAAGACTTATTGCCGGCACGGTAAAAGATAAGAATGGAGAGCCGTTGATTGGTGTCTCTATCCGGGAGAAGAGTTCCGGTGAGGGAACCATCACCGATATGGATGGAAACTATAAGCTTTCCACTTCATCGGCGAATCCTGTTCTTGTATTTTCCTATGTAGGTTATCAGTCAAAAGAAGTACCCGTAAAAGGAAATGTTGCCAATGTGGTGCTAGAGGATGCGACGCAGGAACTGAATGAGGTGGTAGTGACGGCATTGGGTATCAAACGCTCGGAGAAGGCATTGTCATACAACGTGCAGCAGCTGAGCGGTGATGAACTGACTACTGTGAAAGATGCGAACTTCATCTCTTCTCTGAATGGTAAGGTGGCCGGTGTTAATATTAATTCGTCCAATACCACGGGAGGTGCTTCGCGTGTCGTGATGCGTGGTGTCAAATCTATCACTTCTTCCAATCTGGCGCTTTATGTGATCGACGGTGTACCGATGTATAACATGATGAATGGAGGTGGCGGTGGTATCTATGACCAGCAGGGTACGGATGGCGCTGCCGACATTAACCCGGAAGACATCGAATCTATCTCTATGCTGACCGGACCTTCTGCCGCAGCTCTGTATGGTAATGCTGCCGCTGCCGGTGTTGTGCTGATAACCACCAAGAAGGGGTCTGCGGACAAGACTTCTGTCACGGTCTCCAATAATACTACTTTCTCGAAGGTGTCAATGATGCCTGAGATGCAGAGCAAATATGGTAACCTGCCCAACAGCCTGGATAGCTGGGGACCGATTGTAAACAGTGACTACGATCCGCGTGACTTCTTCCAGACCGGAGCGAATGTCATTAACTCATTTGCTTTGTCAACCGGTAACAAGAAGAATCAGGCGTATTTGTCGGCTTCTACTACCAACACCACCAATATATTGCCCAACAGTGGATACAACCGCTATAATTTCACTGTCCGTAACACGACCAGTTTCCTGAAAGACAAGATGACACTCGATGCCGGTGCCAGTTATATTCTTCAGAATGACAAGAATATGATGTCGCAGGGTTATTACTATAATCCTCTGCCGGGACTTTACCGTTTCCCTCGTAGTGAGAATTTCGATGATGTACGTATGTTCGAACGTTATAATTCCGGTATGGACCTGATGGAGCAATACTGGCCTTACGGCGGTACTTCAAGTGGTCTTGCCAACCCCTACTGGATACAGAATCGCCAGTTGCGGGAGAATAAGAAGACCCGTTATATGATCAACGCTTCCCTCAAATATCAGTTGTTCGACTGGCTGGATGTGGTAGGACGTGTGAAAATAGATAATTATGATAATCGTAGTACTTATAAGGCATACGCTTCTACCGGCACACTGGTGTCGGGTGACCGTGGAACGTACAGTGACACCTCTACACAATCAAAGAACACGTATGCGGATGCGATTGCTACACTGAATAAGAGTTTTAACGACTGGTCGGTCAATGTCAACCTTGGTGTGTCACTGAGTGACAGCCGTTATGAAATGATCGGATATGAAGGCGGATTGAAACTTATCAATTTCTTTGCCGTCCACAATATCGATTTCAATAAAGCATGGAAAGCAAAACAGTCCGGCTGGCATGATCAGACACGCGCTATCTTTGCCAATGCGGAAATTGGTTGGAAATCGATGATCTATCTGACTGCTACCGGACGTAACGACTGGGATTCAAGACTGGCTTTCTCCGATTACAAGTCTTTCTTCTACCCGTCAATAGGACTTTCCGCCATTCTGACGAGTATGTTTAATGCTCCTGATTGGCTGACATACCTGAAAGTTCGCGGTTCGTACACTGAGGTAGGTAACTCTTACGGCCGCTTCATGACTACCGTTACTTACCCTTACGATGAACAGACACAGAGCTGGACCAGTACCTCTTCTTATCCGAACACGAAACTGAAACCGGAACGTACCAAGTCATGGGAAGTAGGTTTGGACGCACGTATCCTCAATGACATCAGTCTTAACTTGACTTATTATCGTTCCAATACTTATAATCAGACATTCTATGCGGACTTGTCGCTTTCTTCGGGATATTCTAATATTCCTATCCAAAGTGGAAACATCATGAACGAAGGTCTGGAAATGTCATTGGGTTATAACAAGCAGTGGAAAGATTTCTCTTTCAATACGAACTATACATTGACATGGAATAAGAACCGGGTAAAACGGTTGGCTGACGGTGTGTACAACTATGCCACCGGACAACCTATCCAGATGCCGGAACTGTCTCCGCTTACTTATGGACATACGGATGCCCGCCTGATTTTGCGTGTCGGAGGATCAATGGGAGACGTATACGGACAACGCTTGCTCAAACGTGACTTGAATGGCTACATTCTTAATGAAGAAGGTGTCGGACTGGCTATGGAGAACAAAGAAACCTACTTAGGTTCTATTCTGCCTAAGATGAATATGGGCTGGAGTTTAGGATTCGGTTATAAGGGAGTTAATCTTGGCATGACTTTCACCGGACGTTTCGGAGGTATTGTTATCAGTGAGACGCAGTCCGTACTTGACGCTGCCGGTGTTTCCAAAGTCAGCGCGGACGTACGTGACGCAGGAGGCGTGCAGATTAATCAGAGCAAAGTCTCTGCACAGACTTACTATCAGACCATTCAGGGAACTGCGGCTTACTACACGTATAGCGCTACCAATGTACGACTCGGCGAACTTTCACTTAGCTATACATTGCCTAAAAAATGGTTTGACAATAAGGTCGGAATGACTGTTGGGCTGGTAGGAAAGAATTTATGGATGATTTATTGCAAGGCTCCTTTCGATCCGGAACTGACCACTTCAGCTGCATCTAACTTCTATCAGGGATTTGATGCCTATATGCTTCCGAGTACAAGAAATTTCGGATTCAATGTTAAATTTCAGTTTTAAATAATAAATAGGTATGAACAAGATAATAAAATATATCGGAGCAAGCGCAGTCGTATGTATGATGGCGGGGTGTACTACTAACTTTGAAGATTTTAATACCAACCCTTATCAGCCTTCAAAAGTACCGGCAAGTAACTTACTGTCTACGATGTTTAACGTGTATGCTTGTCCGCAACAGAATGCTTGTCAGGAGATTAATTGTATGTGGGCCAGCTTTAGCGGTCAAGTGACTGCGACAGCTAACTGGAGCTTTGGAAAGAATATCTTTGCTTATTATAATGCGTCCGAAGGGCACAATGACAGTTCATGGGGAAGACTCTACGGCTATATCTATCCTTCTTTCTTTCTGGTCGAGAACTCTACGGAAAAGAAAGGTGTCATTTATGCCATGGCTCAGTTAACCCGTGTTTATGGTATGCAGTTGCTCGCATCTTTGCAAGGTCCCATTCCTTACACACAGATGAAGGCCGGCGAAACGGAAGCCCCTTATGATAATGAGCAGACTGTATGGCATGCCATGTTTGACGATCTGGATAATGCGATCACCATTCTGAAGTCGGCGGCAACGTTCGGCGTAAATCAAGATTTGGCTGTGGTAGACCAGTTCTATAAAGGTGACTGCTCGAAGTGGCTGAAGTTTGCCAATACGCTGAAACTTCGGATGGCTATCCGCATCTCGGGAGTAGAACCGGAATATGCTCAGACCAAGGCTCAGGAAGCTGTACTTGGAGGTGTGATGGAAAGTGTGGGCGACAGTTCTTATGATACGACTAATGGCGGAATCAATGAAAATGGATATGCTATTGTCAGCGGATGGCCCGAAGTAAGAGCCAATGCCTGCCTCGTGTCGTACATGAACGGATATAACGATCCTCGCCGTCCTGCTTATTTTCCTCCGCAGACTCAGACTGCTGCCGGTGGGTATGTAGGTGTCCGTTCGGGTTCGGCAGAAATACCTGAACCTACGGTATACGCCAACTATAGCAAACTCTTTATCGCTACCGACAAAACATTGCCACAACCGGTAATGTACGCTGCCGAAGCTGCTTTCCTGCGTGCGGAAGGAGCACTGAAAGGCTGGAATATGGGTGGAGATGCCAAGACTTTCTATGAAAAGGGAGTTCGATTGTCTTTTGAGGAATTTGGGGTATCGGGTGCCGATGATTATTTGGCTGACGCTACATCTATACCGGGAAATTATGTGGATAATTTAATTGCCGGACATACCGGAAACAATTATACGAACCAGTCGTCCATTACGATCAAGTGGGAGGATGGAGCTGATGACGCGAAGAAACTGGAAAGAGTACTTACCCAGAAATGGATTGCCTGTTATCCCGACCCGATGAACGGATGGGCAGATTTCCGTCGGACAGGCTATCCTAGAATCTTCCCGGCAACTGAATCTATGAATGCCGATTGTAATACGGGGCGCGGACAACGCCGTCTTCGTTTTACACGAAGTGAATACAATAACAATAAGGCGAATGTGGAAGCGGCCGTCAGTATGCTTAGCAATGGAAAAGATTCTAATGGAACTGATCTTTGGTGGGCAATGAAAGAAAATGGTACTTATTAATAGCTTAAATTAGGAATAACAATATGAAGAAATTATTATATATCATATTTGGAGTAATGGGTGCACTGATGTTTATACAGTGCAGCGACTGGACTGAAATGGAACCGAAGTTCACCGAACCGGTGAATATCAATGGTGAAGACTATTATAAGGCACTGAGAGAGTATAAGAAATCCGATCATCCGATTGTTTTCGGCTGGTACAGTGAATGGACCGGAACCGGAACGAATATGAACAACCAGTTGAGAGGTATTCCCGATTCAATGGATATCGTCTCTCTTTGGGGAGGGGCTTTCAACCTGACTGAAGCACAAAAAAGTGACCTTAAGGAAGTGAGAGAGAAGAAAGGTCTCAGAGTTTTGTATTGTCAGCATATCACAGATATAGGCAGAAGTCATACGCCTGCTTCTGTTGAGAATGATTTCATCGTGGATGGCGTACAGTACAACTCTAAGGATGAAGCGATGGCTGCTTATTGGGGGTGGTATGGCAATTATGGTGACACTTCGGAAGAAGGACAAGAAAAAGCTATCCGTAAATATGCGCGGGTGATTATTGATTCAATCAATAAGTATAACTATGATGGATTCGATATCGACTTTGAACCGAATTTTGGCTATTCCGGAAATCTGAGTGGAAATTCGGACCGTATGCATATTTTTTTGGATGAATTATCGAAAGAATTCGGACCGAAATCGGGAACTGGACGTATATTGATGGTCGACGGAGAACCGCAGACACTGAACAAGGAGTCGGGCCCTTTATTAGATTATTATGTGGTTCAAGCCTATTACTGTAGGTCGGATGAGGGATATAGTGATGCTTTGGATGGTCGTTTTGACAGATTATTAAATAAATTCGGTTCGATAGAGGATGAAGCTACGATTCTTAGTAAAACAGTTTGGTGTGAGGACTTTGAAAAGCATAAAGGGGATGGCGGACCGGAATTTACAACTCGTGATGGTATTGTGACTTATTCATTGAAGGGAATGGCGATGTACTATCGTCCGGGAGTAGATGCCCGCATTGGCGGAGTGGGTGCCTACCGTTTTAATCTTTGTCGTCCGGTGAATGACTATTTCTTTATGCGTGAGGTTATTCAGGTTCTGAATCCCGCTAATCATTAATTGCAAGAACATAACTAAAAAAGGATAATTATGAAGATGATTAAATTTTCAAGATATGTTGTGCTGGGGGCAGCTTTGGCTGTTGTCACCGGATGCAACGATGCAAAACTGTCAACTATCGATAATGGAGTATATATTGCGGAAGCGGCTCCTTCTAATACGTTTAGTCAGCAGATAGAGGCACAATTGGTGGACGAGGGAGATGTGATAAAAACATTGACCGTCCGTTTGGTTCGTGCTATTGATCAAGATGTAACTGTAACACTGGATATTGATCAGCAACTCATTGATGAGTATAATCAACAGCATGAAGCGTCTTACGAACTTTTGCCGGAAGAATTCAGAAGTTTTGAACGCACAGTTACGATTCCCGCAGGTGAAGTGTCTGCACCAGTCATTAATCTTACTATAAAGCCGTTTACCACCCCCAATAACGAGGCTTATGCGATTCCGGTACGGATCACTTCCGTAGCCGGACCGATAGGACTTGTTGGTAACGCAAACCATATTCTTTATCTGCTTACTTCCCCTAATAAACAGAAAGCGGTGGTTTTGAAATCAGCAAATAAAACCAGTCTGAACTTTAAAAACGAAATACCTGTTACTCAGTGGACTATAGAGTATTGGATCAAGTTCGATAATACAACGGGCAGACCGACAGGAGATTGGGTGGGTCCTGCCAATATTGCTTTCAGACGATTAATTTTCGCAGACAATTCGGCTCCTATTTCTTTCAATGGCGTTTTATTGCGTTATTGGGCGGATGGAGCAAAAAAGATTGCGCCATGTTTGCAGTGTCAGTTGGATGGAAACTATTTTGATAGTGAGGAATTTTGGTATCCGGATATATGGTATCACATTGCTTATACTTATGACGGATCTACTATTTCCCTCTATAAAGATGGTACATTGAATAATAGTAAAGCCGATTCAAGAGACTTTACATTCAATAATATTTCTTTAGCACAGAGTTTCGGCTGGAATATGCAGGTAGAATTAGCTCAGATTCGTCTTTGGAGCAAATGCCTGACAGAGAACGCTATTCAGGAAGGAATGTCACGCCAGATATCCGGAGATT
>ERZ773264.4188-NODE-4188-length-10451-cov-2.688245_pt1 | contig 10451 bp, 8 predicted proteins | sample MGYA00511910_ERZ773264 | MGnify/ENA primary metagenome ERZ773264 (study PRJEB29015, sample SAMEA2737739) | human gut metagenome | biome: human gut; feature: human-associated habitat; material: faeces | place: China | collected 2012 ... | reverse complement strand
CAGCGCCAATGCTTTTATTTTTTTCATTTTCGTATGTACCTCCTGTCTTTGATACCAGGAGTATTGACAACATATGGAAAACTATACATTTTTATCTGTGATATTCTACCTGATCTCTCCGGATAACATCCGATACTGTAGAGGCCTGATTGTCAATATGACATCCCATGAGCTCACATGCCTCTTCAACCTCTCCACCCGAAATCAGTGCGATCAGCTTATCATGTTCTTCCAGGAGCTGTGGATAACATTCCTTCTGCTTCAGATATTCTACGCGGAACCGGTACATCTGTTCCCGCAGGTTATTCAGCAGCGTGATCAGTCTCTGGTTATTGGTTGCGGCAAAGATAATATCATGGAATTTTACATCTGCTTCAGCGATCTTCGTCACATCACCACTCTTTAAGACTTTACGGAAATCTTCAGCTGCCATCTTCATTTCTTCAACCTGCTCCGGCGTGATCCGTTCACACGCAAGCTGTACGGAAAGCTCTTCCAGTGCCTTTCTGACTTCCAGCACATCCTGCATATTCTTCTCTGTGATCTGTGCCACTTCTGCCCCTTTTCGCGGAATCATCAGAACCAGACCTTCCAGCTCCAGTTTACGGATTGCTTCACGGATCGGGGTACGGCTTACTCCAAGCTTGTTGGCAAGCTGGATCTCCATCAGCCGTTCTCCCGGCTTCAGTTCTCCTCTTAAAATTGCCTTCCGAAGTGTATTGAACACAACATCTCTCAACGGCAGGTATTCATTCATATTTACTTCAAAATCCATATCCATTCTTATCTCCTCCTGACGTTATGCACATTTGCAAGATAAATCTGTTTTGCCAGATTCTGTGCTTTTACTTTTGTAAATGCTTCCTTCGCTGTCCTGCGATCCCTGAAAATCCCAAATACAGTCGGACCGCTTCCACTCATCATCGCCCCAAGAGCACCTGCTTCCATCATACATTCTTTGATCTGTGCAATGACCGGATATGCTTCAACCGTAACCTTTTCCAGCACGTTACCCAAGGATGCTGCCACTTGCTCAAGATCCTGGTTCTTCAATCCGTCCAGGATACCATCTATATCCGGATGCTCCTTGATTTCACAGGAATCCAGCTTTTCATAAACCATCTTTGTCGATACACTGATCGGCGGCTTGGCGATCAGAATCTGACATTTCGGCATCGGAGGAAGCGGCGTCAGTTTTTCCCCGATTCCTTCTGCTAGTACCGTTCCGCGCATAATGCAGTAAGGAACATCCGCCCCAAGCTTCACGCCTCTTTCCATCAGCTCTTTTTGAGAAAGTCCCAGCCGGAACATCTGGTTCATTCCGTAAAGCACTGCCGCAGCATTGGAACTTCCGCCTGCCATTCCCGCTGCAACCGGTATATGCTTGTCCAGATGGATTCTGACTCCGTCTTTAATATCAAATTCATCGATCAGAAGCTTTGCCGCTTTCCATGCAATATTGTCCTCATCATTCGGCAGATAAAAAAGATTTGAATCGATCTCGATACCTGGGGCCGACTTCTTTTGCAGCGTCACATTATCGTACAGATATAGCGTCTGCATGACCATGCGCACATCGTGATAACCATTCTCCCGCCGCCCCAGCACATCAAGTCCAAGATTGATCTTCCCAAGTGCTTTTAACTCCAGTTTATCCATGCGTGTATCTCCTTATTGTATTTTTTCGACCTTTTTTTGTATCTTGTATACATCATTTCATTACTATAGTATACTCAAACTCTCCCGAAAAATCAATATTTTATCACCCGTTTTCAATTCTTTTGATAATAATTCATTATTAAGCAGAATGCTTTCTTCTGTGGTCGAATATTTCTTTGCCAGACTCCACAGATCATCTCCGTCTTTTACGATATATCCCACAATTCCCGGCTGATTCATCCGCTCTTCTTTTTCATAATCCACAAGTGCAGCCTCTGTCACCATCTGTATTTTTTCCGCTTTTCGCATGAAGCTCCTGAACGCCACGACCGCTTTGATCTCTACTTCATCATTTCCGGCAAGATCTACCGCAAGCTGCTCCACTGCATATGTGACGTCATATTTCATATCGCTGCTTCCTTCCCGGCATTCAAGCATTGCCGAGAACGGAACCATCCCCTTCCACACACCAAATGGTACTTCATCATTTGCCTTTACATACAGAAAACTGACATTTAGAATCCCCTCTGCCAGAATTCCTCCATCCTGCACTTCCATTTTTTCTATCTGCAGGTCTGCACTGCTGTGGCACACCTGAAGGATCTCATCTTTCAGCTCCGGCAGACTTAATCGTTCTGTGATCTTACTTTTTGAATGATTCTGCATCAGAAGCTCCTCAACAACAACTTCTTCTGTCTCCAAAACACATTTTTTATCAAGGGAATACGCATCCTCTAAAAGCTCCAGCTTTTCTTCCCCATAGACAAAAAGACGAACCTGAAGTGCCGCTTCAATGCCAAGCGCACGCATCTCACCGTCCTCATCCATCCGCACTTCCACACTGATATCATCCAGCCGGTCATAGACATGATGATACATACCTTCTTCTGCGCCGGCACACTCGATCCGCCCCTCATAAGGAACCGTCTGCTCCACCCAGTCTGTCTTGCCCTCCTGGGATTCATAGAGAACAAAGATCTGCAATTCTCCATTTATCAGCATAGCATCCTGCACAAGTCTGGTATCCATTTTCCGGGAGCTTACCTCTGTCCACAAGAGCGTTCCGATATTCTCTTTGGTCCCCGGTATCTTAATCTCCTCTTTGATCCTGTAAATGTCTCTCTTCGCGGTAAACAGCTGCAGCAGCTCCACCGGACATTTTTTCAGATAGATTCCCTCTTCCCCATCCACATCAAGTGTCACCTGTTTTTCTGTAATCTGCTCTGTATGTACCGTCATTTCCGCAAGCGCTTTTACCGCAAGCTTTCTCGAATGGATCAGTGATACCCCGCATTCCACCCGCTGAACTTGCACAATGTCTTCGCCTTCTCCGTTCTCTTCCTCCATGTAGACCATTTCCTCAAACGGAATCATTCCCTCTAAAGCTCCGGGACGTGGATCTCCCGAATCTGTCACATACAAAACTTTAAAATTCAGTTTTCCCGTCACACGGAGATAATTTTCCACTCTTCTTGTCTCTTCAATCCGCAGACTTCCCTCACCGGAAAGCACTCTTCCCACGTCACTTTTCGCATCCGGTACATTATAATCCCCACCGATCATAAACTGATCCGTCACTGTTTTGCCCATCTGATTCATGCGTACCTGTTTTCTTATCAGTTCCATAGTCAGCCTCCTACTCAAATATCACCGGTTTTTCGCTTTTTGCCATTTCCAGGACAACATATGGGTATTGGGAAAATCCATCTTCCCGCATACAGATATTTTCCATCTCCTCCCCATCTTTTTCTGTCTCGTCACTTCCCGGTCCCAGAAGTGTTGTCTGTACACAGATCACATCTTTTTCTTCCGTACAGCCATCAACCCGGATCGCATATCCCTCCATTTCCTGTCTCCCATACCCCTGTCCGACATACAGCCGGTCTCCTTGCACATACATGATCTGAAATGGGGTTTCTTCCATCCCGGCAATGCGTTCGGTCATTTCCGCCGGAACTTTTTTCTCATCCACAATGGAATATTCCAGCATTTCTCCACCCGCTTCCTCTTTTTCCATGACCTGACAGCCGCCAAGGAAAATCAGCATCCAGATCACCCCTGTCACACAGCATTTTATTCTCATAATTATTCACAAACTTTTCCATTTTTTTGTCTCTTTATTATCATATTATCTTCCTTGTATTTTCATGCCTCGAATAGTATAATCGAAGAAAAGTATGTTACTTTATACAATGAAAGAGAGGATTTTGGGGTAATGATACGATTTATCTGTATCGCAGTCTTTTTAATTCTTTACCTGATCCTGTCCATTCCGGTTTTTCTGGTGGAATGGATCATTGGTAAATTCAATCGCAGAGCCAAAGATATCAGTTCTCTGCACATCGTTCAGTGGGGCTTTAAAGTGATTCTTAAGATGACCGGTGTCACGACAACCGTGATCGGTGAAGAAAATGTTCCGGATGAACCGGTACTCTTTATCGGCAACCACCGCAGTTATTTTGATATTCTCGTTGGATATACGATGGTTCCGGGACTGACCGGATTTGTCGCAAAGAAGGAGATGGAGACCTGGCCGATCCTTTCGGACTGGATGCGCAATGTAAATTGTCTGTTTTTGAATCGTAAAGACATCAAAGAGGGATTGAAAACGATTCTCGAGGGAATTGAGAAAGTAAAATCCGGGGTTTCGATTTGGATCTTCCCGGAGGGAACCCGTTGTCAGGAGAAAGATCCACTCAAGATGCTTCCGTTTAAGGAGGGAAGCATGAAGATTGCAGAGAAGTCCGGTTGCCCGGTGATTCCAGTTGCAATTACCGGAACGAGAGATATCTGGGAGAATCATCTGCCGTTTATCCGTCCGTCAAAGATAACGATTGAATTTGGCGAACCAATTTACATAAAAGAACTGCCGTTGGCAGATCGGAAACATCTTGGAGCGCTGGCGCAGAACCGCATTCTTGAGATGCTGGAAAAGGAACAGAAGATACGGAGGGCATAATTGTGGATTTACAGGAATGCAGAAAAGAACTGGATGGAATTGACCGTCAGTTGACAGAATTATTTGAGCGTCGGATGGAAATCTGTGGTCAAGTGGCACAGACAAAAATTGCTTCCGGAAAGGCTGTCTATGATGGAGAGCGAGAAAAACAGAAACTTGATGCTGTGGAGGCGATGGCACATGGGGAGTTTAACCAGACTGGGGTGCGCGAGCTTTTTTCACAGATTATGACGATCAGCAGGCGGTATCAGTATCGCCTGCTTGCAGAGCACGGAAGGGGTGTCGATCTCGGCTTTGAGAAGATTCCGACACTCAAGATGAAAGATGTCCGTGTCGTCTATCAGGGAGTGGAGGGTGCTTACAGCCACGGTGCTGCGCTTCAGTTTTTCGGGGAAGATGCGAATGTCTACCATGTGGAGCGTTTTCAGGATGCAATGAAGGAGGTCTCCGAGGGACGCGCCGACTATGCGGTTCTTCCGATTGAGAATTCTTCCGCCGGAGCGGTTGTGGATATGTATGACCTCCTGACCGGATTTAACAATTACATTGTTGCAGAGACATTTCTTCCGGTCAATCATGCCCTGCTTGGTCTGCCGGATGCAGAGCTTTCCGACATTCGCACGGTTTATTCTCATCCGCAGGCGCTGATGCAGTCCTCGCGTTTCCTGAATGCACAGGAGAGCTGGCGTCAGGTGAGTTGTCTGAACACCGCAGTTGCTGCGTGCAAGGTGATTGAGGACAGGGACAAGAGTCAGGCAGCGGTTGCAAGCGAGATTGCTGGAAAACTGTACGGACTCAAGGTACTTAAGTCTTCGATTCAGAATAATCAGGGAAATACAACCCGCTTTGTCATTCTCGCAAACCGTCCGATTTATCGTGAGGGCGCATCTCGAATCAGCCTTTGCTTTGAGCTTCCGCACCAGAGCGGAACACTTTACAACATGCTCGGCAATTTCATCTTCAATCATGTCAACATGGTAATGATCGAATCAAGACCGATTCCGGGACGCAACTGGGAATACCGCTTCTTTGTTGACATTGAGGGAAATCTTGAGGATTCTGCCATTGCCAATGCACTGAAGGGAATTTCCGCCGAAGCGTTAAACATGCGCATTTTGGGAAATTACTAATTTAAAGTTAGAGCCGTTCCCCAAAACACCATTTCTTTTTTTATTTTCTTTGCTATTTTCTACATGAATTTTACAGAGATTTAACAAAACACCGGAATATTTCAGGTATAATGATAAGTAATGTATTATGAATTACATAACTCAGAACAGATAACCCCATAAATATCCCTTTGACAGGCAGGGGATGATAATTTCTCGCAGGGGAGACACAACGTAACGATTCGGGGAGGGAAAGTATGGTACGCACATTTGCTGCGATCGATGTGGGATCGTTTGAACTGGAACTTGGGATTTTTGAGATTTCCGACAAGAATGGAATTCGAGCTGTGGATCATGTAAAGCATATGATTGCGCTTGGAAGAGATACGTTCCGGGACGGAAAGATCAGCTACCGCCTCGTGGAGGAGACTTGTGGTGTTCTGGAAGATTTTGTCCGAATCATGAAGGAATATCAGGTCGAGGACTACCGTGCCTACGCGACGAGTGCGATGCGTGAGGCGCGCAACAGCCAGATCGTGCTTGAGCAGATCCGTGTGCGGACAGGCATTGAGGTCAAGATCATCAGCAACTCCGAACAGCGTTTTATCAGTTACAAGGCGATTGCGGCGAAGGAGGTAGAATTTCAGAAAATCATCCAGCAGGGAACTGCGATCGTGGACGTCGGTTTCGGAAGTATGCAGGTATCTCTGTTTGACAAGGATGCACTTGTCATGACGCAGAGCCTTCCTCTCGGTGTTTTACGTCTGAAAGAATTTCTTGCAAATGCGCGTGCGAGCGCAGAAGTGGAGCATTCTCTGGTCAAAGAACTTGTGGACAATGAGCTGATGACATTTCGCAAGATGTACTTAAAAGACAGAGAATTTAAGAATGTGATTGCAATCGGAGAGCCGATTCTGACCCTCTACTACAAGACAGAGGCCGGAAAGCGAAAAGAACAGCTGACGGCGGAGGAGTTTGACCATTTTTATGCGAGAATCAAGTCGATGACAAAAGATCAGCTTGAGGATGCGTTTGATGTCAACGGAGAGTATGCACAGATGCTTTTCCCAACGGCGTCGATTTACAAGCGGATGCTTGACATCACCGGCGCACAGATGATCTGGGTTCCGGGAATCCGCATGGTTGATGGCATGGCAGCAGAGTACGCCGAAGACAAGAAAATGTTGAAATTTAACCACGATTTCTCGAACGACATCATTGTGGCATCGAAAAATATCGCAAGACGATACAAATGTCAGATGTCACACGTTCAGGCAGTTGAAGATTCTGCACTCAAGCTGTTTGACACGCTCAAGCGTTACCATGGAATGAAATCGAGAGAGCGCCTTCTGCTTCAGATTGCCGTGAATCTGCACGCATGCGGAAAATTTGTGACGATGCGAGATGCCTTAGATTGTGCCTATAACATCATCATGTCGACGGAGATCATCGGTCTGTCCCATGTGGAGAGGGAGATCGTTGCCAATGTGGTCAAGTATCACGATCAGAAATTCCGCTACAATGAGGTGGAAGTCTCCGCGAAGCCGTCGAGAGACAGCCGTCTGGTGAATCCGGAAAATCTGACATTGATGATCGCAAAGCTGACCGCAATTCTTCGACTCGCAAATTCGATGGACCGCAGTCACTTGAATAAGCTGGCGGACTGCAAGCTGAATGTGCGGGAAAATCAACTTGTGATTTCAACGGATTACAGTGGAGATGTGACACTTGAGGCGATTTCCATTGCGGAGAAAGGTGATTTCTTCGAGGAAATTTTCGGAGTGCGTCCGGTACTTCGGCAGAAAAAGAAAGTGTAGGGAATGAAGGTGACGGTGAAAATGGCAGAAAAAATGGTGGAAAAGAGTACAAAGACAGAGAAGATGACAAAAGTAGATAAGGCAGATAAGACAATTAAAGTAGATAAGGCAGAAAAAACAGAGAAGACCGGGAAACAGGAAAAGCTGGAGAAAGCCGGAAAAGTGGACAAGATGGAGTTGGCAGAGAGAGATTACACCGATCCGAAAAACTATGTAAACCGTGAACTCAGTTGGCTGGAGTTCGATTTTAGAATTTTGAATGAGGCGCGGGACAAATCGATTCCGCTGTTTGAGAGACTGAAGTTTTTAAGTATCACTGCCTCAAATCTCGATGAGTTTTTTATGGTTCGCGTGGCATCTCTGAAAGATCAGGTGCATGCGCGCTATAAGAAGCCGGATATTGCGGGTCTCAGACCGGAGGAACAGCTTGCAAAGATCGGAGAGAAGACGCATGAGTTTGTGAATCTTCAGTATTCGACATACAGCCGTTCTCTGCTCCCGGCGCTGAAACAGCAGGGACTTTGTGTCGTCTGGGAACACGAGGATCTCGACGAGAAGGATGGAGAGTTTGTTGACCGTTTCTTCCACGAGAATGTCTATCCGGTGCTGACACCGATGGCTGTGGATTCCTCCCGCCCGTTCCCGCTGATTCGCAACAAGTCGTTAAACATTGCGGCCCTCGTTCAGAAGAAGGGCGATGAGAAGGAGAAAGATCTCGAATTTGCGATGGTTCAGGTTCCGTCTGTGCTTCCGCGCATCGTGGAGCTGCCGGAGGGTGAGGATGGAGAGCACCGTGTGATCCTTCTCGAGGAGATCATTGAGCGCAATATGAAAGATCTCTTCCTGAACTATAATATCGTGAGTGCGCATCCGTTCCGCATCATGAGAAATGCCGATTTCACCCTCGATGAGGAGGAGGCAGAAGACCTGCTTGTGGAGATCCAGAAACAGCTCAAGAAGCGCCAGTGGGGCGAGGTTATCCGTCTTGAGGTCGAGGAGAAAGTTGACCGTCGTCTGTTGAAGATTCTCAAGCGCGAGCTCTCTGTCGGTGAGGAGGATATTTACGAGATCAATGGCCCCCTTGATTTGACCTTCCTGATGAAAATGTATGGAATGGCAGGATTTGAGGGACTCAAATCCCCGTCTTACACGCCTCAGCCGGTTCCGGAATTGATGAATGACGACGATATTTTTGCAAACATCCGAAAAGGAGATATTCTCCTTCATCATCCATATGAGACCTTCGATCCGGTTGTGAATTTCGTGCGCTCTGCATCGAAAGACCCGAATGTGCTCGCAATTAAGCAGACGCTTTACCGTGTCAGCGGTCATTCTCCGATTGTTGCGGCCCTTGCCGAGGCGGCAGACAACGGAAAACAGGTTTCCGTTCTCGTTGAGCTGAAAGCGCGATTCGATGAGGAAAATAATATCAACTGGGCAAAGATGCTTGAGAAGGCGGGCTGTCACGTTATCTATGGTCTTGTCGGTCTGAAGACTCACTGCAAGATTACGCTTGTCGTGAGAAGAGAGGAAGACGGAATCCGCAGATATGTCCATCTTGGAACCGGAAACTACAACGATTCGACTGCAAAACTCTACACGGATTGCGGTCTCATGACCTGTGCGCCTCAGTATGGAGAGGACGCAACCGCGGTCTTCAATATGCTTTCGGGATATTCCGAGCCACCGACATGGAACAAGCTGTCCCTCGCACCGCTGTGGCTTCGCAGCCGTTTTATCAAGATGATTCGAAGAGAGACGGAGCATGCGCGCCAGGGACGGTCGGCACACATCATGGCGAAGATGAATTCCCTGTGTGATAAGGAGATCATCGCAAATCTCTATGAGGCTTCGTGCGCGGGCGTGAAGATTGAGCTTGTCGTGCGCGGAATTTGCTGTCTGCGGGCAGGAGTTCCGGGGCTTTCCGAGAACATCAGTGTGCACTCGATCGTCGGAAATTTCCTTGAGCATGCAAGAATTTTCTACTTTGAAAATGATGGTTCCTCGGAGGTCTACATGGGAAGTGCAGACTGGATGCCGAGAAACCTTGACAAGCGTGTCGAGATCATGTTCCCGGTTGAAGATCCAGAACTCAAGGAACGAGTGATTCACATTCTCAAAGTTCAGCTTGAGGACAATGTGAAGGCACACATTTTACAGCCGGATGGAACGTATGAGAAGGTAGACAAACGCGGAAAGACGCTTGTGATGGCGCAGAACCAGTTTTGCGAGGAGGCAATTGCAAATGCCAGGGCGTACAATGCAGGAAATGACGTTCACAACACGAGAGTTTTTGTGCCGGCAGAGGCATAGTGAGAGACATATCCGGTCAATTTCAGAGTATTTGAAAGATTTAGGGGAAGATGGAAAATCTTCCCCTTTTTGTTAGAAAAAAGTAAGGCACGGGCAGTTGTTTTATGTTAAAATTAAAGAGCAAATTATGACAAAAAATACAAAATCATTGATATACATAAACAGGATTGAATGAAGATAGAGAAAAACAGCCGAACATTTTCGGTTGCATTTTGTATGGGGAGGAAAAAGAAATGGCAGAGACTAGCATTCTGGTAGTGGACGATGAGCAGGAGATCGCGGATCTCGTGGAGATTTATCTGGTCAGCGACGGGTATAAGGTATTTAAGGCAAACAATGCACAGGAGGGACTGGAGATCCTCGACAAGGAGGACATTCAGCTCTGCCTTCTGGACATCATGATGCCGGGGATGAACGGACTTGAGATGTGCAAGAAGATCCGTGAGACGAACAACATTCCGATCATCATGCTGAGCGCGAAGTCCACGGATCTCGACAAGATTCTGGGACTTGGAACCGGAGCTGATGACTATGTGGTCAAACCGTTTAATCCGCTTGAGCTTACCGCGCGAGTTAAGTCCCAGCTTCGCCGTT
>ERZ773264.4182-NODE-4182-length-10463-cov-2.425538_pt1 | contig 10463 bp, 8 predicted proteins | sample MGYA00511910_ERZ773264 | MGnify/ENA primary metagenome ERZ773264 (study PRJEB29015, sample SAMEA2737739) | human gut metagenome | biome: human gut; feature: human-associated habitat; material: faeces | place: China | collected 2012 ... | reverse complement strand
CTCCGCCCAGTCGATCTGCGTATAGCGTTCGTCGCCGGTGCGCCACACGGCGTCGACGGCCTCGAACGCCTCGCCCGTGAAGTAACTGGGCAGGTAATGGTAGTTGTCGGGACGGGGCGTCGAAGCGTCGTACCAGGCCAGCGAACTCTGGCACCGTATGCCCGTCTCGACCGCGGCGGATGCCCGCAACAGCGTCGACCCGCCGATCCGGCCGCAATAAGCGACGATACCCAGCGGCAACCCCTCGCGCCGTACCCTGCTGTTACGCACATCGCCCGCCTGACGCCCCCATGCGGGATTGTAGTAATTGGAACCCCGCAGCATAAACGCCTCCTCCACCGAAGAGGAACGCAAACCGCGCTCGGCAAACGGCACGACGAACACCGCCGTCCAGTATCCGTCGCCCCTCGTGCGGCGGCCGACGCGCAGGGCGGCTGTCGTCTGCCGCGTATAAACGCCGTCGACGAGCGCATCGCGCCCGAAACGCCCGTCGACAGTCACGGCCAGGTGCCACCTGCGGGGCAGTTCGAACGCCAGCGAGCCTTCGGCACCGGCGCGATAGTTGCGGGTCGCCGCACGCAGGGCCAGCGCCCCGCCCGGCACCGGATCGTATTCGGTGAGCGACACCGCCGTCGCTCCGGCACCGACCGAAAGCCTCCCGACCTGCGGACGTGCACCGGCGACATACCGCGTCTCGGCCTGCAACCGCCGAAGCGCGGTCAGATAACGCCACGACACCTCCGCACCTTCCAGCAAAACGGGCGACAAGGCATAGTCTTCGCCCCGCCGGCGATACGAAACAGCCGAAAAGCGGAATGCCGACACTTCCGCCCAAAGGTCGTCAGCCTGCTGCACGGCACGGTAAAAAAGCAGCGAATCGCTCTCCAATTCGGGCATCCGCTCCTCCTCGTAGGGTGCAAAGGGGTAATAGGGTTCGTCGTCGAACGCCTGCGCAAACGCGCCCGAACAGCGCAACAACAAAACCGAAAAGAGTATTTCACGAACTATTCGCACGGTTTATAAGCCTGATTATACTACAAATATAGCGATTTTCCCGATTATCCGCACACTGCGGGGGGGGGTATTGCTTTTTCGGAAAAGAATCGAGATATTTGTGGACAACAACCTGCAAAATACCTTGCACGACACTTCGCCGGCGCACCGTAACGCGTCGGTTCCAACACCTGACAAATGAAAAAACGAACGCTTCTCCTGCTGCTGTCGCTCCTGCCTCTGAACATGACCGCACAGCAGAAATTCCTGCTGCGCGGCCAAGTCGTCGACGCAGCGAACGACTCCCCCGTGAGCTTCGCCACGACGGCCCTGCTGCGCGATTCGACGGCCGTCGCCGCCGTCGCCGCCGATGCGCAGGGGCGGTTCGAACTCTCGGCGGAGGCCGCGGGCGACTACCGCCTGCAAATCACCATGGTGGGCTACAATCCCGAAACGCAGCCCGTCACGCTCCGCACTGCCGCGACCGATGCCGGTACGATCCGCTTGCGGCAGGGCGTGGACATCGACCAGGTGACGGTCACCATCCAGAAACCGCTCGTCACGGCCGACGCCGAGAAAACGACCTACTCGGTCGAAGACGATCCGCAGGCCGCATCGTCGACGCTCGAAGAGATCCTGCGCAAAGTGCCGCAGCTGACCATCGACGCCGAGGGCAACGTGAAGCTCAACGGGCAGAGCGATTTCAAGGTGCTGGTCAACGGACGGTCGTCGGCGATGTTCAAGAATTTCAAGGACGTGATCCGCAGTATGCCCGCCTCGCAGATCAAGAAGATCGAAGTCATCACCGAACCCTCGATGAAATACGACGCCGAAGGTGCGGGCGGCATCATCAACATCATCACCGCCCGCAAGGAGTTCGACGGCTACAACGGCAGCCTCAACTACAACACGGGACTCGACACCCGCCAGCAATACGGCGGAGCCTCGCTCTCCGTCCAGAAGGGCAAGTTCGCCGCTTCGGTCCAGGCGTTCTTCTTTCAGATGAACCGCAGGAACCGCCCCTACACATCGGAAAGCCGGCGCGAGAATTTCGCCTCCGAACAGCAGCGCTACCACACCTCCGAATCGACCGGCTACGGCAAGGGCCACAACGAATACGTCACGCTGAACCTGAGCTACCAACCCGATACGCTCAACCTCGTCACCCTCGAAGGATCGCTTTGGACAGGCGCATGGAAGAACAGCTCCGACACTCGGATCCGCATGTCCGACGCCGCCGAAACGCCGACCGTCGCCTACGACACGCACGACTACGACAACTACCCCTACACGGGATTTCAGGTCGGCGCCAACTACGAGCGGCGTTTCCGCAAGCCCGAACATACGCTCACTGTTTCGGACATGGTCGAGATCGACCCCGACAAGGGTTACAATCTCGTCACCTACGACGGCGTGCTGAACTACCCTTCTTCGCAACTCTACAAGCGCCATACGAGCCGGAGCTTCACGAACACCTTCCAGCTCGACTACTACAACCCGCTCGCGGAACACCACTACGTCGAAGCCGGCAGCAAATATATCTACCGGATCAACAAAGGCTACCAGAACGAGATCCCGTGGATCGATCCCGTCGGGTTCGATCCGACGAACATGACCAAGTACGACGACCTGCGGCAGCGGCAGCAGATCTTCTCGCTCTATTTCGGCTACGGGTTGAAATTCTCGAAGGTATCGGCGCGTGCCGGCGTGCGCATGGAGCGCACGTGGAACCATGCCGACGCCGACAACAGCCGGGAGGGAATCTACGATTACGGCAACCGCCTGCTGAACTTCATCCCCTACCTCAGCTTCACCTACAAACCGCGCGACGGGCACAACCTCTCGCTCTCGTATACCGAACGGCTGCGCCGTCCCTCGATCTCGATGCTGTCGACCTACCTCGACGACAGCGACCCTTACAATACCTCGCAGGGCAACCCCGATCTGGAAGCATCGACGACACATACGCTGTCGCTCAAATACAACTATTTCTCCCCCAAATGGAGCGGCACCTTCACCCTGTCGGGCCACCTGTCGAACGACGGCATTTCGAGCTGGACGAGCGTCGACGACCAGGGCGTCTCGCACACGACGTACAGCAACAACGTGCGCGAGCGCACGGCCAGCGCACGGCTTTCGGTCAACTACTCCCCCTCGGAGAAGTTCTCCTTCGCGCTGAACGGGCGGGGCGGTTACAGCCACTACCGGCTGCCCCAAGAGGAGATCTCCACCGAGGAGTTCACCTTCGACCAGAACCTCAACATGAACATCGCGCTCTGGAAAGCGGCCACCGTTTCGCTGGGCGAAGGATACAACAGCGGCAGCGCGAACCTGGGCCGCAAGTCGGGCGACTACTTCTACTCCTATGCCACCCTTTCGCAGAAGTTCTTCGACAAGAAGTTGCAGATTTCGGTCAGCTGCTACAACCCCTTCACCAAATACCAGACGTACAGCTCCACGGCGCAAACCCCGACCTATCGCTCGCAGAGCCGCAGCCGCAACCATTCGCGCCAGTTCTCGATCGGCGCCTACTGGCGCTTCGGAAAGCAGAACGTCCAGGTCAGGAAAACCCGCAAGTCGATCTCCAACGACGACATGATGGACGGCGGCAACAAGCAGGGCGGCAAACAGTAGATTGCCGGGCAGCCCGTCCGGAACCGGTGAACAGCGGCTGGCATGGAACCGCACCGACCGAAAAAGAGAGGAGCGTCGTTATCCGACGCTCCTCTCTTTTTCAGGTCTCCGACGCTCAGAGACTCCCCACCACGGCGCAGAGCAGATCCCAGAACTTCTGCACGGTGGCGATTTCCAGCCGCTCGTCGGGCGAATGCACGCCGCGCAGCGTCGGGCCGAACGACACCATGTCCAACTCCGGATATTTCTCCAAGAACAGCCCGCACTCCAATCCGGCATGGATGGCCCGTACTTTGGGCTTCACGGCGAAAAGCCGCTCGTAACACTGCTCCGTGACGTGCAGCAGGTACGAATCGGGATCGGGCGACCAGCCGGGATAACCGTCCGAATGAGCGACTTCGGCGCCGGAGAGCCGCAGCACCGCCTCGACGGTCTGTGCGGCATAACGCTTGGCGCTCTCCACCGACGAACGCTGCGACGTAGTGACCACGATCCCCTCGGCACCGAACTTCACCGATGCCAGATTCGACGAGGTCTCGACCAGCCCTTCGACGGCGTGCGACATCGCCAGCACGCCGTTAGGCAGACCGACGAGCGCCCCGACGAGCGACTGCATCGTCACGGGATCGAGTACCCATTCGACCCACTCGATTTTGTTCAGGGTCATCTGCAAATTGGGTTCGGTGTACTTGAACTCCTCGACGATCTCGACGGCGAACGCACGGCAGCGCTCGCACACGTCGCCGGCCGTCTCGGCGGGAACGCCGAAGACGGCCTCGCGCGGAATGGCGTTGCGCAGGTTGCCGCCGTCGAAACGGTTCAGCACCGGCCCGTAGGGCAGCAGCTCGTAAAGCAGCCGCGCCATCAGCTTGTTGGAGTTGGCGCGCCCCTTCTCGATGTCGTCGCCCGAATGGCCGCCGGCCAGCCCCTTGACGTCGATACGGAAATATTCGAACCCGTCGGGCGCCGGCGTCACCATCGGGCTGAATTTGGCCACGGTATCCACGCCGCCGGCGCAGCCGATAAAGAGTTCGCCCTCGTCCTCCGAATCGAGGTTGATGAGGTACTTCCCCGTCAGCATCCCCTCGCCCAGCCCGAACGCTCCCGTCAGGCCGGTCTCTTCGTCGACGGTGAAGAGCGCTTCGAGCGCCGGATGCGCGACGGTCGCGGAGGCCAGCATCGCCAGTGCGGCAGCCATGCCGATCCCGTCGTCGGCGCCGAGCGTCGTCCCCTCGGCACGCACCCACCCGTCGTCGATGCGGGTGCGGATCGCGTCGTGCTCGAAGTCGAACGCCACGTCCGAATTTTTCTCACAGACCATATCCATATGCGACTGGAGAATCACCGTCGGACGCCCTTCGTAACCGGTCGTCGCCGGTTTGCGGATCACGACGTTGCCCGTCTCGTCGCACCGGTACTCCAATCCGTGCTCCTTCGCCCAGCCTACCAGGTAGTCGCGTATCTTCTCTTCCTTCTTCGAGGGCCGCGGTACGCGCGTGATCGCCTCGAATTCCGTCCACACCTCGCAGGGTGCGAGTTTCGTCAAATCTGTCATCTCTGTTTCGGTTTGAATATGCACAAAATTACAAAAGAATATCCATTTTAAAGAGAAATTACTTAATTTTGTCTGATATAATCGAACACCATGATTCCGGACTACCAAACACTGATGCGGCCTCTGCTGGAATGTATTCAGGACGGACAGGAGCATCTCTTCAAAAACGTCATAGAGCAACTGGCCGACCGATTCGAACTCACACAGGAAGAACGGGAACAGTTAGCTCCCAGCGGCCATCGTGCACTTTTTTCAGGTCGCGTCGGCTGGGCAAAAACCTACTTAAAGAAGGCGGGACTGCTCGAACAGAGAAAAAGAGGGATACTCTCGATCACCTCTCTGGGAATAAAGGCTTTAAAATCCAAAAAGAAAATAGACGTAACCTACCTGACGGGATACCCGAATTTCGTCGATTTCTACGCCCCGTCGTCCCGCAACGACAAGACGCGGGAAAACGAGTGCGCGCCTGCTATCGATCCGGAATGCACGCCTCCAGTCACTCCGGAAGAGACGATCGCCCACGCCTACGAACAGATACACAATAAACTGTCGTCCGAACTGCTGGATGTCGTACTGATGCAGGATTTCGCATTTTTCGAACGGCTCGTCGTCGAGCTTCTGGTCAAGATGGGCTACGGCGGTTCGATTCAAGATGCGGGACAGGCAATCGGACGCACGGGAGACGAAGGAATCGACGGTATCATCAAGGAGGACAAGCTGGGTCTGGACGTCGTCCATATCCAGGCCAAGAAATGGAACAGGAACAATACGGTCGGACGTCCCGAATTGCAAAAATTCGTGGGTGCACTCGCCGGACAGGGAAGTACGAAAGGGATTTTTATCACCACTTCCTCTTTCACCAAAGAGGCGCAATCCTACAAACCCCAGGGAGTCAAACTGGTCAAAATCGACGGAGAGAAACTGACACAGCTCATGATCGAATACGGACTCGGGGTCACGACTGCGTTCTCTTATGAAATCAAACGGATCGACCGAGATTATTTCAACGACTTAGACGATTGATGCCCATGCTTTTCAGAATCGGACACGGATACGACGTACACGCATTGGCCGAAGGGCTGCCCCTCGTGCTGGGCGGCGTCGGGATCGAACACGACAAGGGGTGCGTCGCCCACTCGGACGGCGACGTGGTGATCCACGCCCTCTGCGACGCACTGCTGGGCGCCGCCGCGCTGGGCGACATCGGGCTGCATTTCCCCGACACGTCGGACGACTACAAGGGTATCGACTCGAAACTGCTGCTGCACCGCGTCGCGGAGCTGCTCGCCCAAAAAGGCTACCGCATCGGCAACGTCGACTGCACGATCCGGATGCAGCGACCCAAACTACGCCCCCACATCGACCGGATGCGCCGGACGCTGGCCGACGTCATGGGAATCGGTGTCGACTGCGTTTCAGTCAAGGCCACCACGACCGAGCGGCTCGGCTTCGAGGGCCGCGAAGAGGGCATCTCGGTCTCGGCCGTAACGCTCATCTACCGGGAATAACTTTCGGGACTATCCTTCTCTGAGTCGCATCGCCGTCCATAGCCGGCGAAGGATGCGTGCGAACTCTTGCGAACAGAGCATATCCCTGTGTCGGGTAGCTGCGGACTGCCGTTCTTCGGACAATCAGGGAAAACGTTTTCGCTAAGCCATGTACAGAGCCGAACTTGTTCAGACTGTGCCGAGGCGAAAAAAAATGGAGAAAGAAACGCCATACGCAATCATCGCAACAACACGAAACGGGATCGGGATAATTCCATACGATTCTTCCGCTGCGGCCGCACCAAAGTGCCAAAATGACAGTTCAACGTTCCGATGCTGCCAAACCGACACTCGTAAGCCCCCCAAAAGGGAATATCTTTCGAATCATGCAACAAACTGATTATCATATACAGTAATATATTTTATTAAATTTTCTGAAAAATTTATTAAAAATATTTACCAACTTACCTTTATTTGTATTATCTTTGCATCGGTTAAGGTTAGAAAACAGATCCGCCGCAGAGGCGACTCGAACGCGGATCGCAATTCAGGTTAAGTATGGTACGAATGATCAAAAACACCGTGGTTGCCTCGCGGACGCTGAAGAGCAACCTCACCAACAAACTGTTGGACATGATGACCTCCGACTGGTTCCTCAAAGTTCTGGAATCGAACAAGTCGAACATCGATTAGGGAAGAGATCACGAAAGAGCGGTCTCTTTCTTTTTTTTCAGACAATCCGATCGCGGGCGCAGGCCCCGCTCACAATAAACCCCGGTTCGCAAGGAAGCCGGGGTTTTCGTATCGCAGAAAGGGCTCCGTCACTTCGCCGGAACATCTTCCGGCTGCGCCTCGGCGGACGGAAGCCGCCCTTCGCCGCGAGCCGAATCGGCCAGCGGCCGTGCCTGGAATTCGCGCACCGGCACGCCGTACATCAAGCGGATCGGCCGTTGGACCCTCACGCTGTCCGCACGGCTGTCTGTACTCTTCGCGGTCTCCTTCACGCCCGAACAGGCCGCTCCGAAACCCAGCAGGGCGAGCAGCGCAGTTATGATTCTGGCATTCATATTCTTAGTTCTATCGGTCACGTTTCTTGCCGAATTCACAGACAAATATATGCATAATTTCGCATTTTTTCATGAATCGGTTCAAAAAACAAGCCAAAAAGTTTTGACATTCAATTGTTTTTATTTTACTTTGCCAGACAAATCTATTATTCTATTTTTATGAAAGGCAAAGTTAAATGGTTCGATGGCAAGAAAGGCTACGGATTCATTACTGGCGAAGACGGTAAGGAAGTGTTCGTTCACTACTCGGGCATCGTCAAAGACGGTTTCAAGGCTCTCAACGAGAAGCAGGAAGTTGAATACGAACTCGGCGAGGGCAGCAAGGGCATTCAGGCGATCAATGTGAAAGTAGTTGAGTAACAATCATACATTTTCACCCAGTGGTGGACGGTCCGCACGAAGCGGACCGTCCTTCTTTTTCAAAACGCCGTGCCGACGGAGAGGAAAGACGCCCCTCGCCGCTCGGAAACGGAAACGGAACTCCTTGCCGTCCGGCATACGACGGACTGCCCCCGCCCGCATTCCGGGAAAACCGGCCGGCGACGGACAAAGGTAGATTTTTGCCCCGACCGGCCGGAATTTTGCCGAGGATTGTTTCGGGTTTATTAAAATATTTTGTAATTTTGGACGCGAAAAGAACAGATTCGGAACATCTGAACAATCATAACTTTAAAGCACTATGAAAGAGGCAATTGCAATTCTTACAGGTGGCGGTCCCGCACCGGGCATGAATACGGTGGTGGGCAGCGTCGCCAAAACGTTCCTTGCCAAAGGGTATCGCGTGATCGGTCTGCACTACGGTTATTCGGGTCTTTTCAATCCCTCGCCCCGCTACGAAGACCTGACTTTCACGCAGGCCGACTACATCTTCAATCAGGGCGGTTCATACCTCACGATGAGCCGTTTCAAACCGACCGACAAGGATTTCGAGGAGAATTTCAACCTCAATTTCTTCACCGAGAACAACGTCAAGCTGCTCGTGACCGTCGGTGGCGACGACACCGCGTCGACGGCCAACCGCATCGCCAAGTTCCTCGAAGCGAAGCACTACCCCATCGCCAACATCCACGTCCCGAAGACGATCGACAACGACCTGCCGCTGCCGGCCGGCACGCCGACGTTCGGCTACCAGTCGGCTAAGGAGGGCGGAACGGTCATCGGCCGCGCCGTCTACAACGACGCACGCACGTCGGCCAACTGGTTCGTCGTAGCGGCCATGGGCCGTTCGGCGGGGCACCTCGCCTTCGGCATCGGCTCGGCCTGCCACTACCCGATGATCGTCATTCCGGAGATGTTCAACAAGACGGAGATCACCGTCGAGAAGATCGTCAACCTGGTGATTTCGTCGATCATCAAGCGCAAGATCATGGGCATCGACTACGGCGTGGCCATGATCTCGGAAGGTGTGTTCCACGCCCTGAGCGATGAAGAGATCAAGAAATCGGGCATCCATTTCTCCTACGACGAGCACGGACATCCCGAACTGGGCAAAGTATCGAAGGCGCATATCTTCAACGAGATGCTGGAAAACAAGCTCAAAGAACTGAAAATCAAGGTAAAGTCGCGTCCCGTAGAGATCGGTTACGAAGTACGCTGCCAGACTCCGATCGCCTACGATCTGGTCTACTGCTCGGAGTTGGGCATGGGCGTCTACAAACTCTTCTCGGAGGGCAAGACGGGCTGCATGGTCTACATCAGCCAGGACGGCTTCGTGTCGCCGCTCTATCTCAAAGACTTGCAGGATCCCGCCACGGGCAAGATTCCGCCCCGTCTGGTCAATATCGACTCGGACAAGATCCAGCAGGTAATCGACAACCTGATGAATTACATCACGCCGGCCGACTACGAGGCCGCCAAGGCGTACGTGGCCGACCCCGAAGTCTTCGATTTCAAGAAGATTCTCAACTGGTAGCACGCTGCCGAACCCGAAAGAAAACACTGCGGCAGCCGATCCGGTCTACCGCAGCGTTTTTTTCAATCCTTATCCCAACCGACCATGAACTCCGACAAAAGAGCCGAACGGGAGCAACACCGAGCCTGGCTACGCGAATGCATCGCCCGCTGCCGCGCGGAGGTCGCCCGCTACGAAAAGGCCGTCGAACGACGCCCGAACACCTACCGTCCCAGACTCGCAGAGGCACAGCATACGCTGGGAAAATTCTACTGGTGGCGCCACACGCCCGCCTCCTACCGCACGGCGCTTCGCCTGTTCACGCAGGCGCTCCGCAACTACGACAGCTACCGGGGGCGGCGCGACCTGACGCTCAACCGCCTTACGCTGATGAGCGATCTCCAACAGTTGAGCCTTCGTCTCGACGACGACCGCGCCGAGGAGGTGCTGCTCGGCCTGCTATCCGCTTACGAAAGCATGGCCGCCGCTGCACCGCTCGTCTACGGCGAGGACGTAGCCTCGACGCTCTGGCAGTTGGGAAACCTCCATGCCGACGCACGGCGCTTCGGCGAGGCCGAACGCATGTACCTGCGTGCATTGGACAAACACGCCGAGTTCGACGGGGAAGACCCGCACCGCTACCGTCCCGCAACGGCACAGTGCCGACGATCGCTAGGACGACTCTACGAGGAGATGCACGACGATGCCCGCGCCGAAGAGGCCTACCTCGCATCGGCCGCCATACTGCGCGAACTGTGCGAAGATCCCTTCGAACGGTGCAACCATCTTCGTTCGCTGGCCCGTACCCTCGTGTTGCTGGCCGACCTCTGTGAACG
>ERZ773264.4171-NODE-4171-length-10491-cov-4.198639_pt1 | contig 10491 bp, 8 predicted proteins | sample MGYA00511910_ERZ773264 | MGnify/ENA primary metagenome ERZ773264 (study PRJEB29015, sample SAMEA2737739) | human gut metagenome | biome: human gut; feature: human-associated habitat; material: faeces | place: China | collected 2012 ... | reverse complement strand
CGAGAGGCGGAGTTTCAAAAACTAGCGGCAACGAGTGGAAATCACAAGAGTACGTAATCGAAAACCATGACCAATATCCGCGTAAAATGTGTTTCGACGTATTCGGCGCGGACAAAATCGAGCAGTTCAATATTCAGATGGGCGAAGAACTGACCGTATCATTTGATATTGACGCCCGTCAATGGCAGGATCGTTGGTTCAACAGTATCCGTGCATGGAAAGTCGAACGTGTAGGCGCAGGCGCTCCAATGGCTCCGGGTGCTCCCGTTCCTCCTCCGGCTCCGTCCGCTACTCCGGAATTTACTCTGGGCGACGCGAAAGACGATCTGCCTTTCTAAACAAAAAAAATCAAGGCGTAACGATACGCACTGAAAAACTCCCGGTGAATTTGATTTCTGCCGGGAGTTTTTTTTATGCCCGCACTTTGTAAAGATTCCGTCCACAGGTAAACACTTCTCAGCCCACAGATGAACAACACCCGGACACGGGCTCAGGGGAATAAGCCCACAGGTGAAAAAAGGTCAGCAATAACGTCGGCAACCAAAACCCAGAAATACTATCGCTGATAGTATTTCTATTCTCTTCTAATCTCTTCTTTTCTCTTCTCTTGGGTTATGGTTGGGTTATGGTTGGGTTTTTGCGCCCTGCCAGAAGGCGTTTCAGCGCTTTTAGTTTTTGCAAAAACAGTGTTTTTTCGCAGGTAGTTTTTTCACCTGTTTTTCCTCTTTTCAAATCCGGTTTTTCTCCGTTCGGAAATCTTTTTCCAATCAACCCGAAATGATTTTTCCAGCTTGTCTTTAGTCGGCTTTATACTTCAAAACGATGGTGGGATATGCCACTTCATCAGCACAAGTAAACTGAGCAAAAAGTATGAAATTGCGAAAAAATTCCGCATTGCGCACAAAGAAATCGGGCACGAAACAGACCTGTTTTTCCACTTGCCGGAAGAGGTGTTCGAAATCTGCCATCAGCATAAAATGATAAGAATCGGACAGGTTACTCATCCCCGCTTTATAGGTAACAGCACTGTCAAGCACTTCGCCTTTATCCAACCGGAGTATATAGTCCGACAGACTGTCTTCGTCCGGTGCTAATAATAAACGACCGGCATAAAAGGCAGCGTACAGCTCCGAAGCCGACTCCACGAAACTAGAAAGTTGCGTAAACAACGTTGTCTGAGGCAGTCGGTAGACAGGATAGGCTTTATCCGCAGTATAACAAAAAGTTATACGGGGATTCTTATGCCTTTCTACAGTGGATGCCGTATTTGTCAGGGAGCGCATCATCCTCTCAGCCTCCGTCACATCGGGCACAGAAAGACTCAGCACAGACGCCGCGTCCCGCAATGTATCTTCCCGTTGGAAAAGACAGGTCACCAAATCATGCCCGGTGTTTTCCATCAGATAACGCGAGATTTCACGGTTTCTTTCCTGCATTCCGCTATCATCGTCCACCCCTGCCGGTATATATTCACGACTGTCGCCATAGGCAAGCAGAGAGTTCCAGTCCGTGACACTTTGTTTGCTAAAATAGAAAGTGGTGGAAGGCAACACTTCGCCCGGAAATCCTTTGACAGATTCTTGTTGCCGAAGCTGGTTGATAAAGGCGATACAGGTATCCGGATCATGACTGACACCTGTAAAATAGACATAATCGTCCTTCATCTTCATGTCAAACTCCGTCCACCCTATCATGCCGTTCACACGGGTATAAATGGTAGCGACCGCTCTGCTTTTTTTCGGTGCGTTTATCTGCATGAAAGCAGGATCATCCGTCAGAGAATCTCCCTTCTTGCAGGTATCAATGACTTCTTCTATCAGTTTTTTCTGGAAGCTCAACACCATGAAATCGGACGTGAGATAGCAAGCGAGGAAATCACCGTCCGCCATCGGGTAGATTATTATCTTTTCTCCTTTGTAATCGAAGGTTTTCGGCGGATAGAGTGATGAAATGTATTTTTGCACGAATCTGTCTATCAGCTCTTTATCACCTTCTCCCAATCTGCAATAGAGCACTTGGTCGCGTTCGCTGTCCGGAGCATGGAAACTTATCAGCATTTGATTCATTTGCCGACTCAATCCGTGGGGACTATCTTCGGAAAGTTCGTACAGGGAATGTTTTAAGTAGGAAAACAGCTTGGATACATACAGGTATTGCCGTTCTTTGCTGCAAGTCAGATTATCGGTTTCAGTCACAAACTCAAGCACATCATCGGTAGCAAACACTGCCGAAGTAGTGGCGGGAACCAGCTCGTAAAGATTGAAATTTCTCTGTCCGTCAGCCGCCGACAGCCTGAAAAAAGAGTACATGACGAAACCTGCGCACAGAAGTACAACAGAAGAAGTGACCGCTATTTTCACTATCGTACGAAGTTTCATAATATTTGCTGTTTATCTGCTCGGTGCAAAAATAATAATTTCTACAAAGAAAACAAAACTTTTGCTAAAAAATCCGCCGGTAATTAAAGAAGGATTTCCAATCCGTCAAATGCCAGGTGAATATTCTCCGGAAGTCTCCGTTCAGCTTCGGCATGCAAGCCCATATCATGACTCATGTGTATAAAGTATGTCTTCTTTGCCTGAATGCGCCGCGCAACCGCCAAAGCCGCCTCCAGATTCTGATGTGTAGGATGCGGGGCTATGCGGAGTGCATTCACAATCAGAACATCCACGCCTGCCAATTGTTCATAGGATTCTTCGGGCATGGTCAGCATATCGGTGATATAACCGAGTTTTCCGATCCGGTATCCGAGAATCGGCAACCGCCCGTGCATCACACGCAGGGGAAGCACTTCGGTATGGTTTATGTAAAAGGGTTGTCCCGCCACAATCTCTTGCAAAGGAATATTAGGGACACCGGGATACGAATGTTCCACAAAACAATAGGGCATACGCGAACGCAATCCGCGTGCTACGTATTCTTCCGCATAAATAGGAACTGAACCAAACTGGCAGAACGGACGAAGATCGTCCAGACCGCCCACATGATCGTAATGCTCATGCGTAATGAGCACTCCGTCTATCTTCTCGAAAGGGAGATGCAGTACTTGCTCCCGAAAGTCGGGACCGCAATCTATCAATATGCGCGCATCTTCCGTCTCTACAATGGCAGAGGCACGCAACCTGTTATCTTTCGGATCGGCAGAAGTACAAACTGCACATGTGCAACCAATCTGGGGCACTCCTGTCGATGTTCCACTTCCAATGATTCTTACCTTCATACTTCATTAAATTACGTTTACTTCCGGGTGGATATCGATACCGAATTTATCGCGTACTGAAGCCCGCACCGCATCTGAGAGTGCGACAATGTCACTGCCTTTCGCTCCACCCCGATTCACCAGCACCAATGCTTGTTTATCGTGGACGGCGGCAGGTCCTAAGGATTTTCCTTTCCATCCGCATTGGTCGATCATCCATCCGGCAGGGATTTTCACACGCCCGTCAGGAAGCTCATAGTAAGGTATGCGGGGATAGTCCCGCTGCAAGGCTTCCAGCTTTTCTTTCGCCACAATGGGGTTCATAAAGAAACTGCCTGCATTTCCCGTCACTTTCGGGTCGGGCAGTTTGCTTTCGCGAATCTCAATAATCACTTTACGGACAATGGGCAATGTCGGTGCAGGATACTTTGCAAGTTCCTGGCGAATCGTTCCATAGTCCAGCGTGTACCGTTCTTCTTTACTAAGACGGAAGCGGACATAGGTGACAAAAACGGATTTGTTCTCAGGACGCTTGAAAATGCTGCTACGATAGGCATACTCGCATTCTTCGACAGAGTAAACACGCCCGTATCCTTGAACGTTCACTGTCTCTACCGCCGTTATCAGGTCTTTCACCTCCACTCCGTAGGCTCCGATATTTTGCACGGCACTCGCTCCCACCTCACCGGGAATCAACGAAAGATTCTCCGCTCCATACCATCCATGCTCCACGCAACAGGCTACAAAATCATCCCACACAACTCCCGCACCGACACGCAGGGATACGGTCTGAGAGTCTTCGGCCGTCACTTCGATACCTCCGATGCGGGAATGCAGTATCAGCCCGTCGTAGTCTTTGGTAAACAGCAGATTGCTGCCGCCGCCAATATGCAAAAAAGGTGTCGTAACGGCACCTTGCGCAATATACTCCTTCAGTTCCGCTACTGAGGCGTATTCCAGAAAACGGGAGGCACTGACATCAATGCCGAAGGTATTGTAGGGCAAAAGAGAATACATAATCTATCTGTTTAAAAAAGTTATATACTGGTGTCTTCAAACTTATACAGCTCCCATCCTCCGGCTTTCCGACGGAAGTACAGGATGTTGGAGAAACCGTTGCCGATACCTTTCAACGCAAGAATCTTCGTTGTCGAGTTATCATCGTTTCTCTGTCCGTAGTTGATATTGGAGAGACGTTCGGAAGGAAGTTCCGGTTTGAAGGCAAACCATTGATCCCGGTCGAGCGTTGTCTCCAGAATGGAGAAGTCGTCATCCGGATCGCAGGTAACAAAAATCAACGGTTCGCGTATGCGCCGACTCTGGAAAAGGCTGTCGACGGCAAAACGGCCGAAGAACTCCACAAAGTCCTCATTGTCGTCCTGCTCGATAGGACGCAAATTGATGGCTTCCAGCATCCACGCTCCTTTGATGCGTTCAAAGTAATACTTTTTCATCATCCGTGTCTTCACGAATATCCACTCCACTTGCACAGAGGTAAGCGCAGTATCTCCTACTAAATCCATATCTTCTTCTTTATCAAACAGGAGCGTATAGTAATGCTGCTTGGTAAATAAGTCGTCATGCTTCCAACGGTGTTCGTCGATGTTCAGCTTCTTGTCTCCATTGTAGTAGGGCAACGGAAACTTCACACGCTGACGCTGCAACACGTCGTCGGAGGCAAAATTATAGATGAAATCGTCGAAAGACTCGTCGGCCTGTATAGGCTGCGGCTCTTCCGGCAATTCTTCCTGGTGGACTGAATCGGTTTTGTACCGGATGGAATCCACCTCTTTTGTAATAGATGCGAAGGGGTCAATCTTAGCTTTCTTGTTTCCACAGGAACTCAGCATACCGAGCAGTATGACCCCTGCAATTAGTTTTTTCATTATTTTAATTTCTCTCGTAACTTTTCAAGCATATCCACCGTCATGCTTTCCAAATCGTAGGCGGGCTTCCATCCCCACTCTTCGCGAGCACAGGTGTCGTCCAGACTGTCGGGCCAGCTATCGGCTATGCGCTGCTTCAAGGGGTCTATTTCATAAACCATCTCAAACTGCGGCACGTGCTTCTTGATTGCCTGGTATATCGTTTCCGGGTCGAAACTCATGGAAGCGATATTGAAAGCATTGCGGTGTATCAGTCTTTCCGACTCAGCTTCCATCAGTGTGATCGCCGCGTTCAGCGCATCCGGCATATACATCATATCCATCAAAGTGCCTTGCTTAATGGGGCACACAAACTTCTCTCCTTTCACTGCCGAATAGTAAATATCGACAGCATAGTCGGTCGTGCCTCCTCCCGGAGGGGTCACATTCGAAATAATGCCCGGAAAACGGACAGCACGGGTATCGACACCGTATTTATTAAAATAGTAGTCGCTCAGCAACTCTGTCGTTACTTTCGTGACTCCATACATGGTACGCGGACGCTGGATCGTGTCTTGCGGCGTCTTGGTGTGAGGCGTACTTGCACCAAACGAGCCGATAGAACTGGGAGTGAACACCGCGCATCCTTGTTCACGTGCCACTTCCAGCACATTCCATAATCCATCAATACCTATCTTCCAAGCCAATTTAGGTTTCGACTCGGCAACTACGGACAACAGGGCAGCCAAATTATAAATCGTATCAATGTGATACTCTTTTACCACAGATGCCACCGCCTGCGCATCCGTCACATCAGCAATTGCCGAAGGACCGGACTCTTTCAATTCTCCTTTAGGCTCTGCACCCGGTATATAACCTGCTACAACATTTGTATTTCCATAGCGTTTACGTAACTCCATTGTAAGTTCGGACCCGATCTGTCCGGTAGCTCCAATAATCAAAATGTGTTCCATTTTTTTTCTGACTTAGAATAATAAGCTTAAATAGTGCGCAAAGTAAGCACTTTTTTTTCAGATTTTAATCAAAAAGACATTGTTATTCCAAGAAAAATTGTGTCCTTTGCAATATAACTTAATCACCCAAACACTATGTACGGTAAAATGCAAGAATATCTCCGCCAAACATTGGCTGAAATCAAGGAAGCCGGACTTTATAAAGAAGAACGACTGATTGAAAGTGCGCAGCAAGCTGCCATCACTGTAAAAGGTAAGGAAGTATTAAACTTCTGCGCAAACAACTATCTAGGATTGTCCAATCATCCCCGATTAATCAAGGCTTCGCAGGAAATGATGAACAACCGTGGATACGGAATGTCTTCCGTCCGTTTCATTTGCGGAACACAAGATATACACAAAGAACTGGAAGCTGCCATCTCGGACTATTTCCAGACTGAAGACACGATTCTGTATGCTGCCTGCTTTGACGCTAACGGCGGTGTATTCGAACCACTTTTCTCTGAAGAGGATGCCATTATCTCGGACTCGCTAAACCATGCTTCTATCATTGACGGGGTACGTCTTTGCAAAGCAAAACGTTACCGTTATGCCAATGCTGACATGAAAGACTTGGAAAGATGTCTGCAAGAAGCGCAGGCACAACGTTTCCGTATTGTTGTTACGGACGGTGTGTTCTCAATGGATGGCAATGTAGCTCCGATGGATCAGATTTGTGATCTTGCCGAGAAATACAATGCGTTAGTAATGGTGGACGAGTCTCACTCTGCCGGTGTGGTAGGTGCCACTGGTCATGGCGTAAGCGAGTTGTATAAGACTCACGGACGTGTAGATATTTATACCGGAACGTTGGGTAAGGCTTTCGGCGGTGCACTGGGAGGATTTACCACCGGTCGTAAAGAGATTATCGATTTGCTCCGTCAACGTAGTCGCCCGTATTTGTTCTCCAACTCATTGGCTCCGGGTATCATCGGTGCAAGTCTTGAAGTTTTCAAGATGCTGAAAGAGAGCAATGCACTGCATGACATGTTGGTTGAAAATGTAAACTACTTCCGCGATAAGATGACGGCTGCCGGATTTGATATTAAACCGACACAAAGTGCTATCTGTGCTGTTATGCTGTATGATGCGAAGTTATCCCAGATTTACGCTGCACGCATGCAGGAAGAAGGAATCTATGTGACAGGTTTCTACTATCCGGTAGTGCCGAAAGATCAGGCCCGCATCCGTGTACAGATTTCTGCAGGACACGAAAAAGCACATCTTGACAAGTGTATCGCTGCCTTTATCAAGGTAGGTAAAGAACTCAACGTATTGAAAGCGGAATAACTCCGAAGCAAGGTTTCCTTGCGGAATCTATATTTTAGGCGCGGATTACACGGATCACACAGATTTCACGTATCTTACACAGTTGCTTTATAACAAGCTTCATTCTAAAAAACGTATAATACGTGAAATCTATGTAATCTGCACCTAAATTCTCTTTTATAAAATGAATTTTGAACCGCTACTTGACTACAAAAAATAGATTATGGAAGAACTGACCCTCACTACTCCTGCCCTACTTTTCTCGGCAGTTTCATTGATTTTGTTGGCTTACACCAACCGTTTCTTATCGTATGCCCAACTTGTGCGCCAACTGCGTGACCGCTACGTGGAGAACCCTTCGGATATCACTGAAGCTCAAATCGAGAACTTACGGAAACGGTTGAACCTGACCCGTACAATGCAAGGACTGGGTATTGCAAGTCTTTTTCTCTGCATAGTCAGTATGTTTCTTATTTATATCGGACTGCAATTATTTTCTGCTTACGTATTCGGACTGGCACTGATTCTGTTGATAGCCTCTCTAGGCGTATCTTTCCGCGAAATACAGATTTCCACCCGTTCATTGGAGATTTACTTGGGAACGATGGAGAAAGGGAAAAACCAAAAATAACACGGTTGACAATCCCTCCTATTAAGTTTTATCAAGACACTACCCGGCAAGGAAGGATGACCGTAAAGCGACTTCCCTTGCCTACTTCGGATTTGAGATCAATCCTTCCACCCAGTTTTTCTATAATTACCTGACAAATAGAAAGCCCCAATCCTGCTCCCTGTGAAAATTCGTTCTGTTTGTAGAAACGGCTGAAAATCATCCGTTGTTCTTCGCGTGGAATACCTCTCCCAGTATCTTCTACATAAATCCGCACATGCCCCTCATCCGGCAGATAAATATACCCTAATTTGATATATCCGATTTCCGTAAATTTACTGGCGTTATTCAAGAAGTTTGTTAGAACTTGTATCAAACGCTCTCTATCCACATTAATTTCCAAAGGTATATTATCCACTTCTTTCAGGAATTCCAGACGTGGAGCAATCAAGACCTGGTGAGTCATATAAATGTCATCAATCAGCTCTCTCACCCTACATTTCTTAAACGAGAAAGACATATAGCCTGATTCGATACGAGAAAGCTCCAGAATATCGTTAATCAATTTGAGCAGCAACTCGCTGTTCTTATTAATAGTGCCGATGTATTCTTCGCGTTCTACGGAACTCAATCCATCTTCCAATGCCAGAATATTGGCAAAGCCAACAATCGAATTAAGTGGAGTACGTATCTCATGGCTCATATTTGCCAAGAATGATTGTTTCAATTCCGCCTTTTCAGCGAGTAAGCGTGCAGCTTCCAGTTCCTCCTCACGATCTTTTATATCTTGTATGTTGAGCAGCAAACCTGCTGTTTTATATTCACCACCCGAAAGCTGTTTAGTAGTATAACGAAACTCCCACCACTGATAGCCTTTACCGTCGAAGTTACAAAGCTCCTGCACAATTTTTTTATGAGCACTTTTCAGATTTCGCCAGTTGAACTTCACTCCCTCCCAATGATCGGGATGAATAAAGCTCATGAATTCCTTAAACGAAAGTTGTCTAGGATTTAACCCTTGCGACGCCCAGAATGCATCTTCAAAAACAAAACAACCCTTATCCAATCTCCAAGCATACGTCATTCCACCCTCAATGGCTAATGACAATGTTTCTTTTTCATCAGCCAATGCTATAAGAGCCTGTTTTTTCCTCATCTGTTCCCGAAGATATAGCCACCAAAGAGAAGCAAAAAGTAAAATCAGGAAAAGAACAAATGAAGCGACTAAGGCTCCCCACAAAAATGGATATTCATCTCTGAACGGAATATTGATAATACGATATTTAGCAGGAATACTTTCCTTACTCAAACCAATTTGCGTCATTGTATTCCAGTCTACGACATACTCTTTCCGGCTTTCAACAATGGGTATATCCGAGGGGCTTGCGCCATGTAATATGCGAACGGCAGTTTTCACCTCTTCTTCTACCTGAATAGGCAGCGAAGTGATGTATCCACCCAACAACTTCTCACCAAACCCAAAGGCTTCATTAATGGCTGTCAGACTAGGACTACCACAGATACTCCCAATATTAATAGTGGTGTAATCACGTTTCAACTGGATATAACATTGATCGCGGTAACTCCTGTTTAAAACCCACATAAAAGTAGCATCCGAATGATTTCTGGCATTACGCAAAGGAATAGCCATGAAACGGGTATAACCTTCTTCCTGTGCCAAACGTATCTGTTCTTCAGGAGAAAGTTCGGGATTATCTATGAATCCGGTCACTTTATGTCCTTTAAACTGTTCCTTTGCATCTCTTCTGATTTGTCTGTCGATATAGGTAGTATCGAGCATGGTAAACAAACGAACGTGCTCACCGAAAAGCTCTTTTGCCACACTGATATTCTCATTAAAGGCTATCTTGTCATGGAAGCCAGTCACGTTGGGATGATGTTTCAGTAATCCCCAATTCGGATAATTGACACCATCAAAAACCACAGGCACTTCTTTCGCCAACTGAATTCCGCATTTCATCAATGAATAAGTAGCCTGGTCTTCATTCACCAGAATCACTTCCGGCCGCCAGTCTTTCGATACGGAATCAACCAGAAAGCGCATCCGTTCGAGTTCCGGTTCTTCCCAGTAGGATTCACAGTCTAAATAAACGGTACGAATATCAGCATCAATTTTCTCTTTTTCAAATTGCTCCGCTATCATCCGGTTAAATTCCGGATAAGCCGCATAAGTCTCCTCATAAGAGTGGATAACCAGAATACGCCGTTCTTCTTTTTGAGAACAACTACTCACCCCCAAAAAGAGCAATAAAAATACAGGGAGCAATCTAAAAATTCCTCTATTCACACCATTCATTTATAATAATCGGGATTAATTTTTCTCTGACTCGTAATACAAAGGTAGTTTATTTTCGAACATAAGCCAAATAAGTGAAAAAAAAGAAGCTGTCTGAACAGAAATTCAGGCAGCTTCTATCTATATAAAGAACTATTTTTTCAGAGTAGCATCATTAACGCTGTCCCAATTGTGAATCTACAAAGAAAATTCCGGTATCACCAGCCTTCTTGATCTTG
>ERZ773264.4167-NODE-4167-length-10512-cov-2.186860_pt1 | contig 10512 bp, 9 predicted proteins | sample MGYA00511910_ERZ773264 | MGnify/ENA primary metagenome ERZ773264 (study PRJEB29015, sample SAMEA2737739) | human gut metagenome | biome: human gut; feature: human-associated habitat; material: faeces | place: China | collected 2012 ... | reverse complement strand
GAAGAAGTATGTGCAAACCCGTGTGAAACGCCGGTGTTTAGGTCGCGTACTTTGCGACCTTATGCACCGCTACGTTGAACCCGGAGCGAGAGCGCGTTTGCACAACTTACTTCGCCATCGGAGCCGTACTCACCGTACTCACCTCACCTTATCAATCATCTTTTTTTATTTTTGCTTCTTAGACCCCCGCGTAAAACAGCCCTTTACCTTTAGTTTAGATCAGTGCAATCGCCTCTCTCACATTGCTAACTCCATAAAGCGTAATCTCCGAATACTTTTTGAGCTTATCGAGATTAACCTTCGGCAGAATACAACTCTCAAATCCGAGCTTGATCGCTTCATTGACTCTCTGCTCCGCCATCGAGACCGCGCGCACTTCGCCGGAAAGTCCGACCTCCCCGAAGATAATCGTCTTTGGATTGACTGCCCGATCTTTCATGCTTGAGACGAGCGCGAGCACAATCGCAAGGTCCAGCGCCGGCTCATTCATCTTGACTCCGCCCGCAATGTTGATATATGCATCGTAGCGCGACATCTCATAACGACATCGTTTTTCAAGCACCGCCATCAGCAGATTGACGCGGTTGTAATCAGTTCCCGCTGCCGTCCGCCTCGGCATTCCAAAATTCGTCTGCGTCACAAGCGCCTGAACCTCAAGAAGAATCGGGCGTGTTCCCTCGATCGAGCATGCGACAACCGCTCCCGATGCCTCCTCCGGTCGCCCGCTGAGCAGATACTCCGACGGATTCAGCACTTCAGCAAGTCCATGTTCCGCCATCTCAAACACGCCGATCTCATTCGTGGAACCGAAACGGTTTTTGACTCCTCGCAGAATTCGATAGGATGCATTTCTCTCGCCCTCAAAGTAGAGCACCGTGTCCACCATATGTTCCAGCACCCGGGGACCTGCCACCACGCCCTCTTTCGTCACATGTCCGACAATAAAGATCGTCACCCCGTATCCCTTCGCGATCTGCATCAGAAGGTTCGTGGACTCCCGGACCTGGCTCACGCTGCCCGGTGCAGAAGAAATATCTTCCCGGAACATGGTCTGGATCGAGTCGATGATCACAATGTCCGGCTTCGACCTCTCGATGGCGCCATGGATCGTATCGAGGTTCGTCTCGCAGAGGAATAAAAGGTCTCCTGTGATCATCCCGATGCGGTTTGCGCGCATCTTGATCTGCTTTAAGGATTCCTCACCGGAGATATAGAGGACACGTTTTCCCGCCCCGGCGAGGTTTCTGCAGACCTGTAAAAGCAGCGTCGACTTCCCGATTCCCGGATCACCGCCGACAAGCACGAGACTTCCCTTCACGATCCCGCTTCCGAGGACCCTGTCAAGCTCCCCGAAGCCTGTGGGCGTCCTGTCCTGCTCATCGAGAGAAATCTCCGAGATATGGACCGGGACCGCCGTCTTTCCGGCTCCCACCGCGGCGATCTGCCCCGACGGTGCCTTTTTCGCCTGGGCCACCGGCTCCTCAACAAATGTATTCCATTCCTTGCACCCCGGACACTGTCCGAGCCACTTTGCGGACTCATAGCCGCACTCTTTACAGAAAAAAGCTGTGTTTCTTGCTTTTGCCACAATATTCTCCCTTTTTATAGTCAAAATGCCATGATACGTTTAGCTGCCTTACCTGACTGCCTGCGCCAATCGATATTCCTGCGTGAATTCGCACGACCTTTGTGCAATGCTTTCTTGGTGAACAGAAATATTTCATAAAACAGGAAACGCTCCGAAGTTCATCCCTCGGAGCGCCATAAAATACTACCGTCCATACCCCGGCCAGCAGCAATCTTCAATTTCCTGATCACTTGCGAACAATCTTAACTTCTACTTCCTTGCCCTCATTGAGCTCAACAGAAAGACTCAGCTTGCCGCTCATATTTGTCTTCATTCCGCCGACGCCAACGCCGTCCTCGTAAATCTCGTACTCGCAGTCGTCCTCTAACTGTACGGTGATCTGGGCATCCTCAAAGCCCTCAACCTTGAAGGTAACGGTTGTATCGGTCACTGCAAATTCTGTTACTGCAGTTCCTGGAACGGACTCGTAAACGAACATTCCGTTTCTTTCTAACTTTGTGATTTCCTTAAATGTCTTAACTTTATAAAGATCACCTTCGTGCTCGAAGTCTTCTACCTTGGATTTTGCCGCGAGGCTGTAGTTTCCGAAGCTTAAGGTTCCATTTGCCTCTGTGCGGATCAGTTCGTTGATTACTGACATAATGCTTACTCTCCTTTTGTGTGTTTCAACAAGGACTAAATTTTCCCTATTGCTATTGCTATTGTAATAGGTAACGGTCACAGGCATCCGTCCCTTCTAACCGTTACGTCGTGCCTATGATTTTACCACACTGGCGGAAGTTTTTCCAGCAGTTTGTGGATGTCTTGCTGAAAATTTCAGTTCTCCGTCCTTGCAGGTGATCTTCACGGAATCGCCTTCCCGCACTTTTCCTTCCAGGACCAGCTCCGCGAGCTTATCCTCGATGAGGTTCTGGATCGTGCGCTTAAGCGGTCGCGCGCCGTATTTCTCGTCGTATCCCTTTTCCACAAGGTATTCCTTCACGTCATCCCCGGCATTTAAGCGGATGGACATCTGATTCTTTGTCCGCTTTGCGAGGACATTCAAGAGGATCGTCACGATTTCCTTCATGTGGTCCTTCGTCAGCGGATGGAACACGATGGTGTCATCAATACGGTTTAAGAACTCTGGCTTGAACATCCGTTTCACTTCGTCCATGACGCCGGTCTTCATTCTCTGGTAGCGGACCTTCTCATCGTCCTGGGACATGAATCCAAGCTGCTTCGGCGCGATGATGTTCTCGGCGCCCGCATTGGAGGTCATGATGATAACGGTATTCTTAAAGTCGATCTTATGGCCCTGGGAGTCCGTGATGTGACCGTCGTCCAGCACCTGTAAAAGAATATTGAAAACATCCGGATGGGCTTTCTCCACCTCATCAAAGAGGATCACAGAATACGGGTTTCTGCGGACTTTTTCACTCAGCTGCCCGCCGCCCTCGTATCCCACATATCCTGGCGGGGATCCGATCATCTTGGAGACGCTGTGCTTCTCCATGTACTCTGACATATCAACGCGGATCAGGGCGTTTTCCGTTCCGAACATGGCCTCCGCAAGGGCTTTGCAGAGCTCCGTCTTTCCGACACCTGTGGGTCCTAAGAATAAGAAGGAACCGATCGGGCGCTTCGGGTCTTTTAAGCCGACTCTTCCGCGGCGGATCGCCTTCGCGACGGCAACCACCGCCTCGTCCTGCCCGACCACGCGCTCATGGAGAATGGATTCCAGCTTTAAGAGACGCTCCGTCTCGCCTTCCGCCAGCTTGCTCACCGGGATCTTTGTCCAGCCGGAGATCACGTCTGCAATGTCATTCTCGTCGACGGTCAGCTCCCGGCTCTCCTTCTCACTCTCCCATTTCTCCTTCAGCTTGCGGATCTTCTCCCGCTTTGAGACCTGTTTCTTCTTGATCTCACCGGCGAGCTCATATGCCTCGTCACGGATTGCGTCCTCTTTCTCTTTCTCGAGCTTCTTGATCTCCTCCTCGAGAGTCTTGATTCCCTTCGGCTCCACATAGACGGTCAGTCTCGTCTTGGAGGCCGCCTCGTCCACCACATCGATGGCCTTGTCCGGCAGGAACCGGTCGTTGATATAGCGGGCGGAGAGGCGCACTGCCGCCTTTAAGGCCGCGTCGGTGATCGTCACATGGTGATGTTCCTCATATTTCGGGCGGAGTCCCTTTAAGATCTGGAACGCCTCGTCCTCCGTCGGCTCCTCCACGGTCACCGGCTGGAACCGGCGCTCTAATGCCGCGTCCTTTTCAATATATTTCCGGTACTCTTCAAGCGTCGTAGCACCGATGAGCTGGATCTCACCGCGGGCCAGGGATGGTTTCAAGATGTTAGACGCGTCTAACGCGCCCTCCGCTCCGCCCGCGCCGATGATCGTGTGGATCTCGTCGATAAATAAGAGAACGTTCTCCGCCTCTGTCACCTCGTTGATCACATTTTTAATGCGCTCCTCGAACTCACCGCGGTACTTGGATCCCGCTACCATGCCGGAGAGGTCAAGGATCACCACGCGTTTTCCGCGGATCGTATCCGGGACGTCGCCGGAAGCGATGAGCTGCGCGAGACCTTCGATCACAGCCGTCTTTCCGACACCTGGTTCTCCGATAAGGCACGGGTTGTTTTTTGTTCTTCTGCTTAAGATCTGGATCACGCGGCGGATCTCCTTCTCCCTGCCGATGACCGGATCCAGTTTTCCCTCTTTTGCGAGGACTGTAAGGTCGCGGCTGTAGGCATCAAGTGTCGGTGTGGCGCTCTGTCCACCCCGCTGCTGGCGTCCCTGGGCCAGGTCCTCTTTTCCTGCGTTTCCGTCCTCACCCATGGCGGATAAAAGGTCGATGTAGACCTTCTGAATGTTGATATTTAAGGTGTTTAACAGGCGGACTGCCACACAGTCCGATTCCTTTAATAATGCCATCAGAATATGCTCAGTACCGATTAACGGCGCATGGAACCGGACAGCCTCTTTATAGCTGTTTTCCAGCACATGTCTCGCGCTTGGAGTGTAGCCGTCCCGCTCTTTGGTGGCTGTATTCTGATAGGAAGAGACAAGCTGCTCCACAAGAGCCAGCAGTCTGTCGAGCTTCACCTCGTTGGCCTCGAGGACCATGGCAGCGGTACCGCTCCCCTCCTCGATCAGCCCGACCAGGATGTGCTCCGTTCCGATCACAGGGGAACCCATGTCCTCCGCCGCTTCACCGGCGAGGACGAGAGCTTCCTGGGCTTTTTCTGTATATTGTGCCATCTGTTCTAATTTCCTCCTGAACTTTTCCGTCAACTGCGCAACCATTCAATCCATTCATAGTTACGAACATAACTCCATTCCAAATCAACTGCGCCGATTAAAATTTTGCCTTCCTGCCTATGTTTTCTTTCGGTCGGTGCAGCAAAAGCGCAGATCTGCCGAACAGTCAACTAATTTTCTATCTCTATGATCTCCGGCAGCCGTCTTCTCAGGAACTCTGCCCGGGCGGCATCCAGCTCATCCTTGTCAAGGGGGCGGTCCGCCAGACTCAAAAGGTTCGCAGGCTGGATCCCCAGCATCAGACCGTATACCGAGTACGGTTCCTTCACTTTTAAGATCCCATCCGTGATTCCTGTCATGATCTGGGACAGGAATTCCATTCCGTCCTTTCTCGTCAGCCGTCTCGCGTACTTTAAGACGCCGTAGGATTTATAGCATTCATCGGCCGCCTGCACCGGCTTTCTCTGACGGTATTCCCGGCGTACCCGCCGTTCCTGGGCATCCAGCTCCTGGGCTGCCTTCCTGACGATATCGATGATCTCCCGCTCCGTCTGTCCTAAGGTTTTCTGGTTTGAGATCTGGTACAGGGAGCCGAAGTTCTCCGCGCCCTCACCGTACACGCCCCGGACCTGGGTCCCGAACCGGCCCATATCCGCAACGAGACTGTTGAAATTTTTATTCTTGGACAGCATCGGCAGGTGCAGGACCACCGCTGCCCGAAGTCCTGTGCCCACGTTTGTGGGGAACGAGGTCAGGTAGCCGTATTTTTCATCGAAGGCGTAATCAAAACGCTCGCTGATATAGTCATCGATCTTATCTGCTCTCTCGTAAAGCTGCTCCAGGGTCAGCCCCGTCTGCAGCGTCTGGATCCGCACATGATCATCCCCGTTTAGGAGGATCGCCGTTGATTCGTCCTCCGACAGGATCATTCCCGTCGGGTCTTTCTTCTTTATTACACTGCGGTTGATCGCCCGGCGCTCTAAAAGCGCTGTTTTTTCCAGGTCGCCCATCCGCTCTAAGCGTGTAAACCGATACTGCATCCGGTCCATGGACGCGATGCCGGTGAGTCCGCCGAGAAGCTTCTCCGAAAGCTCCGCGCTCTGCTCCTTGGTGAGGCGGCCAGGAAACGGATACTCTTTCAGATTTCGAACCAGACGGATCCGGCTGTAGATCACATTTGTGCCTGTCTTTCCAGGCATCTCATACCATTTATCCATTCTGTCTCTCCTCTTTCAACGCCCGGATCTCATCCCGGAGCTTCGCGGCCTCCTCGTACTCTTCCCGGCGCACCGCGTCTTTTAATCTCGTCTCCATCAGGCGGATCTTCTCTTCCTTTGAGAGTTCCGGAATATTCACCGGATCCTCTCCAGTAGTTCCCGTCCCGTTCATTTCTTCCATCTCGGACCGGTATCCCGCCGGACGCTTTCCGACGTGCTTTTCGCTGCCCTGAAGATGACGGATATTGTCGCTGATCAGAGGATCAAACACGCTGTAGCAGTCCGGGCATCCGAACCGGCTGTCCTTTACAAATTCCTCATAAGTCGTTCCGCAGGTCGGGCACACGACGCCGGAGTACTTTTCATCTTCTTCCTCCGTCTCCTGGGTTCCAAGAAGTCCGGAGAGAAGTTTTCCTAACGGGAATTCTCCCTCAAAGAGAGCTGAGAACTGTCCAAGGTCCGCATGGGCGGCACACTGGGTACAGAGGTTGTGCTCGGTCTTCACGCCGTTGATCACTTCCACATATTTTACGGTTGCTTCCCGCTTTTTGCAATGTTCACAAAGCATACTGCCCCTCCTTTATGCCTGTCCGCCGAACTCATCATAGATCTGGTCCACAAGGTTGTGGATCTCGTCTCTGCCGACGTTTTTGCAGATCCCGCGCGCCACGATCAGCGCAAGATCATTTTTCATCTCCTCCATCGTCCGCAGTTTATCCATATCCAGGGCGATCACGGCCCCGCGTCTGCGGTCCAGGCGCAGAAATCCTTCCTGTTTCAATACAGCATATGCCTTGTTGACTGTATGCATGTTAATTCCGATCTCATCTGCAAGCTGTCTGACCGACGGGAGACTATCCCCATCGTGAAGCACATCCATCGCAATGCCGCAGATGATCTGGTTGCAGAGCTGGGTATAGAGTGCTTCCTCACTGTCAAAATCGATCTTCAGTACCATTTGATCACCATCTTTTTTCTTAATATTTTTGATGCCGGGACCGTTTATGCGTTTCCGGTATCATAGTATTCCATTTGTTATATGTGTATAGTAACAGATTGTGTGGTGTTCGTCAAGTGAAACCAAAGTTTATTCGTACGTATGTTCTGCTTTCATTTTTGCCTGCTTTGCAGTTTCGCCTCAAAGTATTATATTTTCCTACTCTAAGTCCAGACGTCCATCCGCCGACCGGTTATCCGCGATCCGCTCGATAGTCCAAGTAATATCTGAAGCTTTTGCTTTCAGCGCGTTCCAGGCATCCGGGTCCTGATATATATGAAACAGCGCTCCAAAGATCACGTCATACTCTCTCTTCGCGCCTTCCGGCAGGCCCGTCGCCTGGGCGATCTCCGCAAACCGGTACCTCGCCGCCTTTGGGAACTGGTCTTTCTTCATCTCATCCCCGGAATTTTCATAGACATACGCCCCGAATCCGCCCTTCACGGCATCCGTTTTCGAAAACCGGAGTTCTTTCTTCTCCTCATCCAGAGAATAATTGCAGGAATAGAGTACGTTTCCCCTCTTATCTTTGAAGGTTCTATATGCCCCGCCCGACGGACAGTACACAAACCTCCATCCGTCATCCCGGAACTTCTTTCTCCAACCATCCGGGAAGGCGTTGATATACACGGCGATCTCATTTTTCTCGGCCTCGCTCACCGTCTTCGCCGTTCCATCCGCGTTGACCGCCAGAATATCCCCCGCCGGATCCGGCTGTCCGTCGTAGTCGGTGTAGGAAAAGCCCGCGTACTCATTTACCCGCATGCTTCCATCCGGGCGGAACGCGTATGTCTTTCCTTTTATTGTGCGGACAGCTTCCTTGTTCATCTTTCCGTCCGAGTCAAACCAGTACCAGTTTCCCTTATCCTGAAACCACTGGATCATCGCATTTCCCGAAGGATCATAATAGTACCAGTTTCCGCCGCCCGGACCGTCGTACTGCCAGCCCTCCGAGAGGGAACCATCCGTATTAAAGTGGTAACGGATGTTTCCGACCGTTCTCCATCCCGTCTCCATGATCCCGTTTTGATCAAAATGATACCACTCACCGTCAAGATCCTCCCAGGTGCTGCGCGCCGCTCTTCCGTCCGAATATGTGAACGTATACCCGGCATCCGTGAGTGTCCACGTCCCGTCCGCAGCGAATGACGTCATGGCATGTATGGCAGTCAGTGCGAGTGCTGCGGCCGTCAACGCATATTTTTTATTCTTCTTCACAGACAGTCCTCCTTTCCGCGTTTTCCGCTGTTTTCTATTCGTTATGATCCGCAGCCAGTCATTTACAGAGTCTGGACGGATCCTTACTATTATCGGTTGAATCTGTGTGTAAAATCATTTATACTGAATAAAGGATTGTTTCATCCAAAGTCAGCACTTTCACGGACTCGGCCCCGTCAGAACAATACTGACCGCGGTTGATTTCTGGTCTGCAATCCTTTCGCCGTCCATCGAGGACAGGCGAATCCTTACTATTATTGACAAAGAAACTCACACGAAAGGATTTTTATATGAAACGATTTTTTGCCTGGGTGGGAATCCTCATCATCGCCGCGGTATTTCTCTCCCTCATCGTCCTGACATTCACCGGAGGTTCCGAAAATGTCATCATGGCACTTCTCTTCTGCGTCATCGTCATCCCGGTGATGCTCTACGGCTACGCGCTGATCTTAAAGTACGTCCGAAACAGAAACAAAAGGGATAACTAACAAAATCCGTAATCTTTCGCCATCTTTTCCAGACGGTCAGCAGCCGCCTCAAGCGTCTCTTTCCCTCTGGAAAAATGCAGACGGATGTAATTGTTTACCGGCTCCTTAAAGAAGCTGGAACCCGGCACAGCTGCCACACCGTAATTCTTTATCATCCATTCACAGAATTCCAAATCTGTCCAGCCGGTAAACTCCGGCTTCTCAAGAAATCCCGAGATATCAACGAGAACAAAATAGCTGCCCTGAGGTGTCGTGTGGGAAAGTCCCATCTGCTCCAACCTTCCACAGAGATAATCTCTCTTTTCTGTGTAGAGATCCTTTAACCATTGATAGTACTCTGGTCCAAATTTCAGACCAGTGACTGCCGCTTCCTGAAGCGGTGCCGCAGCGCCTACGGTCAGGAAATCATGGACCTTCTTCGCCGCCTCGATCACATGTTCCGGTCCGATCAGATAGCCGAGTCTCCATCCGGTCATGGAGTATGTCTTTGAGAGGGAGCTGCAGGTGATCGTCTGCTCATACATTCCGGGCAAAGCAGCCATGGAGATATGGCGGTTCTCACCGTAGATAATGTACTCGTACACCTCGTCCGTGATCACAAAGGCGTCATACCGCTTTGCGAGCTCCGCGATCTCCTCCATCTCTTCCATCGTAAATACTTTTCCACAGGGATTCGACGGATTACATAGGATCAGTGCCTTCGCACCGGCCTGAAACGCCCGTTCCAGAGCTTCGCTGTCATAATGGAAATCCGGCGGCACAAGCGGCACATAGACCGGATCTGCCCCGGAGAGGATCGCGTCCGCCCCATAGTTCTCATAGAACGGGCTGAACACCGCGACCTTATCTCCCGGATTGCACACGGTCATCATCGCCGCCATCATCGCTTCCGTTCCCCCGCAGGTCACAACGATCTCCTTTTCCGGATCGATCTCACGGGCAAATTTCTTTGTATACATTTCTGCCAGCGCGTCCCGGAAATTCTTCGCCCCAAAGGTGATGGAATACTGGTGTGGACCATGCTCCGCCGCTTCCTTTAACGCGTCCAGGATCTCCTGCGGCGGATCAAAATCCGGGAATCCCTGACTTAAGTTAATGCTTCCCGGTGTCATATTGTTGATCCTTGTCATCCTGCGGATGACGGAGTCTGTAAATGTCTGTACTCTTCTGCTTAATTCCGGCATATGTAAAACCTCTCTTCTATTGTCATGTATGATGTCTTTCCGGTATTCCGATCCTTCCGCGCGCACATCTCAGTATTACGTTCCGAATCGTCCCTCTGTTCTAATATCTTATCATAACTTTCATGACAGACCTATTGATTTTTCTTTACATTTCTATAAAACTTCCCCCCGGATCATTTGTATTGTCAAAACAAAAAGCGACAAGCCTGATTCATAAGCTCATCGCCCTTAATGATCACAGTTTGACCTGTTTACAGAGTTTTTCTCCCTCTTCCTCTCGGACTCTCCGCAACTCACTGCCGGGGCTTTGATGAAGAGGTATTCTTCTCCCTGATCCTCATACCAGCCTCTCTCCTTCCCTCTCAGCTGATATTTTTCCATCATCGGTTCATTCGCAGCCTACCGATTTCATGGTCTCCCCGGCCGTATCAGCTCGATCCATGTCTCCAGTGCACTCTTCCGCTCTCTGTCTGACAGCGGCGTGTTGAAATTTTCTGTGCAAAGCATATTCGCACGTTTATTTAATGATTGGTCCCTTACTCTTTTGTCATAACCCCTGAAAAAAGTAGCTTTTAT
>ERZ773264.4162-NODE-4162-length-10515-cov-3.681836_pt1 | contig 10515 bp, 7 predicted proteins | sample MGYA00511910_ERZ773264 | MGnify/ENA primary metagenome ERZ773264 (study PRJEB29015, sample SAMEA2737739) | human gut metagenome | biome: human gut; feature: human-associated habitat; material: faeces | place: China | collected 2012 ... | reverse complement strand
TTCCAATTGTTGTGCAATGGAGAGAAGACTCAAAAATCATTGAAGCCATTGCTGAAAATGATTTTTGCTTTCAGAGGCTTCACGGAATGGTTTGCACAACGGAAGTGAAATAAAATCCTTTGTACATTCTGCGTCAATCCCTCAATCCATAAAATTTTTGCATTACATACCTCCAATGTAATAAACTTAGAACTTCCATTTTAAACCCAGGTATGATATACTAAATCCAGGTATGCGAAAGTATCTTAAAAACCAAGAGACAGGAGCAAAGACAGATGAAAAGAGTTCTTTTAAAATTAAGCGGAGAAGCACTTGCAGGAGACAAAAAGACAGGTTTTGATGAGGCAACATGCATTGGCGTTGCAAAGCAGGTAAAGCAGATCGTAGATCAGGGAATCCAGGTTGCAATCGTAACCGGAGGCGGTAATTTCTGGAGAGGAAGAACCAGTGAGACGATCGACCGTACCAAAGCTGACCAGATTGGAATGCTTGCAACGGTGATGAACTGCATCTATGTATCCGATATTTTCAGACATGTAGGCATGAAGACAGAGGTTTTCACTCCATTTGTCTGTGGAGCATTCACTTCCCTGTTTTCAAAAGATGCAGCAGTGGAAGCACTGAACGAAGGAAAAGTAATCTTTTTCGCAGGTGGCACAGGACATCCGTATTTTTCAACAGATACAGGAGCTGTTCTCCGTGCAATTGAGATTGAAGCAGATGCAATGCTTCTTGCAAAAGCAATTGACGGAATCTATGACAGCGATCCGAAGGTGAATCCGGAAGCGAAGAAGTATGATGAGATTTCTATTCAGGAAATCATCGATAAGAAGCTTATGGCAGTAGATCTGACCGCATCGATCATGTGCCTTGAGAATAAGATGCCGATGCTGGTATTCGGACTGAACGAAGAGAACAGTATCGTAGAGACAATGAGCGGTAATTTCAACGGAACAAAGGTGACTGTATAAACAGCACCCATTAAGGGAGGATAACATATGAACGAAAAATTAAAAATATACGATGAAAAGATGCAGAAAACCATCCATGCACTGGATACAGAGCTTGCTTCTATCCGTGCAGGACGTGCAAACCCGAATATTCTGAACAAATTAACGGTAGAATATTATGGAACACCGACACCGATCCAGCAGGTAGCGAACATTTCTGTTCCGGAAGCACGTATGATCCAGATCCAGCCGTGGGAGAAGAGCATGCTCAAGGCAATTGAGAAAGCAATTCTTACATCTGATATCGGAATCAACCCGACAAACGATGGAACATCTATCCGCCTGGTATTCCCGGAACTGACAGAGGACCGCAGAAAAGAACTTGCGAAAGAGGTTAAGAAAAAAGGTGAGGAAGCGAAAGTTGCTGTACGTAATGTTCGTCGTGATGGAAATGTTGCTTTCAAGAAACTGAAAGGAACGGAAATTTCTGAAGATGAGATCAAAGATCTTGAAGATGAACTTCAGAAGATCACAGACAAGTATGTTGCTAAGATTGATAAGATGGTAGAGGCAAAGTCCAAGGAAATCATGACAGTCTAAATCGAAAACAGCAGAGCTGAATTGTCAGATTGTAATGTGGAAAAACTGTTTACAGATTATTTGTACGCAGATAAGTTTTTAAGAACATGGAGGCTTATTTAAGGCCTCCATTTCTTCTTAAAAAAAGTTGCGACAGAGAGGATGAGAAAATGAACGTACCACAGCATATTGCGATTATTTTAGATGGAAACGGACGCTGGGCAAAATCAAAAGGAATGCCGAGAAATTACGGACATGCACAGGGAGCCAAGAATGTTGAGAAAATCTGTGAAGAAGCATGGCGTATGGGAATCAAGTACCTGACAGTCTATGCATTTTCTACAGAAAACTGGAGCAGACCACAGAATGAAGTGGATGCACTGATGAAACTTTTAAGAAATTACATGAAAACATGTCTGAAGACAGCGGCAAAGAATGATATGAAGATCCGTGTGATCGGTGACATTGAACCGCTGGATGCGGATATCAAGAGCCGGATCAGAGAACTGGAAGAGGCAACAGCCAACAATGGAGGGCTTAATTTTACAATTGCCCTGAATTATGGAAGCCGTGATGAGATGACAAGAGCAGCCAGAAAGCTTGCGAAGGATTGTGTGGCCGGCAAGGTAAATCCGGATATGATCGATGAATCAGTATTTAATTCTTATTTGGATACAAATGATATTCCAGATCCGGACTTGATGATCCGTACAAGCGGAGAACAACGATTATCGAATTATCTGCTCTGGCAGCTGGCCTATTCAGAGTTTTATTTTACAGATGTTCCGTGGCCGGAATTTACGAAAGAAGAGCTTATAAAAGCGGTGGAAGAATATAACCGCAGGCATAGAAGATTCGGCGGAGTAGAGGAGGCGGAATAAAGATGTTTAAAACAAGGTTACTAAGTGGAATACTATTAGTGATCATCGCACTTGTCACAGTGATCACGGGCGGAAACCTGCTCTTTGCAGTTTTGTTATTAATCAGCCTGATCGGAATGACAGAGTTGTATAAAGTATTTCACATAGAGAAGAAGGCACCTGGAATTGTCGGATACATTTTTGCAATCCTGTATTATGGGTTATTATATTTTAAACCGCTTCTTCCGGGAGAATCCTTAAACTGGTTTGTTATGCTGTTTATGGCTTTTTTGATCTGTCAGATGGCGGTTCTTGTATTTGCCTATCCGAAATATAATACACAGCAGATTTTTGCAGGCTTTTTCGGAATGTTCTATGTGGCAGTGATGCTCTCTTACATTTATCAGACAAGAAATCTTCCGGGAGGAATCTTCTCGGTATGGCTTGTATTTGTATGCTCCTGGGGATGTGATACTTGTGCATACTGTGTCGGTATGTTGATCGGAAAGCATAAGCTGGCACCGATTTTAAGTCCGAAGAAATCAATAGAAGGTGGAATCGGAGGAATCCTTGGTGCGGCATTGATCGGAGTATTGTATGGACTTGCAATTAATTACTGGGGAAATGCGGCGGCAGATTTATTACAATATGCGATCATTGGTGCAGTCGGTGGAGCAATTTCACAGATCGGGGACCTGGCAGCTTCTGCAATCAAGCGATATCACAATATTAAAGATTATGGCAAACTGATTCCGGGACATGGAGGAATTCTTGACCGTTTTGACAGTGTAATCTTTACAGCACCTATTATTTTCTATCTTTCCTTGTTTCTGTAAAAGGAGATACATGTGTGATAGATGCGTTGCTGATCCACAGTTTTGTGGATCGTAACATAAATGCAGAATAGAGGTAAAAAGTTACGATGAAGAAAATTGCAATTTTGGGATCTACAGGATCCATAGGAACACAGACATTGGAGATTGTCAGGACAAATGGCGATCTGGAGGTTACGGCACTTGCAGCAGGGAATAATATTGATCTCCTGGAGAAACAGATCAGAGAATTTAAGCCGAAACTGGCAGCAGTCTGGAAAGAAGAAAGAGCAAATGAATTAAAAGACAAAATAAATGATCTGGATGTTAAAGTAGTAAGCGGTATGGATGGACTGCTTGAAGTAGCGAGACAGCCGGAGTCAGAGATTCTTGTGACAGCAATTGTCGGAATGATTGGAATTCTTCCTACAATTGAAGCAATTAATGCAGGAAAAGATATTGCTTTGGCAAATAAAGAGACACTGGTCACAGCAGGACATATCATTATGCCGCTGGCAAAGGAAAAAGGGGTTTCTATTCTTCCGGTGGATAGCGAGCACAGCGCAATCTTTCAGTCTCTTCAGGGAGGACAGCAGAAGGCTCTGCATAAGATTCTCCTGACGGCATCCGGTGGACCATTTAGAGGAAAGAAACTGGAAGATCTGGCGAACATCCAGGTAGAGGATGCATTGAAACATCCAAACTGGGCAATGGGACGCAAGATTACAATTGACTCATCTACAATGGTGAACAAAGGTCTTGAAGTGATTGAGGCAAAATGGCTCTTTGGAGTGAATGTAGATCAGATTCAGGTTGTTGTGCAGCCACAGAGTATCATTCATTCAATGGTGGAATATGAAGATGGTGCAGTGATCGCACAGCTTGGAACACCTGATATGAAACTTCCAATCCAGTATGCACTCTATTATCCGGGACGTCGTTATCTTCCGGGTGACAGACTGGACTTTTCGACACTTCAGCAGATCACGTTTGAACAGCCGGATCTGGAAACATTTTATGGATTGAAGCTTGCTTTTGAAGCGGGAAGAACAGGAGGTTCCCTTCCGACTGTATTAAATGCGGCAAATGAGAAAGCAGTTGCGCTGTTCCTTGACAGAAAGATTAAGTATCTCCAGATTCCTGAGATTATTCAGGCGTGTATGGAAGCGCATAAAAATATTGCGGCTCCAACCGTTGAGGAGATACTAAAGACAGAACAGGAAACATATGAATTTATTAAAAACAGGTGGTAATGTATGGGCATAATCTTGGCAATTCTGCTATTCAGTGCGATTGTAATCTTTCACGAATTAGGACACTTTCTGCTTGCAAAGAAGAATAAGATCCGTGTGGATGAATTCTCTCTAGGGCTTGGACCGACTATTTTTGGAAAACAGTTTGGAGAAACAAAATTCAGCTTAAAGCTTCTTCCGTTTGGCGGAGCCTGCATGATGGGAGAAGATGATGTGGATGATATGTCTGAAGGGAGCTTTAACAGCAAATCGGTCTGGGCAAGAATGTCAGTAATTGTTGCAGGTCCAGTGTTTAATCTTATTCTTGCATGGATCCTCTGCATGATTATTATTGGCTGGACGGGATATCGAGCACCGATTGTCAGTAATGTGACAGATGGATATTCAGCGCAGGAAGAAGGTATCGAACCGGGAGATGTGATCAAGAAGATCGGAGGAAAATCAGTTCATATCTGGAACGATATCAGTCTGTATAATATGATGCATGCGGGAGCAAAAAGTGTAGAAGTTGAGTATGAGCGTGACGGTAAGGATTATACAGTTGTGCTGGAACCAAAACAGAATGAGGGAGATGCTTTTCCTCTGCTTGGAATTACAGGTGGTGAGATGGTTCGTCCGGGTCTGTTTGGAACAGTTCGATACGGAGCATATACGGTGAAGTATTGGATCACATATACAGTTGACAGTCTGAAAATGTTAGTTGGTGGAAAGGTAGGAGTAAAAGATCTTTCCGGTCCGGTTGGAATTGTCAGTGCGGTAGATAACGTTTATCAGGAAGCAGCTCCGGCAGGCATGGTAGTAGTGATTTTAAATCTTCTCAATATAGGAGTACTTCTGACCGCCAACCTGGGTGTAATGAATCTGTTACCGCTTCCGGCGTTGGACGGTGGACGTCTTGTATTCCTTATCATTGAGGCCGTTCGTGGAAAAAGAGTACCGCCTGAGAAAGAAGGCATGGTACATTTTGCAGGATTTGTGTTTCTGATGGCATTGATGGTTGTTATTATGTTTAATGACATTCTGAAACTTGTGTAGAAAACAGGAAAGAATAGGAGTTTCCCGCATATACTGGAAAAAGGAAACGAATCAGATGTGGGAGACAAACTATGAAACTTTTTCAACCGATACAAGGTTCAATTGAAAGCAAAGAAACGCAGGAGAATCTGATCGATCGTGGTCAGCTGCAGGTAAATGTTACATCTTCTGTGAATGCATTTCCGGTAAAGGAAGCACGGATTTCCATCTCTTATACAGGAATTCCGGAAAGTACATTAGAACAGGTGGTGACAGATTCTTCCGGTCAGACAGAAGTGGTTGAACTGAATGCACCACCAAAAGAATGGAGTCTGGATGAGAACGAAGAACGTCAACCATATTCAGAATATACATTGAATATTGAAGCAGAAGGATTTGAGTCGATCAGTATTTCGGGAACAGAGATCCTGGCAAACACAAAGGCAATCCAGAATGTACGCATGAAACAAAAGGATCAGAGCAGGGAAGAAGAGCAGATATTCGTCATCCCTGCTCATACTTTATATGGAAATTATCCGCCGAAGATTGCAGAGGAAGAGATTAAGCCGATAAATGAAACAGGAGAAATTGTCTTGAGCCGTGTGGTTGTACCTGAATATATTATCGTACACGATGGATCACCGCGGGATTCTACAGCACAGAATTATTATGTGAAGTACAAAGATTATATAAAAAATGTTGCATCAAGTGAAATCTATGCAACCTGGCCGGCAGACACCATAAGGGCAAATGTGCTGGCAATTATGTCATTCACTTTAAACAGGGTTTATACGGAATGGTATCGAAATAAAGGGTTTGATTTTACAATTACATCATCAACGGCATTTGACCATAAATGGATCCCGGAGCGCAATATATTTGAGCCTATTTCAGTGATTGTGGATGAACTGTTTGCAGACTATCTGTCACGGCCGAATGTGCGCCAGCCAATCCTGACACAGTATTGTGATGGTCGCAGAGTGAGTTGTCCAAACTGGTTGACACAGTGGGGATCGAAAAGTCTGGGAGAACAGGGATTTTCTCCGATTGAAATTCTGAGGTATTATTATGGTGACGATATGTATATCAATACGGCAGAAGCGATCTCTGGTGTTCCGTCTTCCTGGCCGGGATATACACTGGAACAAGGTTCAAAAGGTCCCAAAGTGCGCCAGATACAGGAACAGCTGAATGTAATTGCGGGTGCATATCCGGAGATCCCTAAATTGGAGGAAGATGGAATCTATGGACCTGAAACAGAAGCGGCTGTCCGGAAATTTCAATCTATATTCGGTCTTCCGGTAACCGGAGAGATAGATTATAAAACATGGTATAAGATATCAGAAATTTATGTTGGCGTGTCAAGGATAGCGGAGCTTTCATAAAGTACAGGATCAGTTCAGACAGGAGACAGTGAAATTAATGGAAAGAGACAGAAGACGAAGGAAAAAACGACGAAGAAATAGAAAAACAAGAAGAAAAGGATTCGTGTTTCTTGTACTTCTTCTTGTGGTGATCGGAGCAGCAGGTGTATTAAAGATGATAAAAGCAACACCTGGATTATTCTGTGAGTCTGGAAATATACTTTTGTCTGATTCAGGTCAGAAAATAGAATTTCCGGAGTTAAATGTATCAGAAGAAGATGTTGCAGACGGTTTTTATTATCAGCAGCTGTCGGAACAGGAAAAACAAGTTTATCGCGAGATCCTGCAGGGGGTTCGTTCCATGGATGAGACCATTCTTCTTCATGCAGGCGAGAACGATGAGGCTGGAAAGATATACGAATATCTGATGTATGACCGGTCGGAATTGTTCTGGTGTGACGGGAGCTCAAAAATGACGGTATACAAAGATTATACAGAGTTTCATCCGTCTTATATCTGCACACAGGATCAGAGAGAATCCAGACGGGAGCAGATTGAAAATGCGGCACAAGAGGTACTTGCAGGTGCGCAGGGATGTGAGACAGAGTATGAGAAGATCAAGTACATTTTCAAATATCTTGTAGATACGGTGGATTATGATCAAAACGCATTGGATAATCAGAATATTTATAGTTCTTTGGTTGGAAAAAGATCCGTCTGCGCAGGATATTCCAGAGCAGCTCAATATCTGTTGAAACAGATGGGAATAGAATGTATTTACGTTGTGGGAACAGTAAAAGAGCAGGGGGCACATGCATGGAATATAGTGAAATGTGATGATAAGTATTATCAGATGGATGTGACTTTCGGAGATCCGATCTTTCAGGAGAATGAGACGGGAGAAACGCTACCTCATGATCTTGTGAATTATGAGTATCTATGTTGTACAGATGAAGAAATTTTTACAGATCATCAGCAGGATGATTTTGTGCCGTATCCGGTGTGCGATTCCAATGATCTGGAATATTATCGAATCAACGGTCTGTACTATGAAACATTTGATGAGAATGAAATCTATGAAAAAATGAAAGCAGGGATAGAACAGGGACAGGAAATGTTTGCTATCCGTTTTTCGGAAAATGCTGTTTATGAAGTTGCAAAAGAGAAAATTATAGATAATTTGATTCCACAGGCGGCGCAGTTTCTTGTTGACTTCAGACAATTAGAAGAGGTGAAATATACGTATGCCGTGGATGACAGAAAGCGAATCATAATGATCTTTTGGTATTCATAAAAATGCATAAAATACTATTTATAAGTAAAAAATACCAATATATATTAATAAAAGTACTAAGTTATTCATCAAAAATGATGTTGAAATGTCTCTCATGCTGTAGTATAATCTTTACAATTTGAGAAAGAGGGCGCTCTGGAATAAAGACTCCATGAGCGCCTTCCTTTTGAGAAAAAATATTTTTACGAAGGGAAAGGGTGAACAGATGAAAGCGTTTCTTATTTTGGAAGACGGTACTGTGTTTACAGGAACAAGCATTGGTTCGACGAGAGATATGATCAGCGAGATCGTATTTAATACTTCAATGACAGGATATCTTGAGGTACTGACGGACCCTTCTTATGCGGGACAGGCAGTGGTTATGACATATCCGCTGATTGGTAATTATGGAATTACACCGGATATGGAGTCATTAAAGGCATGGCCAGATGGATATATTGTGAGGGAGTTATCCAGAATGCCAAGTAACTTCAGATGTGAAGGTACAATTCAGGATTTCCTCAAGAAATATGATATTCCGGGTATAGCAGGAGTTGATACTCGTGCTCTTACGAAAATCTTAAGAGAAAAAGGTACCATGAATGGTATGATCACAACAAACGAGAATTACGATCTTGAGGAAGTAATCTCCAAGTTGAAGAATTATAAGGTAGAAGGTGTTGTCTCCAAAGTTACATGTGAGGAGAAATACGTTTTAGAAGGAACAGGTAAGAAGGTTGCACTTCTTGATCTTGGAGCTAAGAAAAACATCGCAAAATCTTTAAATGATCGCGGCTGCGAAGTGACCGTTTATCCGGCCGATACAACAGCGGAGGAGATCATCGCATCTAATCCAGATGGCATTATGCTTTCCAATGGACCTGGAGATCCGGCAGAATGTACATCAATTATCAAAGAAATCAAAAAGCTTTATGAAACAGATATCCCAATATTTGCCATTTGCCTTGGACATCAGTTGATGGCACTTGCAACAGGTGGTACAACTTACAAATTAAAATATGGACATCGCGGAGGAAATCATCCGGTGAAAGATCTTCAGACAGGCAGAGTCTACATTTCTTCACAGAATCACGGCTATGTTGTTGATGAAGATAAGATTGATCCAAACGTTGCAGTTCCTGCATTTAAGAATGTAAATGACGGAACAAACGAAGGACTTGCATATGTTGGAAAGAACATTTTTACAGTTCAGTTCCATCCGGAAGCATGCCCGGGACCACAGGATTCAGGATACCTGTTCGATCGTTTTCTTGAGATGATGGGAGGAGAGAAATAATGCCAAGAGATAATAGTATCAAAAAAGTATTAGTTATCGGTTCTGGTCCGATCGTCATCGGACAGGCTGCGGAGTTCGATTATGCAGGAACTCAGGCCTGCCGTTCACTGAAAGAGGAAGGGATTGAGGTTGTACTTCTCAACTCAAACCCTGCAACAATCATGACAGACAAAGATATCGCAGACCGCGTTTATATCGAGCCACTGACAATTGAGGTTGTTGAGCAGCTGATCAAAAAGGAAAAACCAGACAGTGTACTTCCAACACTTGGAGGACAGGCTGGACTGAACCTTGCAATGGAACTTGAAGAGGCTGGATTCTTAAAAGAGAATAATGTACGCCTGATTGGAACAACATCTGAGACAATCAAGAAGGCAGAAGACCGTCTGGAGTTCAAGGCGACAATGGAGAAGATCGGTGAGCCGGTTGCAGCTTCTCTCGTTGTAGAAAATGTAGAAGACGGACTTGCATTTGCAAATAAGATCGGCTATCCGGTTGTTCTTCGTCCTGCTTATACACTGGGAGGAAGCGGTGGTGGTATCGCGCATGATTCTCAGCAGTTAGTAGAGATCCTTGAGAATGGTCTTCGTCTTTCCCGTGTTGGTCAGGTTCTTGTTGAACGCTGCATCGCAGGATGGAAAGAGATCGAGTACGAGGTAATGCGTGACGGAGCCGGAAACTGTATTACAGTATGTAATATGGAAAATATTGACCCGGTTGGAGTTCATACGGGAGACAGTATCGTAGTTGCACCTTCTCAGACACTGGGCGACAAGGAATATCAGATGCTTCGTACATCTGCACTGAATATTATCAGCGAGCTGAACATTACAGGTGGATGTAACGTACAGTATGCATTACACCCGGAGACATTCGAGTATTGTGTAATCGAGGTAAACCCTCGTGTAAGCCGTTCTTCTGCACTTGCTTCCAAAGCAACAGGATATCCGATCGCGAAGGTTGCAGCGAAGATCGCACTTGGATACAATCTAGATGAGATTAAGAATGCAATCACACAGAAGACCTATGCGAGTTTTGAGCCAATGCTTGACTATGTAGTAGTTAAGATCCCGAGACTTCCATTCGATAAATTCATCAGTGCAAAGAGAACGC
>ERZ773264.4152-NODE-4152-length-10535-cov-8.332920_pt1 | contig 10535 bp, 6 predicted proteins | sample MGYA00511910_ERZ773264 | MGnify/ENA primary metagenome ERZ773264 (study PRJEB29015, sample SAMEA2737739) | human gut metagenome | biome: human gut; feature: human-associated habitat; material: faeces | place: China | collected 2012 ... | reverse complement strand
AGAAGCAGGACAGGTTGATGCAGTCGTTCCAGTCTGCACGCATTGCCAGCGGCAGGCCGTGCGGGCCAACATTTTCAAATACATGATAGAAGCTCTTTTCGAGGTGATCCATCATGGTCTTTGCCTTGTTTTCATCGTTGTCATACGGAACTTTTGCATCCAGAATGCTGTAGTCGCCGGATTCCTTGATGTAAGCTGCAACAGACAGGATCATCCACAGCGGGTCATCGGAGAAGTCGCCGCCGATTTCGTTGTTGCCCTTCTTGGTGAGCGGCTGATACTGGTGATAGCATCCGCCATCTTCAAACTGGGTAGAAGCGAGGTCGATCAGACGTTCTCTTGCACGGTCTGGAATCTGGTGAACGAAGCCCAGCAAGTCCTGGTTGGAGTCACGGAAGCCCATACCACGGCCGATACCGCTTTCAAAGTAAGAAGCAGAACGGGACATGTTAAAGGTAACCATGCACTGATACTGATTCCAGATGTTGACCATACGGTTCATCTTGTCATCCGGAGTCTTTACAGTGTACTTAGACAGCAGGTTGTTCCACATTTCCTTCAGAGCAGCCAAACCAGCAGCCACCTTTTCCGGTGTGTTGTACTGTTCCATCATTGCATATGCTCTGGACTTGTTCATAGAACCATCTGCATTGAACTTTTCTTCTACTGGATTTTCAACATAACCCAGGATGAAGACCAGCTGCTTGGATTCGCCCGGCTGCAAGGTGATTTCCTTGTAGTGGGAAGCGATTGGAGACCAGCCGTCTGCAACAGAGTTGGAAGCCTTACCAGCTGCAACAACCTGCGGATTTTCAAAGCCGTTGTACAGACCCAAGAAGGATTCTCTGTCGGTATCATAACCGTCAATGGTATCATTTACGGTGTAGAAAGCAAAGTGGTTTCTTCTTTCCTTGTATTCGGTCTTGTGGAAGATGGTAGAATCCACAATTTCAACTTCGCCAGTGTTGAAGTTCCGCTGGAAGTTGGTGGAGTCATCCTGTGCATTCCACAGACACCATTCTACGAAAGAGAACAGCTTGAAGGTCTTTGCTTCGTTGCTTTCGTTCTTGAGAACAACGCTCTGAATTTCGCCGTTGTAATCCTGCGGAACGAAGAACGTAACTTCTGCGGACAGACCGTTTTTCTTACCAGTGATGACGGTATAACCCATACCGTGACGGCATTCATAGCTGTCCAGTTCGGTTTTTACCGGAGCCCAGCCCGGAGACCAGATGGTATCGTTGTCCTTGATGTAGAAGTAACGTCCGCCCATATCAACCGGAACATTGTTGTAACGGTATCTGGTGATTCTGCGGAGACGAGCATCTTTATAGAAGTGATAGCCGCCGGCGGTGTTGGAGATGAGGGAGAAGAACGCCTGTGTGCCGAGGTAGTTGATCCACGGGTACGGGGTCTTCGGATTCTGGATGACGTATTCCTTATTCACGTCGTCGAAGTGTCCAAATTTCATAACAGATTCCTTTCTATGATTCGTAATCAGACGGGAGCGTCCGGCAATCTACCGACTCGAAACGCCCGTTCCGTTTTATTATAGCATAAGATTCAAAAAATGGCAACCGCTTTTTGAAAAATAGATGCAAAAATTTCGGCATGATTTTCCGTCACATTGCACAATAGACATGGAGAACCCATTCGGGAAAAATTGGAAGTTGGATAAAGAACATGAAAATCAGGAAGCGTTTGGCTGTTGGGTGGTGAGGCGGATGTCACCGGTATCGACTTGAATGGTGATGGTGTTCAGGGCGTTGGGAATTTGGTAACCTGTCTTTTTGCCGTCAATCGAAACCGAGCCAACGTCTGTATCTGCATCAATGGAAGTGTTGTTGACATCTGCAAGCAGTGAGCCTTTGACATCGCCAACGTTACTCTTGATGGTGCAGACTTGATAGAAGGTGCAATCTTTCAGACGGATGTCGCCCGTATCGCTTGTAATGGCTGTGGCTGCAAATTCACTGTCAGACAGGTGCATACTGCCAATTTGCGTGGAAATGGTACTGCTGCCGTGGAACGTGCAGTCGTTCAGTTCCAAGTCACCGGTATCCTGCTGAATATCGGTTTGTTCCCGTATCTGTACTTCCTGAAGTGAGAGGCTGCCAATATTGTTTGTGATGGAGCAGGTCTTTCCGGTGATGGATTGCAAATCTACATCACCAGTGTCACTTTTTAAAGAGATACGGTCAGCGTGAACATTCTGCAAAGTCAGGTTTCCGATGTCGTTTTGCAGTTCCACTTGTTCATAGACATTCATCGGTAGGGAAAGCGTAATGGTGGAAGTGGGAGAATTGACACCCATTTGAAAATACTGATACCATTTGCGATGTTCTGGAACAGCGTTGATGCAGAGTTTACCGTCTTCGACTGTAACCTTGATGGTGTTTTCCGGCATATTAGTGGCGGTTACGGTGCAAGTGTCCGTATCGGTTGCCTTTACAACGACATTTGCAGTGTCAGCGGTCAGCTGCATGCTGGTGAATGGTTCGGTCACTTCAAAGTAGCGGTCTTTGAGGTTTAGGGCTTCGCCGTATTTTTCAGTGTTCCAAGCACCAGCCCCCACGCTGATTCCTGTTACAATCAGCCCAGCAAGCAACAGCCCACAGGCGTTGAGATAATAACATTTACTGAACGGTTTCATAAGCAACCTCCTTCTTCATCCAGCGGCGGAATTTCTGCCACAATAATTTGTGTACGTTCCAAAGTCCAATGATAGCAAGTAGGCAGGGTTTCCAACAGAGCATGGTTAAACCACCGCCAGCGAGTGCCCAGCCAATTCCCTGTAATCCGATGGGATAATAGATAGAGAAGTAGCCGATGCCGCCAATCAGCGAACCAATGCTGCCGGCTGCCAAGGCAATCGGGAACACTGCCAGCACGACCCAAGCGGTGACGAGCAGGGCGAACCATGCCGCCAGAATGCCGATCCAGAACGGAAAGGTCAGGATGATAACAGTTAACTTCCAGCCGAAAGTGGTTTTCTTTTTTCCCGGAACGGTGGGTTTTCCATTGTGGAGCAGGCGGTCAGCTGCCTCTTCGGGGGAATCGGTGGGAATGCCGCCATCTTCAAAATAGCCGTGATAAAATGCCAACGCTTCGTTGCGGTCGTCTTCGGGTGCATCCTTCAAAGCACGTTCCAGACGGGAGAGATATTCTTGTTCAGTCATTGTGTATCCTCCTTTTTGGTTAAAAACTGATCAACTTGTTGTTTGTACTGCTGCCATTCGGAACAGTAGGCTTCCAGAGCCGTCCGTCCGGCATCGGCGATGTGGTAATACCGGCGGTTTCGCCCTTGATAGGGCTGGTCATAGGTTTGTAGGTATTCATTTTTTTGCAGTCGCCGCAAAACGGGATAGAGTGTGGACTCTGAGATTGAGAACACGCTTTGGATTTGGTGGGTGAGTTCATAGCCGTAGGTGTCGCCTTGTGCGACACAGGCGAGTACTACTGCATCCAGTAAAGCGGTACTGACAGAAAAAGCTGCCATGGAATCAACTCCTTTCGGTGGGGATGGTTTGTGGTCGGTTGCAGGATACGAGTCGCAGGCAAATAAAAAGTTTTTCGGTGCAGCAGTTTTTCAAAAATGCTGCCGAGGTGTGGGCGAGCAGCCCACATTTGCGGAGCAAATTCAATTTTGCAGTTTGGTTTTCCTGCTGCAATTGCAGCACGCTGGTAGGCAAAAGATCGGTTTCTCTAAGAGCAATTTTTGCTTTGTTTCATGTGAAACACTGCTCTTAGGAAAACCACCCGAATCCAGTTCGGCGGAATCGCTTCGCTGTCTGCTTTAAATTATTCGATAAAAACAAGCCGTAAAATGCCCAAGATGAGCAAATGAACCGGATAAAAAAGATAGAAAAACCATTTTGAGAACACTTTTCCCTTTTCTATACGCTTGCCGTTATAGAAGAATACAATGCAAACCGCAGCCATTCCCATTCCGACGATACTTAGCAGGGCATACAATATATTTGTAGAAAAAGGAAATCTTCCAAGCCCGCCCAAGAAATTAAATGTCCCAAAAATCACTATGGAAAGGCAGAACGCAATCTTTGTGCGGTGTTTAGAATTATTTGCCCAAACAAATAGCAGCGTAAATATCGGTGCAAGCAACGCCCAATCACAAAAAAGGCTGATGATAACTGCAAGAATTATCAGACATACTTTTGCAAATCTGTTTTTTATTGTATCAAGAATATATAAAATTCCAAAGCAAATACAAAGTGTAAACAGCATATTGAAACCATAAAATTCGATTATACCATTTGTGGTAAAAGCAAAACAGTATGGAATCTCCGAAATTAGAGCAAATACAAATAATCGTAATATGTATATTTTCTTTGAATGTGTGTAGTGATAACCCTCGACCAAAAAATAAGTCATGGTAATTGCGGTAAAGTATCCAATAGCAAGGAAAGATTCACATAGCCATGTGCCAGATGTTAAAAAAATAGTCGCAATATGGTTGAGAAGCATCGTAAACATCGCAATATACTTTATTATATCACGGTTGAGAATTTGATAAGGTTTATTTGATATTTTCGCATGCATCGTTTATTTAATACCTCCTGCTTTGTTTTCCGCTTTCTTAGGGAAACCACCTGAATCCGGTTCGGCAAGGCTGGGGCACATCCCCAGCCTTGCCTTGGGAATCGCAATTGCCCCTGAAACCTTGTCTTTCATTACAACCTTTCGATTTTGAAGGCAATTGCGATTCTTCCGATTCTCTCTTAGATTTTTGTTTGGTTTCATTGTTCGGTTCTGTTATTTGCTCCGCAAATGTGGGCTACTCGCCCACACCTCGGCAGCATTTTTGAAAAACTGCTGCACCGAAAAACTTTTTATTTGCCTGCGGCTCGTATCCTGCAACAACCTCACATCTTTTTATTTCCCCTGCTTTCCCTTGTTTTTGTGAAATGGTGAATAATATCGTTCACTATCCCATATTATACGCCGTATAATACCATTTGTCAACCAACAATTGTTCCAAATTTTCACCGTTCTTTTTGTGCAGAATGCTCACCCCGAAAAATCGACAAATTTCCTGTTTTCTCTATACATTTTCCCCTTTATTGATGATTTTTTATTGAAATTCACAAAACTATCACAAAAAAGAGCCAAAAAAGGAAAGCATTTCTCCCAAAAATCCGCTATCATAAAAATTGGGGACGTTGGCACACCTGCCAGCGTAAAAAAGTGCAAACAAAATAAAAAGGAGCGATTTTGTATGAAGATTTCATTCCGACATGGATGGGCAATGCTTTCTGCAGCGGTGCTTTCTCTGACCGCCCTGCCGCTTTCTGCTGTTTCATCCGTCACATCTCTTTCAGCAGCTGCCGCAGCTGCACCCGTAGTGGAAAATCTTGACCGAGGCATTGTTGCAATCAAAAGCGGCAATGGCATGCTGGTCAGCTGGCGGTTTCTTGCGAGCGACCCGACCGGAACAGAATTTCGGCTCTATCGGGATGACCAGCTGTTGATGACCAGCAACGGCGATGAAGCAACTTGTTTCTATGATGAAAGCGGCTCAGCATCTGCTCGTTATCGGGTGGATTCCCTTGTCAATGGAACAGTGCAGACGACTAGCACTTGCAGTCTGATTTCCGGAACGGATTATTTTCAAATTCCGATGGATGTGCCGACTGCTTCGGATTGTACATACAGCCCGAATGATTGCAGCGTGGGCGATGTAGACGGGGATGGCGTGTATGAGTTGTTTGTAAAGTGGGATCCATCCAATTCCAAGGACAACTCCCAGAAGGGCAAGACTGGAAATGTCTATATTGATTGCTATAAGCTGACCGGAGAAAAACTCTGGCGGATTGATATGGGAAAAAATATCCGTGCCGGAGCACACTATACACAATTTTTAGTGGCAGACTTTGACGGGGACGGCTATGCAGAAATGACCTGTAAAACCGCCGATGGAACAGTAGACGGAACCGGAAAAACCATTGGGGACGGCTCGAAAGATTACCGCAATTCCAGCGGCTATATTTTGAGTGGCCCAGAATATTATACCTTGTTTGACGGCAGAACGGGTGCAGCATTGGATACCGTCAACTATGTGCCTGACCGTGGAACAGTTTCCAAATGGGGCGACAAATACGGCAACCGTGTTGACCGTTTCTTAGGGTCGGTTGCTTATTTAGACGGTATGCATCCCAGTGCAGTGACGATTCGAGGCTACTATACTCGAATGACCGCAACGGCATACGATGTTGTAGATAAGAAGCTGGTGCAGCGGTGGAAGTTCGATACTGGAAACGATTCCAGTCAGCCGGGCTATGGCGATGGCAACCACAACTGCATGCCAGCCGATGTGGATGGGGACGGCAAGCAGGAAATCATACTGGGTTCGACCTGTCTGGATGACAACGGAAAAGTATTGTGGTGCTTGAATAAAGGACACGGCGATGCTCTGCACGTTGGGGATTTATTGCCGGAACGCCCGGGGCTGGAAGTTTGGATGTGTCATGAAGATAAACCATATGGGGTGACACTGGCGGATGCCAAAACTGGCGAAATTATCTTCCATAAAGACGGAACAGGCGATACCGGACGTTGCTGTGCGGATAATATCTGGGCTGGCAACGATGGTGCAGAGTTCTGGGGACTGAACAATGATGTATTTGATGGTAATGGCAATACTTTGAACTGTCGCCGCCCTGCCATTAACTTTTTGAGTTACTGGGATGGAGATTTTGAACGGGAAATTCTGGATGGTTACACCGATTCTCCGGCAACCATCAGCAAGATGGGAGCAGACGGCAAGCTGACCACCTTACTGACCACAGATGGATATTATACTTGCAATACCACCAAGGGAACGCCTTGTCTGTCCGCTGACATTTTCGGAGACTGGCGAGAAGAATTGATTGTACGGGCAGCTGACAGCAAGTCGATTCGGATTTACTGCACACCGTATACCACAGGCAGCCGGATTACAACTTTGATGCAAGACCCGCAGTACCGCAATCAGGTTGCCGGACAGAATATTTCCTATAATCAGCCGCCGCATGCCAGCTTCTATTTAGGCTCTGGCCAGCCGATTCCAGCAAGACCAGTGGTACAAGTCAATGGAAATGGCGGAACAGTTGCACCAATTGAACCACCAACTCCGACCCGTCCGACTGGTGCAGTGATGGACACCAGCGTAAAATATCACTTCCAGAATGTCGGCAGCGGACAATACCTGGAAGTGGACAGCGGAAAAGCCGAAAACGGTGCAAATGTGCAGCAATGGGGAGCAGATACGTTTGATGGACACAATAGCTGGAAACTGATTGCAGCAGGGGACGGTTATTATTATATTCGTTCGTGCGTGGGCGATGGAAAGACATACTTCCTTGACCTTGCCAACGGCAAGCTGGACAATGGAACGAATATCGGCATTTGGGAAAACACATACAGCGATGCACAGCTGTTTAAATTTGTAGACAATGGCGATGGAACATATACCATTACGACCAAGGTAACCGAAGACAAGGCTTGTGTTGCGGTTTCTTCTGACTCGACCGACTCCGGAGCAAATATTGTGCAGTGGACATGCAACGGCAAGGATTCGCAGAAGTGGAAAATCAGTGTGGATACCATCAAAGATGGTGCAGAACTGGACGAAAATACCTGCTATATGCTGAAAAACGTGAATAGCAACTTGTATTTGGAAGTCAAGGACGGTGCAGCTCAAGCCGGAGCAACCGTGCAGCAGTGGGGTGCAAATGGAGCAGCTGCCCACAATGTATGGCATGTGAAGAAAATCAACTGGGGCTACTATTATATTTATTCTGCTCTGGGCGATGGAGAAAGTTTTGTGCTGAATGTCAACAATGGCGACAATGCAGAGCCGTTGACGATTGCAGCCAACAACAAGCAGAGTACGCAGTATTTCAAGTTTGTGGACAACGAAGATGGAACATATACGATTGTAACCAGAGCATCCAAAGACTTATCCTGTGTAGAAATTGCCGGAGCACAGACGAGTAGCGGAGCAGTTGCACAGCAGTGGGAATGGAATGATAACAATTGTCAGAAGTGGGTATTAGAACCGGTTGCCTATACGCTGCCATCTCAGATGACAACTGTTACAACAACAATTTTGACGACGACAGAAACGACGATGACTACAAATCCAGCAACAACAACTGCAAAACCAGCGGAAACGACCGTCACAAAACCAGTCACAACCACTGCAAAGCCGGTAGAAACGACTGTCACAAAACCGGTCACAACCACTGCAAAGCCGGTAGAAACGACTGTCACAAAACCAGTCACAACCACCGCAAAGCCAGTGGAAACGACTGTCACAAAACCGGTCACAACCACTGCAAAGCCAGTAGAAACGACTGTCACGAAGCCAGTTACAACGACTGCTCCAGTTACGAGCGACTCCACAGAAACGACAACAGAAACAACATATGAATATCCGAGAAATTACGGTGATGTCAATTTGGATGGCGTGGTAGATATTGCAGATGCGATTTTCCTGAATAAATATCTGGCAGGGCAAGTTACATTGTCGGTTGCAGGAACTTTGAATGCAGATTGTAACGCAAGCGGTCATTTGGATGATGCAGATACGACAATTTTGATGGCATATGTGCTGATGAAGATTACAGACTTGCCGTATATAGAAGGATAAGGAGTTGTTATAATGCAAATATCTTGGAAAAAAGAATGTGCAGTTGCAATGACAGCAATACTCTGTTGTAGTATGCTTCCGGAATGGATCCCTTTTTCAGCCGCCGCAGCAGTTTCCTATCCTGTACAGGAAATTCGGATTGGTGTAGGGGATACTGACCGAAATCTTTTTGCAGAGAACACTACTATTTCTGCACAGACCCAAACGGGCAGTCAAAATGAAAAATGGTCTATTACTTATGTGCAAGATGGTGTCTATGAAATTGTACAGTCGGCAAATGGTGCTTTGTTGACGGTGCAGAATGGCAGTTGTACATTGGCAGCAGATGCCGACCAGACGGAACAGCGTTGGAACATTGTCGGTGTACAGAATGATTTTGATGGTTATGCGTTGTACTATAAAATTGTAAACTGCAAGAGCAATCAGGCATTGACGTTTTCACCGGAAACTAACACGTTTTCAACAGCTGCCTATACGGGAGCAATGGAGCAAAAGTTTAAACTCAATTGTGACGGCTTAGAGGGATTTGCTGCGAATTGCAAAGTAGCAGAGGGCGAAAAAGCCGGAACAATTGGCGGTCTGCTTGGAGAAACCGTGATTGTCAGTACAGTCGCAGACTTAAAGTCTGCATTGGATCGGAAAGAACCGCTGACAATTGTTGTAAATGGTTCACTGGATATGCAGAAAGAATTCCATACCCGCATTCGGGACAACAAAACATTGGTTGGTGCATACGGCAATAATCGGATTCAGGATTGCATGTTTCGCACCAACAATGAATATGGCAAAGAAGGCGATGAACCGAGTGATAATATCATCATTCGGAATATTGATTTTCTTGCGAAGAATGTAAACAACCGCATTCTCATCAATATTTGGTCATCCCGGAATATATGGGTGGATCATTGTACATTTGTCAGCGAGTTGAATCGCAGCAAAGATGAAGTCGGAAAATTTATTTGGCTGAATACACCGTATGAAAGTTATATGGATGCAAAAGACCGCCTGCGGAGTCCGGATTATATCACGCTTTCCTATAATATTTTCCGGAATCGTTATTGGACGGTTGCCTATGGAACACAGAATACGGAAACGACACGCTGCCGCACATCTGTTATGTATAACTGGTGGGATCAGTGTGTGAGAAGATGTCCGCAAATTGGAAATGGCATTGGACATATCTATAATAATTTTTACAGCGGAACAGATAGTGGTATTCCAGATGGAACATCACAGATGATTCCGGGCGAAGGTTCAACATATCTCAGTGAAAATTGTCGGTTTGAGAGCTTTCGTGGCGTAGAAGTTGTAGCAGATTCGAGAGCAAAATATCGGGATGAAGGATCCTATACTGCTGCAAAAAGCACGGATGTGCCACAGCTGTTAGCACCGTTGCTGAAGGGATATACTACAACTGATTGGACACCATCCAAAGAAAATTATGGGTATCAGTTGATTTCCGGATACCGTGCGGATGGTCTGGATACAAAGCAATTTTGCAAAACTTATGCTGGTTGTTTTCATGCTTCTAACAAATTAAAGTACATCACGGATTCAGATTTGAAAGACTATGTATCAGTATCCTATGCAGAACCATTTTTGAAATCTATTTCTACGGGAACAGAGCCAGTAGAAAAAGTTGGTGCAGTGATGGACACCAGCGTAAAATATCACTTCCAGAATGTCGGTAGCGGACAGTATCTGGAAGTGGACGGCGGAAAAGCCGAAAACGGTGCAAATGTGCAGCAGTGGGGAGCAGATGCCTTTTCTAACCACAACAGCTGGAAACTGATTGCAGCAGGGGACGGTTATTATTACATTCGTTCGTGTGTGGGCGATGGAAAGACATACTTCCTTGACCTTGCCAACGGCAAGCTGGACAATG